>ERZ1673737.1569-NODE-1569-length-21474-cov-4.214062_pt1 | contig 21474 bp, 29 predicted proteins | sample MGYA00580211_ERZ1673737 | MGnify/ENA primary metagenome ERZ1673737 (study PRJEB41218, sample SAMN15661789) | gut metagenome | host: Homo sapiens | place: Canada: London | collected 2015-08-20/2019-03-30 | study: EMG produced TPA metagenomics assembly of... | reverse complement strand
GATTTCGTAGACCACCACTGACCTAACTAACCAGGGTTCCGGATGTCAGCATCTTGCATTAGCGCAATGGCAAGTCTCCACTTTCCGCTGCGCCATGCGATTGTACCCAGCGAAGGACGATAACCAAGATAACATGCTGACATGCTCCACTTCGTACTTGATCTAACCACTTTTTGCCGATTCACTCTATTGCTTCTGCCTCATGGTTCAGCCACTGCCTGGTAAATGGACTTAAATCTCGCCAAGATTTACCAAGGAAAGAGATGATCCCAATTGGCCTTAAAGTGTAAAGTGTATGTAATTGTGGCAATAGAATAGACTTTCTCCCCAGTATTGTGGTGGTCATGGATGTCCTGAGGCTTACGCAACCAGTTGAAAGTCTTTCCAATCATCTCCTAGTTGACTAGCGTTTCCATACTGTAATAGGAACATTGCCTAGAAATGCGAAACACATGATTTAGATGTCATACTGAAACCGTTCAGATATTTTCGATTCACGAATCGAAGCCACGTCCGAGGGGGACGCCTACAATGTCGCCTGTTTGGAGATACTTGCTCTATTTGAACTTCATATATGTATCAATGTATCAAATGTACCATGTTAATATTCGATGGCAGGTAAGACACTTCAATGAAGCCATTAAGCCTATTGAGTTTTGGAGCAGAATGAACTTGCAACATAATCAACAGGGACAAAGATTATTTTGCATTCAAATAGAAGGCCAAATCTCAACATACAATGAGATTACTTTTCGGTTGAACATGTCGGGGGATTCCTGCTTCTGCAACTTCAACATACATATGGGATTGTGTCCTATTTGCTACAGCCGCAACAAACATTGGTCTGTGTTCATCACTTATTGCAGTGTCATCAAAATGAGCATTTTCCCTATGTACAACTCAGATGAGTAGATTTCTCTAGATCACTTTGGTACAGCTCTAGTTCGGCTTAGGATATCTAGTGTCAATTTAATGTTCGCGCTAGGCCACCTCTGGCTGAGGCTCTTGAAACTAAGGTTGCCCCCTCTGACTAATACCCGAGCAGCGCCTCCATAATCGACAATTTCCTCCGTTTATATAGCTTTGATTTATACCACAGGACCTGATACATCACGGAATCTCCTGCATCGTCAGTATGAAAGGGCCTACCAAAGCAAGAAGCCGCTACAGAGAGTGCCTTTGGATATCTAGCAGTTTGGCTTGGAAATGGCGATGGGATCTCAGCATTAGCAAAAATGAACATATCAACCACGAGCTTTTTATTAACATAATCATAGCGGAGCGCAACTTACAGCTCACCACCCAGAGAGAGACTTTGCTTCAAGAGAGAGCCAGAGCCAGGAACAAGCTCACAATTTTGGACAATCGAACCGAAGACGATATTATGACAGTAGAGCTAGAGAAGTTAATGAGCAGCAGCGGCCCTGGGCTAGAGAGTCCGAGTTCCCCGAGTGTTCTGTGAAGATAACATACGACTTACTGCGACAATATCCGGCCTCGTACATGCGAAAAAGGCTGGTTGAGACTGCACCAGGCAAGATGAATGCTGTAGTCGCAATCGTGCCGTGAGAAGCGTAATCTCACAGTCGTAGCAAAACCCCCAGTGGCCGCGACTGCTGTGCTATGGCGAGAGGATTTTAACTCAAAGAGGCCACAAAACAGCAGATATACGATATTTTTGACGATGCATTGAAGGGCAAGAATTCTGCCCACCTTCTAAAGATAGCAAATAGCAATACTCCATGGAACTTCTCTTGGCTCAGACCAGGAGGAAATGGTGGGCATGATTGAAAGGTCTGGGTTGACGTTACTCGACACGACGAATCACATGTGAGTAGACAGTTCGCGCACGATTTCTTTTACGTCCCCACTAATCAGTTTCTAGGTTGGAATTCTGCAAGATTAACAATCTTAGACAGACAAATCGACTCAATGTGACCGCCGCCGATGGTGAAACAGTGACTCTTGTCTCTGATTTCGACATCAGTCACTTGGTCGAAGAAGTTGTAAACATTCTGTATACTGGACAGAGGGCCTCCGAACATGTTACAACTACTACAGAGCGGAGGTCTTCAAGCGTGAATTCAGGTCATCTAAGCAACCTTCATTTCGGCCACCAGGACCAGATGTCAGTTGTTGTTTGAATCGACCACTCGGATGCCTGGAGGATTCGGTCTCTGGCGGGTGCCTGGAGAAGGATTGTCATGAACCTTCTGGGGAATGCCATGAAATGGACCTCCGCTGGAGTCATCGAGGTGGCGCTATCAAAGGTGAAGGGTCGATGCGACAAGTTACCGCTGATACACCTATCTATTACTGATACCGGCCGTGGGATTGCGGCGGACTTTATCAGACACAAGCTATTTACCCCCTTTGAGCAAGAGGACCCATTAACAGAAGGTGTCGGGCTGGGACTTAGCACCGTCCATCAATTGGTTGCGTCTCTCGGGGGCCATATCAATGTGAGGAGCGAGGTTGGAATCGGGACACAAGCCGATGTTTATATTCCTGTGCAGTATCTGGAAGCTCGCCCAGACTGGGATATCACACGCGCATCATCGACCACAGCCCAAGAATCGACCGATTCAATCCATGCCTGTTTAGTTGGGTTCAATGAATATCCTGACCTGAGAGAGACGCCAACTGGAATACTCACCGTTGAGGGTAAACGAAAGCTCTCCATTCAAAGCACCATTGCCAGTATCCTCATGAAACATCTTAATTGGAAGATTTCCCTGACTGATAATATGGAGAAAGCACGCGGCCAAGTAATCGTCATTGAGGAAGGATTACTTCAACGCGCAATGCAAGAGAACGAGAAACTGGCCTTAGAACTGTCCACGAAGAACAGATTACACTTCTTCGTTGTACTACTCAGCGGGAATGTGCCGCTCATCCCTAATGAAAGATTGGTCAACGTCATTAGAATTTCCCAGCCGTAAGTTCTCTCTCGTTCTAGCTGGAACAGAATGTTCATACTAATTGTGTTTGCAGTTTCGGTCCACAGAAAATTCACAATGCCGTTGAAAAGATTATGAAGTTGCGAGAAGTACAAGAGCCACATACTTCTCCCATCCTTGCACCTGGTGCCACCCCCGCGTTCCTTTCTCCTGGCCGGGAACGAGAGAAAGACACCAACCCGATATCTGATATGGACGAAAAGAGGTTATCTCAGCAAACAGTTGAAGCGGCCAGCCCGCCTGGATCGGCAACCTCAACTCCGAAGCCATCTAGCAGAAAGAGCCTTGCACATGTGCTCATTGTGGATGATAATGAGATCAATGTGACGGTAGGACTGATCCCTTTATCCAAATTACATGCAAATTCGATATGCATGACCCTCATCCTTGCATACACTGAGACCACACAGATCCTGGCCACATTTATGCGAAAAATAAGCTGCAGCTTCGACACAGCCTCAAATGGACTAATTGCACTGGAGAGATACAAAAGCTCACTCTACCACTACGACTTCATTCTAATGGGTACGTTTTCTTGTATAATCCATCTTATACAGCTTATTAATATCTAAACAGACATTTCAATGCCGATAATGGACGGCCTCGTCTCAACCAGTAAAATCCGCGAATATGAAAAAGAAAATAAGCTCACACCATCCTGCATCATGGCCGTCACCGTCGTTTCCTCAACCGGCTTCCAGCAACAAGCAAGTACAGTCGGCATCGACAAATACCTTATCAAGCCTACTTCCCTTCACGAGCTCAAACTTCTTATGAATATTGCATGATACCTGATACCATTTCCGTTCGGTCTGGTTTGTCTTCTTGCACTGCGCGGTGTTGGCGGTTTGGTTCTATATGTACATGAAATAATAGTATAGTAAATAATCAAGAAAGCAATACAACAATACAACAATGATGTGGACGAATTAAATGGAATGTATTAGGTCTAAATGTAACGCGAAATCCTTCCCATATCAATTACATGTACATGGCTGCAAGTTGTCTATCGAGTCTTTCAACTGGGAGCACATTTGTTGAACGAATGCTGTGCCGAAAGACCAAAAAATACTCGAGCGGCTCTAAGGATTGGGCTCTTGTAGTTCTAAAGAATGCATAGAGGTTACAATTTACTAGAGACAGACATTCAATAATAATAATTGTTTATTGGCCATGTAACCCTTGGTATCATCGCGATCCATCGCAAGTACATCAAAGCAAGAAAACAGAATCGCGGTACTTCATATCTCCATTCCATTCATGATCATTCAACTGGGAAACTCGTCACTGTTCATCTCGGTGTCCTGCAGCATAGGCTGGTACAGAGCAGCCGAAAGCTCGTAGTATCGTCGCTGCCACAAATCTACCTCATTCTGGAAAGCACGAGACAGCGAAGCAAGGGCATTGTACTTCTCAACAAGGTCTTCATATTTCTCCTCGGAGCTCTGCACCTGGGACTTGCGAATTGCATTCTTCTGTGCCAGCATCGAAGCCTCAAAGTTCAGGACTGCATTCTTGGACTGCAGGGTCTCGACGTAGGTTTTGCCAGTGTTGGGATCAATCACATTGAGCTTTTCCAGCTTCTGTTGGATACGCTTCTTGTCTGCAATCAACTGAGCGATTTGGCCACGAGCGCTCTCCAGCTGGGTACTGGGTGGGCTGTAGTTGGTGTACGGACCCCGGGCATGGCGTTTGGCAGGACGAGAAGTTCTCATTGGACCGGCCTTGTGCACCAACTTCTGCGGGGTGACAGAGGTGAACGGCGACATGTACTGCTGGTCGGCTTGCATGAGGCCCTGGGGGAAGCCCCGGGGGATATTGATGGGAACAGGCTGGTGGATTAACTGAGCCTGAGGGATTATGTGGTGCATGCCCTGGGTAGGAGACAGCTGAACGGCCTGAGGAGGCGACTGGCAGACACCTTGAAAAGCGTGCTGAGTAACCTGGGAGTGGGCCTGCATATCAGTCTGGGGAAAAAGCTTGTGGATAACCTGGGGAGACTGTTGGACTCCTTGAGCAAGGGGCTGGGGGACGCCTTGGAAACGAGCATGCTGAATGGCTTGAGGGAGTACCTGAATAGCAGCCTGGGGGAGAAGGCGATGCATGCTCTGAGTAGGAGACTGCTGAATGGCCTGGGGCGTCTGCAAGTTAGTCTGAGGAACAGACTGGTGGACAACCTGAGGAGACTGGTGAATTGTCTGAGGAAGAGCCTGCGAAGTGGCCTGACGAACATCCTGGTGAGCTATCTGTTTGTGGGTCTTCTGGGGCTCGGTAACAGAGTTCTAAATGTAATTAGCATAGTCAAGCAGTTGGATGAAAGTTCTTTGCGGAAACTGTACCTTTGCAGGGTTGGGCTTCTTCGAGGTACTGCTAACCTGCTCTAAGGCAGTGGCCTTCTTCTTCGAGGCGGGCAGAGGCATGGTGAGCACAACATTGGATGTAGATTCCCGAGGAGGCACATCGTCTTCATCGTCAGAGATAGAAGCCGAAAGAGCAGTCACAATATCAGGCGCATCTTCGTCAAGCTCAAAGGGCGATCCTGTCCATGGATTGACCCAAGGCTTTCCTTCCATAGAATCAATAATTTTGCCGATCTCTGCGGCCCGCTCCTCGACAGATCCGCTGCGGGAAGTGTTGGGGGTCACCTCCCATTCTCCGGGCTTAGAGTCCACGATAACTGGGTTGGCATGAGTGTCAAGCTCCGTGCCATTCTCCTCGGAATGGGCGTTACGCTGCTGAAGCTTTGCAAGTTCGCCGTCGAAGTCAAAGTAGTCGGGGTCGTTCACGCCCTTGCGCAGCGCGGTATCGTCAGGGCTAGGAGAAGGATCCCGAGGGGGGCAATTGGAGGCGGCATAGTACCCTTCATAGGGGCATTCAACAGGATCCGAGTAGGAGCAAAAAGGGAGATCAGTCATAATGAGTTACAATGATCGAGACTGCCGAGAATTGGCACTGAGGAGGATTGTCGAGGGAAGAAGAAGGGAGGAAACGGGGGAAGACATAAAACAAGCGCGTGGTGTTCCCACAAGGAACAATGGGAAGCATAGAATAATACATTGCTATTGTTCACTCCAAGATTGGGAATGAATAGAACAACCCAGCCAATGAGCTGGAGGCTCTCGTTGTCTGCCACTGTGATCATGTTCTTGGATTTGTTTATTCTGCCGGCCAATGAATTGTTCTGCCGGCAGTACATACGTCATGTACAGTATGAGTGTACCACCGCTATTGTGACCGCCCTTATTCACCCACTATCAGTTGAGAGCTACTACACGAGATCCACTTATTGAGTGGGATAAAACAAAGAATAAACCAGACAGTCACTATGCTACAGACAAAGGAGGTGCTAGATATCTAAACAAGGCATTCTCCCCATGTGGCAACTGAAGTTATTCAATGGCATTGACCGCCTAAAAGTGAAGTACCTGATTGGCCAAAATGCCGCAGACACCTGCCATGAGTCACTCCCAATCAGGACTAGTGGCAACCACTATCAGTTAGATAAGATTGCTTGGCGGGTTGCTCTTCACCGCCCACTGGACCGCCACGCTCATTCGTCAAAACTCCCAGTCTCCTCGACACCGCTTCCATCACGTGAATCTTTGATCACGTGTAGAAATGGCAACTCGCCGGATGACATCCGGGACGGGGTCTCCGGTGTTAGCTCCCCCCCATCGTCGCTCAATTAGCTCCTCCTTGTACGAACTTAGCATTACTGAATGCGACGATATCGCACCTCCTGATTCCGCCTCTGACAACACGCCTGCAACCTTTGACATGAGTGTTATCCTTTGCACTGGTAAGTGAATCGGAGACCGCAAACCTCCCAGCATTCTTTTCATTCATAGTGCTAATGAGGGTTGGCATGTTCTAGCGGGGTATGACCATACCATCCGGTAAGTTGGAGCTCAGCGACAGCGCAAACGCTTTCTTGACGACTGCAAAGGTCGCAATCTGTGGCAGGACTTGCGCTGATATTGTCTCTCACAGCTTCTGGGAAGCGCTCTCCGGTATTTGCTCGCGTACCATTCAGCACCCGGACTCCCAGGTCAATCGCCTGTGCATCACTCCTGACAAGCGATTCCTCGCGGCCGCGGGCCATAACAACGTCAAGCTGTTCGACATCAAGTCGACCAACCCGAACCCTGTGATTACTTTCGAGGGTCACACGAACAACATCACCGGTGTTGCCTTCCACTGCGAAGGCAAATGGATGGTCACTAGCTCCGAAGATGGAACCGTGAAGGTCTGGGATACGCGTACCGGTAGCCTCCAGCGCAACTATGTCCACCGTGCCGCCGTCAACGATGTTGTTATCCACCCCAACCAGGGCGAGCTCATTAGCGGTGACCACGCCGGAATGGTCCGTGTCTGGGACCTGGGCGAGAGTGTTTGCACTCACCAGCTGATTCCTGAGGATGACACTGCTGTGCTTAGTGTCAGCGTTGCCAGTGATGGATCTCTGCTGTGCGCTGGAAACAAAAAGGTAAGTGTTGCTGATTCTACGGTCAATGATGCGTACTGACTTCTGGCAGGGAAACGTCTACCTCTGGCGCATGGTCCAGACCGACGAGACCACTCGCATTATTCCTGTCTGCACCTTCCAGGCCCACAAGGACTACCTCACCCGTGTTCTGCTCTCTCCTGATGTGAAGCACCTGGCGACTTGCTCTGCCGATCACACTGCGAAGGTCTGGAACCTCGATGCTGATTATCTGCCTGCCAAGGCTGTTCTCAAGCAATGGAAGGAGAAGGAAGCCCAGAACCCTCCTGCGGAAACCCAGGCCGAAGTTCCAACTCCGCCAACTGAGACTCCTACCCAATCCCGCGATTTGCTGCGCATCTTCGACACCCCCGCCCAGGACCGTGACCTTCTTCGTATCACCGACAACCCTCCCCGCCAGGGGACTCCCCAGCAGACATTCACTTCGTCTCCCGATGGCCCTCCCATGGACCCAGTCAACCACACCCTGTTCCTGGAGACCACTCTCGCCAACCACCAACGTTGGGTCTGGGACTGCGCTTTCTCTGCGGATTCTGCCTACCTCGTGACCGTCTCCAGTGACCACTACGCTCGCCTGTGGGAGCTCAGCACTGGTAACATCATCCGCCAGTACAGTGGCCACCACCGTGGCGCCGTGTGTGTTGCCCTGAACGACTACTCTGAGCCTCGCTAGGGGCGAGTTGCGAGTTGAGTCGTCTTCTCTGTTTAACGGCGTTCCGTGGTTTCGACCTGACGGTTTCGGGTGGCGTTCTTTGCGTCGATTTATTCTTACACATGGCATGGCGCAAGCAAGGATAGGTGTTTTATGGGTATCTACATGGTGTCGTTGAGGCACATGGGTATCTCTTTGTTTCTTGATCTGAATTCTTCTGATGTTTTCTGATACCAATGACTGTTCTATGAATCTGACAAACATGCTCAGATAGTTTTTATCAATACCACATTAATCATGTTAATCCCGCCCTCTCTCCAGACAAATGTAAGCTCCAAGGCAGCATGTTATCTAGGCGTCGTAAACAGATTGTCATTATCACCCCAAGCATAGCATCAACCGAGCGGCTGTCACGACCCTCAGTTGCTGTAACGGATTCATTCACCACGGTTCGGTTCTTCGGTATTGCGATCTATCCGTGAGTTGAAGAGCCACTCCAGTCGTCACTGATAGGACTTAAGGGCTCGAAACATCAGAAAGTCTTTCGCGCTCTGCTCCGATGGAGAGCCCGTAATCCCACGCCTGAGCTCCTCCAACTCACTTTGACATCATTCAGTAATTGCCGAGGCTGAGGGCCTGGATGAGTTTTTGTTGAACAGTACGGGGGGATGCTGCCAATAAGGCTATGGAAGGCCTACATTCTATTGGTGGCAGCACTAGTCAGGGCGTTGGCACAAGCACGAGTGATGGCGCTGGAGATGTCACGGACATCAGCATGAGCCGAGAGCTCTGCAGAAGTATTGTCGGCTTGCAAGCCATCTGTGACATTGGTGGCTGACCAGTGTCGGGCAGATATGTTAATGGTAGGTTGAGTGGATTTATTGGGAGGAAGCAGGATTGTTGCTGCTAGGCGTGCGTAATGTGAAGGGACTGGGGAGCAAGTGCTTGGTGGCACACATAGAAAGTCGACTGAAGGAGCTGTAGCTCCCATGTGTGAAACTAGATGGGTGAGATGCTCATTGTGATGAAGTATCAGATATAAGACGAAATGAATGAATGTAAGCAGGATGTGGAGAGTAAAAAAAACGAAGTTAAGAAAGGTCAGTACAAAGAGTGTAAAGCTCGTTAGAGGTCTTATCTAATGCCTGGAACAAAACGAAGGAATCGTCTTTCATCTCGCTGAGAGAGGTCAAACCGATGACTACAATCCCACGCCGTGGGATATCTTCGTAACTTTATAGCTTTTAAAAGGAACATTCAAAGGAAGTTTTGTACAGACGATTAGATATGAACAATCAGAATTGAAGGGGGAAGGAGGTATTCAGGAATCCAATGCCAAAGTTGCTGGTGATAGATGATTATGACAGTCATAAACGGAACAAGAAGGTAAGTAATCAAGAGCAGCACGGTGCCATCCAGAAGGAAAAGCGAATGCTCTTATACCACCGAGAACCAAGTAACGCAAACAACAACATCTAGACCCCGGTCCTCAGCACCCTCGTACTTGAAAGTCCACATGCCATCCTTGTTAACATCCCAGAAAGCACCGGAGGCAGAGTGCATACCCCGCTTGCCAGCGTTGCTGAGCGCGCCTTCGGCGGCAGCGGTCTCGTCAATCACGCCTTGCTGCACAATAGTGCTGTTCACGGTGAAGCGGTAGGGAGGGGGCTTGGAGGCTTCGGGGGCGGTGGCGCTGATCAAAGCTTTGAGGACGGTGTTCTGTTATCTTGTTAGAGATTGCGTCGCAATTCGCGTAGGGCGTGTTGCTGAGTGTGCTCTTACAATAATCTCGGAGTTCCAGGTGCCAACGGCATCATGCTCGTAGCCCTTGCTGTTCTTCAGGGCTTCGGCGCAGGCCTGGATGTATTGTTAGATCCGGTAGCATTTCGTGTTTTGGGAGGAGAATCGTACCTCGGTGGTGATCTTGGTAAGATCGGGGATGGGGATGGGCTGTAGGCGCATTAGCCGAGTCTCAGGCAACAAGAATGAAAATGATATTCATGCTTGAATCATCTCTGCGCCATAACGCGCGGTTGACGTACAGATGCAGCGGCCTCGGCAGACATTGTAGATAAAGGGATGCGCTGAGTGTGGAGGAATCAAAATTACTGTATATCAGATCGAATTAGCCCTTGGCCTTGCGTAATTGGAACTTTAGCGCGTTTAGTCTCCATTGGAGCTGACATCATGTCTGGGATGCCACGGGGGATGCGCGAGCAATGCGGGGAGACAGGATGCCATTGCTGGGGCATCGTGGGGTGAACACGTCTGCTGATGAGGGGAAGATCAGGAGCATCATACCTTGTATAAGTTCAATCGGTCTAGGGGAGTATGACAGAGAGATGTAGGATTGCTTAAATCTGCAATGTTTGGATGTTTTGGTGGCATCATCATATCGGCGCCTGCCTAAAAGCGGTTTAGCGTGGCCTTTAATTTGCCGGGCGGTGTAAATGTTATAAACAGCTTCAGACAGATCGATTTCAACTGTCAAAATTCGCCCTCTTTTCTAGTCCAGATGAATTTACTTGACCTTGTTTATGATATAAACTACCAGATTTTCTAATTTTTGGATTTTTACAGTGACATCAACTCGCTCTCGCAAACCTCAAAGCTGGCTCATCACCCTTTTATACTATTGCCACAGTTTGGATGCAATACGGATTCTGATTGAGGAGGCCTGCGAAGCTGGAAATATCTCAGTGTTGAAAATCATGATGATGTGATCCCGGGCTGTTGGAATGTTACCCAATCAGCAGGTTTCTCCTTTCAGCCAGTGGATATCTACCGGTTCTTAACTTACTCTTGAATATGTGCCAAATGAAGAGACGATCTTGGACCACAACCGATATGGTTAAAACGGTCGAACCTGCGCGTGTTGCTGCGGTGGATAATCTGCTCAGAATCGGCATCACTTTGAGCGAGCGTCCCCCTGGTGGCTATTCATAATAGAAGGTTATACACGTGATTTAGTAACCCTACTTTTACCCCTCCTTAAAACCAACTATTGCGGTTTCTAACCTAGAAAACCAAAGGCCGCGATGGTTTTCGAAACTAGCCCTAAAACCCGAGCCAATTGCGGTTTTACGGTTTTACGGTTTTTAGCGCACTCTAGGTATATACGCTTATTAGCAAAGAAGCGGTGCTTATTCTCTACATTTTAAAGACCTTTCTCTATTAGCATCGGTGTTAGGACATTTTCGGGATCTCTAAGTAGACTGTCTAATATCCCTAGCTCCGGTAGTCTTCTAGAGTCTGGTTAGGAAACCGTGGGACCGAGTAGACAAAGTATTCCTAGGAGCATTAAGCAAAGAATAGCAATGCTAATTATGCGGCTAAGTAGCAAGCTCGATTAGACTTGGCTGTACACTTCTCCAACACCCAATTGGACCCGGACCCAACCCAACCGTACGTCACCGATCCACTGCTCAATCCGACTCCGTTCTTATAAAGCATCGCCAATAGTCAATTGGGTGTCGGTAGATATCTTGTAGAAACTTGTCTGCTGATGCAAAATCCAGGAACATTCCACCCTTGGCGTATTCGTCATATAGCAGCGGGAAAGTGAAAAAAATCCAAACATAGGCGATGCCAACGTTGGCCACTTTTATCCAGGGCGTGGAACGGCCTACACCAAGCCTTGGTAGCACTGTAAAAGTTAAAATAGACAGCACAATTGAGCCAGCGGACTGGACCAGGAAAAACATGCAAACCCCTGACATTGCATTGGTGTCTGTCCATTGGGTGTATGAGGCCGCTGCATGTATGAGTCCTCCAAGAGCCCCGGCGACGAGACTTTGTACCGATAGTCGTACCCAACGCGATTGAGTCCCTCCGAGGAACCCAAGCGAGAGCAGCGTTTTGGAACAAGACATGAAGTCAAAGCGAAACGTCTGATGCCAGAAAGTACCCCATATCCCAGCCACTCCTTGCTCCAGAACCGCCTGATAGGGACCAAATCGTTCCACGTAAAGCCAAGGCTCACTGAGTGGTAAGCGTGTAACTTTCCGAGTCAGGTTGGGCATAACAAGGTCCAAAGATATCGCAACAACCCCAATGGTATCAAATAGCAGAGACAGGGTTCCTTTCAGCATCACAGTGGGCATAGCTATTCGATAGGCCCGGAGGAGACATGGCCGCGTGACCAAAAACGCAACAGGCGAACCCGGATCCAGCAGGGCGGTGATATCCCCTGAAAAATAGGGGTCTTTGCGGCAAACGTACTGGTAGAAAATTGCCAAAAGAATGTTTTAGACGACAGTAGATAACAGCTTGACCAATTTGGCTGTCGCTGTTTGAGTTGTTGCTGCTTGTGTCTGTGGCACGGTTGGCTTCGTTTCAATAAGGGCATCATGGATTTGGTCGTATATGGCCGTCGGTATCGGGCCTGACGTTCTGATGCGAAAATTCCATGCCGAGCCTCTCCAGCTCAGAAAAAGGCATATAACCCACTCAATTCGATGCCATAATGATTCTGGATAACCCTGCCATACTAGTACTTCTTGATCCTCGCAGCAGGTGGTCTCCTTTTGACAATGCAAGCATATTTTCAGTCTCCTCCACTGGTAATCCACTATGTTATTTTTCTGCAGGTGCGCGCAATTTGGCGACGCAGGAATGGTGTTGGAAAATTTCTTAAGTTTGACCACTCGCCGTTCAACCCTGCGAAATTCCTTCTCAGGGTTATTGAAGATAAGAAGGGACGCTATTCGAAGCAGTGCAACGGACACACTAAGACCGAGCACAAATCCGTTTGACCACTACATAGCCCGACTTTGTCGGATCATATCAAAACCGACGACAAATACAATACCGATGATAACATGCCGCAGGTATCGGGCGAAAGCGTTCGATTGACAGGGCACCAGTGCCGATAGAGGCGCTAGCAAAAAGACAATGAAATACTGGTATAAGAATACCGGGCTATAGTCTCCATTTTTGAAGAATTCAGCAGAGTAATTTTCCCGCTGCTGAAAGAGCCTGCAGTAAGAGGAAGGAGACATGAACAGAGCTTCATTGGTGAATGAATTGGTTGAGTATGGAATAGAAGACATGATGACCTTGGGTAGAAAAATTGCAGTGGGTAACTGAACTATTGAATCTGGACATTTATCCCTGAGGTACGCACTGTGTGTGTGTATGTATCACGTATTCCGACCCCTTGCTGAAGTTGATCATAAACCACCAACAACGAGGCTGAGTGCGGATCCGTATTTTAGTCTAGGCTGTATACTAGTAATACCGCTGCTCTGCTTATGCTAGATAAGGAGAGAGTTCGTCAACCCTACATAAAAAGAAATTGCTTTTTCCAGGTTCCAATTTGTTGGGTGGAAGACGAACCAATCTGGCTGGATGCTGTTATCCCGACCGCTACTTTCCCCTGCAGTCCTGACAATATGTCTTATTTGCCATCACATCCAAGACTCTCATCCCTTGCAAATGTGCGGGCCAGTTATTTACGAATTAGCCACTTCTATATGTCTTATTCCTTGGGTATAACCTGAAAGCTAGCCCAGGGTGTTTTTCTCAACCCTCCATCCAGGTAATTACTTCTACCAATCTCTAAGGTTCATTGAGGTACTAACTGACAACAAGCCTCTTGGGCATAGGGCAACAGCAAAGACTGCACCATGGATACGTTCTCCAATCTTGTAGGAAACGCAGCATCCACAAATATTTTCGAGTCGTCTCCTGGCACGCAGCGGGGAGACAGTAAGGATAGCTATCAGCCAAAAAGCCGGCCGTCTCTAATTGAGGGTGTGCTTTCGTCACTTCCGTCGTTCACTTCTACTGCAGGAACCGCGGCTTTGTCGCTCCTGGCCAAGGCCACATCTAGCGTCCATGCATTTGTATCGATGCCGCCTGTGGTCCAGCTCGTGCGAACCATGGAATCTCATCTGTTGGTGTCGAGTCTCATGTTGTCTCTTGTACTGTTTGCAGGGATCCCGATATCTCTTCTTGTCATAACGGGCTTAGTTAGTGCCATCGCGGCTTTCCTAGCCTTGCTCTCGTTTCCGACGTTTCTGATCGTTGGATTTATTGCTGCTTTTATGATGACCCTAGGAGTCGTTTTGTGGGCATGGGGATGGGGTACCATTGGCGTGGTGGTATTCGTTATCCGGCGTTACTTCTATTAGATGGTTGGTAGATTTGTTAATGTATCGAGGAGATAGAAGCTCTCATTTACTTTGCTGGAGTTATATATCGAGTACAGAATATGTATTTGAAAGTCCGTGGGAAAAGCAAAGCGCACCGAGTGACCATGTTTAGGGCTAGTTCGATGGAGCTTCAAAATGGATTCATTGTACGGACCACATTATATTAGGTGATGATCGTTTAACCACCGGAGTGAAGAACCGAACTTAGTCCCAACTTAAGCTATTTCCACTCGCTGGAATTCAACGTTCCTGATGCTTCAGCTAGCCAAACGACTCCAACGTCGGATTAATTCTGTACGCAATAGAACCGCCCTAAGCTGGCGCTGAGTAGCGAGAAATGGCGGCAGATTGATTATGCTCTCATTATTGCCTGGTCATCCTTTCAACTTACCGATATTTCTTTAAACCCAAGGATCCTACAGTGCATGGCATTTCCAGTTTTTATAATATATCATTCGACCATCGTGAGGCGCCGTTCGACTGCTTCAACGTAAGGCAGTCACATGGCGGCAGGCAATTGTGAAGGTGCTCCGGGCAGCGGAGGCCAAGCTTCGTCAGTTCAATGCCATGACTGATGAGATAGAGGATAACCTATTTGTGATTTAAAAATATATTTGTGCACCGGCGTAAGCCTCGGTTCTACTCCGGGGAAGTCTCAATTTACAAATAACCTAGCCAGCAAAACTCAAATTCCTGCGGAATAAAGCGATCTGCTGCTGATCGCGGCGCGGATCATCATAAGCTCGAGAATGCAAGTCGGGGAGCCATGATGGTCTTCATGACGGCACCTTTGGCATGAGAAGTATGCTAGAACGACAAACACGGGAAATTTGACTTGGTCTATCAGGCCAACAGTTCAGTAGTCATGTAGTTGGACAGTCCCAGTCATGTGTAGGAGCGACATCTTGTCGTCCCTACAGTGGATGATGCCGCACAACAGTATCTTCTGATCTGTTTCCTTCCTTACTTTCAGGCCGCCGCCTACCTTAAATAGACCACCAATATGCGAGGCGGTGAGCCCCTTGCGTACAATTCCCTTGTCAGGGCCATGCGGGGTGGTGTGGGGATGCATTGCCATGAGATATTGTCTCGCATTTTGCGCGCTCAACGTCTGTACACCGCTGTTTCTCGGTATGGCGCTTTAGTTCATTATCCAGTTTGGTTTAAAGGTACAAGACCGCGGTGGCAGGCTATTGCCTCCCCTCCTCTGTGCAATGGAACTTATAGGGGTAGTTATATGGCTGCTGGCCATTGTAGCATCTGTGCTCATCGGTGTCATCGTCAATCGCCTCGTCTTCAGTTCTCTAGCAAGCATCCCCGGGCCTTGGCTGGCAGCAGCCACAGGCTGGTACGAGACTTATTATGATGTTATACGCGGTGGCCAGTTCATGTACGAGATCCAGCGGTTGCATCGGCTCTACGGCCCTGTTGTGCGAATCAGCCCCCGAGAAGTGCACGTCAACGCCGCCGAATTCTACGACATCCTGTACGCAGGACCGACTCGGCGTCGGCATAAGGACCCCTGGTTCCTGTCCTCGGTTGCCCCTGGCACGTCGTTTGCTGCGAATAATTCCGATCACCACCGTATGCGACGCAGCGGTCTGAACCCATTCTTCTCCAAACAGGCTATCCGCGAGTGGGAGCCGATCATACATTCCAAGATGCGTCTGCTCTGCCGTCATTTCCGGCGAGCACAGCATATGGGCCATCCGCTCGAGCTACACACCTGCTTCGTTAACTTCGCCGTCGACACCGTCTCGCAGTATACGTTTGGTCCCGGCGATGGGTTTGATGTACTACAGGCACCGGTGACGGATGACACATGGAAGAAGGGGGTCAATGGAATTTTTGAGATGCTAGTGATCTTACGCCATCTCCCTTGGTTGTACGACTTGTCACGCGTCTTACCAGTGTTTATCTCAGCGTGGATATGTCCAGCATTTCCCAAAATCAACGCAATCGAACAGGTAGGCCCATTCCGCATACTTTACGATAGAAAGAGTAGTTGCTAAGTTGAACCCATTTTCCAGGAAATTGAGCGGCAGACCGGAAAAGTCTACACTAGCACTGCTGACAAAACATCCATAATTGGGCATATCATGCGCAATGACAAACTGCCAGCAGCTGAGCGCACGCTGGCTCGACTGACCGACGAGGCCAAGTTCTTGCTAGTGGCAGGCACTGATGCCCCATCACAGGTCATGTCCATCACTATTTATCATATTTTATGCAATTCCTGCGTCTATAACCGGCTCAGAGAGGAGCTGCAGATGGCTCTGTCCAATGCAGACATGGATGCCTGTTGGGGCGACTTGGAACGACTACCCTATCTCGTTAGTATCTTGCATTCAAATGTCTATTGTCAACTAGTCTGACCGGCAGCAGACCGCCGTGATCAAAGAAGGCCTGCGACTGGCAGCCGTAGTGACCTCACGTCTACCTCGAATTGCCCCAGAAGAGGACCTGTTCTGTGGCAGCTGGCGGATTCCTGCAGGGGTAAGTTGAGCTCTTATCGTACACCAGACGGCAGAGTAGCCGCTAATTATGAGAACAATGTACGTTTAGACGGTCGTCAGCATGTCCAACCATTTTATCCTGCGTAACGATGAGATATTCCCCGATCCGCTGGCCTTTCATCCAGAACGATGGTTATCTGCCTCATCTGACATGAACCGGTTTCTTGTCCCGTTTTCCAAAGGCAGTCAGGGATGCCTAGGATACAAGTAGGTTTCTAGCAAATTCCTCTCAAGATAATCTGCTAACGCATGATAGCATGGCATACTGCTGGCTCTATATTGGTGTGGCCACTCTTCTGCGCCGGTATGACTTGACTCTCGTTGACACAGATGAGCGTAACGTGACCGTTATACGAGACTGCTTTAATGGGCAAACGGCTCCTGGCCAAAATCATATCAAGGTCATGGTATTGTCCGAAGAGTAGCTGGCATAGATTTTGGTCATCTTTCCCGCGGAAATCTCAACCTGCTTTTATCCTTAGGATGGCGGAATAAGAGGACAGATCTTCTTGAAAGGAAAATAGAGTGTGATCCATCTCTATGATGCTATATGGACTAGTTTGATAAATTGATAGGTAGAGATAAATTGAGGAAGATCAAAAAAGCGGAAAATTGAGTTATGTATAGCCAGTCACGCAGACACAGACGGATTTGGTACTTGAAAAGAGGGCAAACCCCTCACATGCGCTTCGAAATATCGTCAAACCTGGATTTCACTGGTCACCCTGAATGTAACATGCGGCACACAACGAAGGAAAATTGAAAACGTCGCTGAGCCATAGACCGCCTGTAGAGTAGTCATCGAATACTAGGGGGCTAGTCAAGAGAAACCAGAGGAAGACGTAGACCATGTTTGCTGCCCCTCCAATCCGGGACTTACGTACCCAGGGCGGCAGCGCTGCGATAAGCACTATCTGAATGATAATACCCAGCGGCTGTAGCAGGAAGAAGAACAGGACACCTTGGATTGGTCTTGTTGGAACTGGTTGTGTGTAGCTTGCACAGGCGTGTATCACACCTACGAGGAAAAATGATAGCAGCATCCTGATTGCCCGGCGAGCGACACAATGCTGGCGGACACGAGCCGGAAAAAGCGAGAGCACCGTGGTGGAAAACGTGACCACATCGAACCGATAAAATTGATGCCAGAAGCTGCTCCAGAAGCTGGCCAGGCCGCTGTCCATCACTACACCAGGCGACCCAAATAAGGGCGTGAAGAGCCAGGGCGTACCAAAAGAGACAGGTAAAAGAGTCAAGGCCTTCACCGGTGCTGCCAGTGCCACGATGAACAGAAATGACTCCCCAACAACTTGTTCCAGCGTCAGGTGGTATTTTAGATGTGCAAAACACAGCATCATTCGAGACATTCGCAGGAGCAGAGGCCACTGGCTAAACACGTGCAAGGGAGAGTCGGGTAGAGGCCGTACTTGCAGCAGCCCCCAGAAGTAAGGATCATCTTTCATCAGAAAGACCACCAGACTCAACATCGCGTAACTATTAAGTGCTGAGAATAGGAGTGGCAATAGGCCATGGTCATTGGTCAATGGTTTGCGCGTCTGGTGACGGGGGGGGTGAAGGAGAGATGCTTGCAGCTGTGCCGGCAATTCCTTCAGAGTGTCAATGCGCCAGTTCCACTCAACCCCCCTCCACGAGAACAACAGTCCCACTGCCCAGTTTAGGCGATGGAAAACTGCCTCAGGGTATTGCTGCCAGTGCATAATTTGTCGAACGTCTAGCGGATGGTCACGACGGTGGTCAGCTGGCCGCCTGTATTCCAACCGGCGAAAGTCTTTCTCGACACTGCTCAACAACGTATGAACGGCGACATGGAGTATCCAGGATGAGGTAAAAAGCCCAACCATGAAGCCGTTACCCACATGTATAGAGCGCATGTCGCGAGTTATGATAACACCCAGGTACAATGTGATCGTGAAGAGAATCAGGCGCAGCCTTCGGGCTCCCGGGACAAGCAGACCGAGTACAGGCAGACATATGAAGGCCAACGCGGTGGCTGTTGGGAAAACATGACTCCCTTCATCCGCATAGAAATTAGCAATCTGAGCTTTGCGCAGCCGCACAAGATCGCGGTAAGAAAAAGAGTCTAGCATACTTTGAAATAGTTCCAAGTTTGCCTCTGTATTTGATGAGCCGAAATGAGCCAGATATAAGCACTATAAATTAATTATATCGCCACTATTATTCACACCGCTGTTCCAAGTTACACAGCATAAGGAGATATGCGCACTGTATGTGAGGGCACTGTATGTAAGGGTATATGATAAATATAGCTACCAATGGATATGATATATCGAGTAGTCGCCGACATACATGAAAGAACCAGGGTGGGTGCCTGAAGTATGCGAAGTCGCTAGAGCTTCATAATAGCTTCACCGCTTTTTTCCTCATAATGCGCTTAAATAGCTTGATACGGCCAGACCATAAAATAGGGAGTTATTGAAGCATCCCCTGCTACCCACCATGGAAATTATCAACGAGATTACTTCCCGCACTTGGTCCTACCTCTGTCTCGCGGCGGTGGTTTATCTAATTGGACATATCTGGGTGTATCCAACCTTCATCAGCCCGCTGCGCCATTTACCAACCATCAAAGTAGGTGACTTGTAAGCATAGTTGAGTCCCAACTAATGACCCGTCAGTATTCTGTATGTACCGTGAGCTTGTTCTACTCGCGCAAGGCTTCTCTCAAGTGGATTCGTCAGCTGCCTAACAGTGGCTTGATCCATATCTACGATATTATTTTTGGTCGAAGCTGTATGCTTATCTGTAGCCATGCCGCAATGCTGGAGGTCCTGAGTAACACAAGTGATTACGAAAAGCCATATGGGCTGCGGCAGTTCCTCTCTGGCGTTTTGGGCAATGGCCTTGTTGCTGCAGAAGAAGGAGCGATACACCGACAAGATCGTCGTCTACAAAGCCCAGCCTTCACCGCAAAGAATGTTCGCCAGCTTCACAGTGTTATCTGGGCACAGACGACAATTTTGCTTCAGCAGATACAAACAAAGGCTGAGGAACACCCTCGGCCTGTAGACATCATCGACTGGATGCAGTAAGTCCACCACTACTCGGCTCCATGCATGCCAACCTCACCAGCATCTATTTGTAGTCGGTTCTCCCTCGATGCCATTGCTCAGCTTGCCACTGGGCACGCGCTGGATTCACTTATACAGCCGGGTCTTGTCCCTGCCACAGTTTCCTCAATAACCGAGCCCTCGCTGGCTAAGCTAAGTACTGCGTTCACCTGGATCTTTCTGCCCTGGCTTGCAGAGTGGTTTCCCTGGAGAACACTTACTCTCCTCAGGAACGAGAACCATGCCCTGTTTCTGTACTGTTGCGGTGTCATTAAGCAGGCAAGGTCGACTGTTTCAGAAAAGCAAGAGTACCAGCATCTCCTGTCCGCGGTACTGGCCAGCGCGGAGGTGTCTGATGAGGAGGCCGCCAACCACCTGATGACCACCCTGCTTGCAGGGGTAGGTTGACCTTGTCACAGTTCTCTTGTCCCTGCTAATACTCCTACAGTCCGAGACTATCGCCAACACCATCGTCCGCTGCTGCGATCAGCTTTGTCGGGACCCTGTCCTCCAGAACCGACTGCGCGCTGAGATTCGCTCGCATCTGCCCTCGCCCGCTAAGCGAACTGTGTCGGCTGCCCAACTTGAGTCATTACCACTTCTAAATAGCGTGTGCGAGGAGGTCTTGCGACTATATCCAGCAATTCCTATGACAATGCGAATTACCCTCCGCGACACCACCATTCAGGGCGAACGCATCCCAAAAGGTACCCATATATTTGTCGATTTTCACGCCCTGAACCGGAGCAGAGATATCTGGGGCACAAACGGTGATGACTTCGTCCCTGAGCGTTGGCTGGATGACACTCTGCACCACCGCTTCGTCAATAACCAAGGTAGGCCACATCTGGCCTTTTCTTCGGGCCATCGCAGCTGTATTGGCAGGGAAGTCGCCCGGGCAGAGCTCCGCTGTACGATCGCTGGCCTCGTTGGCCGCTTTGCAATGGAGCTTGTCCACCCAGATCGTGACTTTTACGAGGCAGGCAGTATCAGCATGCGGTCAGTCCAGAAGATTGATATGAGACTTAGACCAATTGAGGGGTGGTGATGTTCCGGTATGGACTTGGCTATTCAGTATTTGAGGTCTGCACCAGCGACCTACTGGAGAACAACGAGAGAGAAATCGATTTTCATGAAGCTATAGACTGAATATGATTGTGGAAGAAAGAACTCATAACCGGGATATGCATAGAAACAGAGGGGACTATGTGGAGATTCAGGTGCACCAGGCATGAATATCGTGATCAGCATTGGACCTACCATTGAGAGTATAGCTCAGGAGAAATGCTCTCCATTTATATAGGATCTCTCACTGATTGAGAGAGATCATGCTTAAACAACCTCGCTGGCCTTGACATACATGCTTCCCCAGTACATTCATCGTGTAATTAAAACATATTCAATCTGGGGAGAAGATCCAGCTACTTATAGTTGTAGTAGCTCAACTCCCTTCTGCCTAGCGGAGTTGTTAGGCTGTTAAGACCACTGTAAGAGCTCAGCAATCGGAACGTGGACCAAAGGGCCGCTATGATTGCCGTCAGGCAATCATGCTCTTACACCGTATTAAGTACGCGCTCTGCTCACGTGCCGCACATAGT
>ERZ1673737.1568-NODE-1568-length-21474-cov-21.376161_pt1 | contig 21474 bp, 18 predicted proteins | sample MGYA00580211_ERZ1673737 | MGnify/ENA primary metagenome ERZ1673737 (study PRJEB41218, sample SAMN15661789) | gut metagenome | host: Homo sapiens | place: Canada: London | collected 2015-08-20/2019-03-30 | study: EMG produced TPA metagenomics assembly of... | reverse complement strand
TTAAACAACCCATTTACCATTAAAACCATAGTGCACCTCCTTTGTGTATATTTTTAAAATTACAAATTCAAATACTTTCCACAATTTTTTTGGTAAATTCCCAATTTGTTTTTGAAAACATTTTTTGTTCATGATTTAGTCTATCATCCATATTCATCACCTACTTTTTAAGAACCTGAACCATTATATCTTTTCAGTCCTCTTTGCCATAAAAAGGCTCCTATCACGCCATAAATTATGTCGACTAAAGCAATCATAATGACATACACCCAATGCACATTCACTTTATTTAACAGAATTAAAGATGGATAATAATTTACCAAACCATACGGTAATAGTACCGTAACAATAAACTTAAATGCTTTATTAAATATACTTATTGGATAATGTTGTACACTTTCCTGTATTTCATTTGTACTATATAAAATAGATTTTGATTTCATGGTCCAAAAAGATATACAGCTTACTGAAAAAAGAATTGCGGTAAATACATACACTCCATTTATAATTGAGACTATAAACCCAAGCATAAAACCAACTGTAATTTGGATATGTAACATTTTTGCCGCAAATAAAGCTCCAATCATTCCTGTTGTGAAATCACATAAATCTGTAATACTAATTTTTTCAGATGCTAATTGCAAAAGAGGACTCACCGGTCTTAATAAAAACCGATCAAATGTTCCATTCACAATATGATTCTCTAAATCACTAATATGTCTAAAAAAAGTATTATGAAATCCTAAACAAGATAAGAATAAACAATAATTAAAAACTATCTGCCAAAAAGTCCATTCATTTAGTGTATGAAATTTTTTCAGCATGACCCAGATCAAGAGAATAGAAGAACCGTTAATCATGATAAGCCCGAAAAATCCTGCAATAAAACTTGAACGATATTCAGCAAACCGTTTTAAGCCTGCTTTTATTAGATCAAAATATAGTTGAACACTTTCCATACCCTAACCTCCTTGTACAATGATTTTCTTCGATACACATTTCCACATAAAGCGTCCAATCAAAGATAATATAAAAATCCAAATCACTTGAAAACAAACGGTTTGAAAAAGATTGCCATTTCGAATAAAAAGAAGCAATGGCTCGTAAAATACATATTTAAAAGGTAACCAGTTTATTATTCTTAAAAGAAAATCCGGATAAAACCATAAAGGAACCACTTGTCCTGACCAAAATGCAATCAGAGCATGAAAAATATAGAGATATCCTTCTAGATCAAGACTTAAAAAACAAATTAAAGATAAAATATAATTCATTGAAAACAACAATAAAAAGCCAAGTACGAAAGTAATTAAAGCTCCAATTATATTCACATTTAGCTCTAGTTTAAAAAAACAAGTTGATATTAAAAAGGAAGGAATTGTGAAAATGCAAAGATTAACCACCGTTGAAGAAAGAGTTCTCAAAAACAATTGTGTTTGTAATTCCATTGGCTTGAGTAAATCACATATAATTCTTCCATTTTTTATATTTTCTTCCACATAAATATGTGGACCATCCCACCAAGTAAATGCCTGTGATAAAGAAATTGAAAATATACTATAAAGCAGCATTTGATTTAGATCAATATTTCCAAACAAAGAAGCATTCTGCTTATATAATGTCATCCATAACATTGCATAGGCATAGATTCGTATAAACACATTGACTAATGTCATGCAAAAAGCAGATTTATAAGCTGTTAAAGATGAATATTGTTGTTTTAAATAAGCCCATAAAACACGATACATATTAACATACCTCTTTAATTACATCTTCTATTTCTAGGTCCTTGATTGAAAAGTCTGCAACCTCTGTATTTTTTAATAAGCAACTCACAATATCTGTAACCGAATAAAGTTTGTAATTGTATTGAATCAGCATAGTTTTATCATCTAAATTCTGTATACGAAGATCTTGAAAATCTTCTAAAAACTTTAATTCATCAATAGAATACGTCTTATTAAATACAACTTTTAAATTTCGATACCGTATATATTTTTCTTTTACACTCTCTAAATTCCCATCATATAACATTCGACCATGGTTGATTAAAATTACTCGATTACATAATTTTTCCACATCCTGCATATCATGTGTTGTCAAAAATACAGTTACCTTCTTTGTTCTATTTAACTCCAAAATAAATGCTCTTAGTCTATCCTTTGTTGCCACATCCAAACCAATAGTTGGTTCATCTAAAAACAATATGGATGGATCATGTATCAATGCTGCAATTAAATCACACTTCATTCTTTGTCCCAAACTCATCTGCCTTACTGGCAAATTCAAAAATTCTTTTACCTGCAGCATATCAGCATATTTTTCTACTCTATCTTTAAAATCACAATTTGGAACTTTATAAATCTCTTTTAACAGTTCTAAACTTTCTATAGCTGGAATATCCCACCAAAGCTGACTCTTCTGACCAAAAACAACCCCAATATGTTTAGAGTTTTCCTTTCTGTACTTTAAAGGATCTTTTCCAAACACTTTAATCATTCCACTATTTGGCATCAAGATTCCTGTTAACATTTTTATTGTGGTACTTTTTCCGGCACCATTTGGTCCAATATAGCCAACAATATCACCTTTACGTATACAAAAACTCATATCATCCACAGCTATAAAATCTTTAAAGTCAGGATAAATAATATTTTTAATCATATTTTTTAACCCACTCTTTTTCTGATATGTGCGATATATTTTCCGTACATTCGTAATTTCTATAATGTTTTCCATCAATTATCACCTTTCCATATTATATAAACAACTATTCTAAATTCAACTTTCGTATGTTTACTAACTATATGATTGCTACACTTTATATGTGTATCAATACCTATTATAAATGTGTGCTAATCCAATCAATGAGTATATAAATAGTTTTAAAATACTAAAATTATAATATGAAGAATAATGTTAAAAAATTACGTTTGGAAAATAGAATAAAACAAGAAATCCATATCACTTTATGTTACTATTAATCCACTGAGGTGATGCTTTTATGCCATATAAACATAAAATTCCAATCTATACAGAAAATTTAAATTTGACAGGTGCATATTTTAGACATCAAAGAATTATTGATGGACTTTCATTAACATACGTCGCCGATGCAATTTCTATGAATAAAGGTTTCTTAAGTGATTTAGAAAATGGGAAGAGAAATTTTCCAAATGGAACCATTAATCAATTAAATGATTTTTATGACTTAAAATTCGATGATTCTCTTAAATTTTACATAGAATTAGAAAATAATATTGATGAAATATTTCACGCTCTATGTAATTCCAATACTTTTAAAGAGAAACAATTATTGGAATTAATTTTAAGTAAACGAGACATATATGAAAATAGCAGTGGATTTTTTTTATTTAATCTTTTAAATCTTTTTTATCTAATACGATTTAATTGTAATGAAACCTTTATTAATGATGCAAAAAAATTAATCGAGTCTAATTTAGATGCCATTAATTCCAAAGATTTATCAATCTTTTATTGTATCTTAGGTATTTATTATAAAAGAAATCCATCCACAAATTTTGTGGCTGAAAAGTACTTTAAAAAATGTTTGTCTTTATCTTCAAATATTCCTGACATCGCTGCACTTTGCACATTTGAACTAATTAGTATATATGCTGAAACAAACAGATCTGCGTTAGCATATACATATTGCGAAAAATCCAGAAGCATTTTCAATCGATTACAAAACTATACAACAATGTTTTTTATTGATTTTTTTCAATGTAATTGTTTAACAAACTTAGGACTCTATGAAAACTCAATTCAAAAGCTAACTGAATTGCTAAACAATATTGACCAATCGAGTAATAAATATATTTCAACCATTTATCATAGTTTAGCTTGGTGCTATTTATTAAACTGTCAATACAGTGAATGTATAAAATACACAAATCTAGCAATTGAAAACAAAGATCCATCTTGTGCTTTATGTTATTTCATACCCTATTCATATTACAAACAGAATGAGTATCTAAAATGTTTAGATTATATAGAATCTCATTTAGAATATGCAGACGATTTTTACAAGCCTTTTTTGCAAGCTATAAGTGCTCGTATTCAAAAACAAAATGTTGATTTTGAAAAAAATATCATTTTGTATTATCAGTCACTCTTGCAGAACAATGTATACGAAGATATTCCACTTATTCAAAACTTTATTTTGGATTACTATACAGAAACCAACAATAAAGATATGATGATCAAAATCCTTATTGACATCAAATCATTTAACGATAAAGATTTAACATTAAAAAGTTCTACACTCTTTACCACTTCACAAAGTTAAGAAAATCGCACTTATTTATCATTAATTAAAGCTTGGGTAAAACATCATTTACTCAAGCTCTTTGTTTATCTAAATTTCTTTTCTGTTCTAACTGTTTATTATACTCTCTATACTTTAATGAACGTTTTCTTATATAGTCTAGGCTCTTGATCTGACTTCTTAATACTTTAATATCCGGCGTTAGTGCTTTTGCTTCTTTGGATAGTTTTGCCTTGGCAATTAGATCCTTTTCTTTGTAGGATCTGGAATACAAATACTTTCTTTGTTCCAGTAATCCATTCATCTGTTTATCTAGTAAGTCATCCATACGGCATATACATTACATGGCTATTTATACAATTATTTTCTGTATTATTTTATATTCCAAATCTTTTACGTATATTTTGTACTCATTTTGGAGTCACTGTGAGTACATATTGAGTACAAACCATTTCACTCTAACAATACAACTAAAATATTGTTTCACTCAATTTCTAACATTTGACTCATCAATTCTATGTATTTAAATATAAATGTTCATACCGTACCACTTGATTTGTTTTTGCATTACTACACAACAAAAGAATTGTAGTACTTACGAAGAAGATTTCTAATGAATAAATTCGAAATTCATGAAAAGTTAATATAAATATGATGTGGTTCTTATATCGATAAAACAATTGAATTCTAAAATATAAAAGAATCAAATGAAAGCGAGGTTAAAATTCATATGGAAAGTAAAATCATGAATTATCAAGCTATAATCACTGATATTAAAGATATCATTTCTTCTGGTCAAAAAATAGCATACAATGCTACCAACAAAGCAATGATACTAACATATTGGCATGTGGGTAAACGTATTGTTGAGCAGGAACAAAACGGAAATGAAAGAGTACAATATGGGCAAGCTCTGATTGATGCTTTAGCTGATGAATTTACAAAAAGAATATGGAAAAAGTTTTTCAAAGAGAAACCTCCAATATTTCCGCAAATTTTATATTGCTTTTCCTGATGAACGAATTGTGAACGCATGCGTTCACAATTTAACTTGGACGCATTTTAGAAGTTTATTACGTGTTCCTGATGAAAACGCAAGATTATGGTATATGAATGAAGCCTCAAATGAGGGATGGAGTTCTCGAACATTAGACAGAAATATTAGTACACAATATTTCTATCGATTAATGCAATCTCCAAAGAAAAATGATGTTGTTAACGAAATGCTTCTGAAGAATTCAGAAAATCAAAAGAATCAGTTTGAATTATTAAAAAGTCCAATTGTTGCAGAGTTTTTGGGATTCAAAAATGAAGATTCTTATCTTGAAAATGATTTGGAGTCAGCCATTTTGACGCATATCAGAGATTTCTTAATGGAAATGGGAAAAGGATTTGCATTTGTTGCTAGACAACAACATATTGTAACTGAAACTGAAGACTACTATATTGATCTTGTTTTCTACAATATCGAATTAAAATGCTATGTTCTCATTGATTTAAAAATGGGGAAAATCACACATCAAGATGTTGGTCAAATTGATATGTATGTTCGAATGTATGAGGATTTAAAATGCAAAGAAGGAGATAATCCAACGCTTGGAATACTACTTTGTTCTGAAACAGATGAAGATATTGCTAGATATTCTATCCTTCATGATAATGATAGACTTTTTATGTCTAAATACCTAACTTACCTTCCTTCAAAAGAACAATTAAAAGCAGAAATAGATCGTCAAAAAGAAATATTCTATATGCAACATCCAACATTATCAAAAAAAGATGATTAAAGTTCTCTATATTATTAATATCATTTTAGTAACAAAACAACCTATAAGGCACTTTTATATGTATAACTCATAAGCTTTAGATATTGTTTAACTTAATGACATTGTCTCCTATTTTTATTTATACTTCTATCACACTAAACTCTTTATATTCGTTTCGATACAAATGATCTGTAAAAACAATTGTCTTTCCAGATTTCTTCAGATATTCAAATATTTTTTCTCTAAGTTTAGAATCCACACTCATAAAATTATTATCTATTAAAATGATTTTTGCATCCGTTAATAGAGTTCTCATCAATGCCATTCTAAATTGTTGGCCTCCAGACAAATTCTCATTTCCAACATGTTCATTTAAAATGTCTTCTAGAAATGAATTATCATAATCTACAACTTGATTTAAACAAATATTTTCCTTTTTAGATACATCCATTAAATGATAATTCTCTGGTAACATGACAGAATCCGCTAACTGCGTATTTATATATTCTAAGCTCATACTTTTTCCTGATCCATTTTTTCCAATCAGAACATTGATTGTATTATATTCTATTTTTGACAATATAGAATCATCTATAGAAATTCTCTTTCTTTTTTTATTTTCAATTTTCTTATAGAAATCTTGAATATATACTTTCGTACTTTGTAATGAAACTATCAATGTACTCATATAAGTAGCTAAAGAGGATAAATCAAATGAATATGTAATAAATAATACATATGCACCTGGTGATAATGTTTTGAAATGCATATACCAAAAAATGGTTACTATCAAATTACAGTCTGTTACAGCACTTGAAAAGGTAGAAAATAAGCCTTTAAATACAGAAAATCTAAATCCAATATATTTTTGTTGATTTACAATTTCATCTAGGTTATTCGAATAATCATCTTCTTTCCCGCTCACACGAATCCTTCTAGAATCGTTTAATAAATTTAACAATTCATCAGAAAATCTATTACTATATTCTTTTGATTGAATCGAATATTTCTCTACTCTTTTTTTAATCAATGAATTTAAACCAATCGCTAGTATTGGAAACAAAGTAACAAATGCAGTTAAATTTATATCAATACATCCCAAAATAACAATTACAATAATTCCATATATTAAGTTGCATGCTGTATCAATCATATATGAAATAGTTCCAACAATTTCGTTCACATCTTCATTCAAAGCATTCATAAATTCACCCTGTTTTGCTTCAATCTCAGATTGTTCTAAAGCAGCATAAGCTTTTTTATACATAAAGTTTGCCCATTTATGTTGAGCCGTTATATCAACTTTGGCACCAATCAAAATACAGACTATTCGAATCAACACCAAACCACATACGCAACAAGCGATAAAGATTGTATTATCGCCATCAAAGTATGTTTGAATCAACAATCCAATCAAAATAGGAAGATTGTGTGCAACAAACCAAATCACAACATCAAGAAAAAAGTAAAGTTTACTCGATTTAATAACATCAATCATATTTACAAATCCTCCATGGATATAGTCGAATCACAAAATTGCATGACTTCTTTTTCATGCGTAACTACAATTATGATCTTTTTCATTTCTTTAAATTTAGAAAATGCATTTTTTATCTTATCCATATCCACATAACTAAAAATTTCATCCAATATAATTACTGACTTTTCACTTCTTAAAGCTTTATATAAGTATAAATACTGCAATTGCCCTTTCGATAATTCATCATTCAATGTATAGCCCAAGTCTTTTTCTATCTTTTCTCGACTATATCTATGATATGGATCTACGATTTCATATGGATTCACATTCTTTTCATTCTGTCCAATATACTCTATTTCCTTTAATGTTTCTTTTTCTTTATATTCATTCAATCTTACATTGTTTATGTATATCGTCCCTGACTGTGGCTCGTATAAATGTGCAATTAAGTTAATTAATGTTGATTTACCACTACCACTAGGACCAATTAACCCATATATATTTCCATTTTCAAAATGCAGTGAACAATCCTTCAAAACAAGATTCTCATTGTATCCAAAATGAACATGATCCAAATCGATACAGCAAATATTACCATTCAATAATTTTGTTCCAAAGTGCAACTTACTCTTAATTTTCAACAATGCGAATACTCTTTCTTGCGCTTTCTTTGCAGATGGGATATTCTCCATTTGCGTACGTAATTCATAAATCGGATCATCTAATAAATCAATATAATAAACAAACAAATAAATAAAACTTAAATTTATATTTTGTGTACATCCAATCAATAAAACTATAAATTTAATCATACCGAAACTAAAAATAGTGGAAATCCACAATTGATAAGATATAAATCCAGAAATCAGATCTGACTTAAAAGCAAATTGAATGAATGTATTTAGCTTCTTTTCCAAATAAGATTCCCTATTAATTTTTTTCAGCTCTGTCATCATTAAATAACACGTTGAAAACATATCAAATAAATTTTGATAAGCTTGCTTCGTTTGTGCCCACTTAACTTCAGAAACTTTATTAATCCAACGAAAAACAATAAAAAGAAAAATTAACATAACAATAAGCGAAACACCTATTATCCATGACTTTATAAATGCGATACATACCACCCCTAAAAGAAATAAAATATCTTTCAATAAAGTCATTAGAAACACTAAATAAAATTCAATAACTTGAGAACTATCATTTTCTACTGTTTGTGTTAATTCACCAACACTCCTCTTCAAAACATCCTCATAGTCCATATAAACCAGATTATGTATCAATTTCATTCTTAACCTTTTGAAAAAATTCCAATACATAGATCCACTTAAAATCAAATCACATATATTAACAATCATTTTTCCAACAATCAAACTACATACAATCACAAAAATACTATTCACCGTTGGTTGAACTGTCAGTATCTCAGAAACAAAAATTGGATATATTATTTGAATTAAGGATAATACAACAATCAATAAAAAATGCAGTAATAACTGAAAATAATCTCTCTTCTCTATCATACATACCTCTTTTCAAATCTGAGAATTCATTATAAAACTGAACCAAAACTCTGTAAATGCTCCCATGTTTACTAACTGTAACTTTCTTCAAATTTACTTTTCATTCCTACATATATACGAAAAATACAAAAGCAAAATGTTTTTAAATTCTTGAACCAAATCACATTACATGTGATAATAACCTTCAAAAGGAGGTCTTTTATTTATGCCATTTCAAATAAAACAAAATACGCTCAATCTTTCTGTTCCTATTGAAAGATTAGCAGGTGCATATTATAGGATTCAGCGTACTAAGCAAAATATTTCTCTTTCTTGTTTGGCAAAAGAATTAAGAATGAACAAAGGATTTTTAAGTGATTTAGAAAATGGTAAAAGACATTTCCCCGATGGCCTAAGTAAACAAATAGATTCTATTTTGAACACAAACTTTAATACAAATTATGATTTATATACTCTTTCAAGAAAATATCTATATGAAATATTTGAAAACTTTTTCTTTGAAAGGCAACAATCGATCTTAGATATTTATAAAACAATTCAAGAATCTGAGAATAACATAATAAATTCATATGCTTATTTTACCTTTAAAATCGTTCAATTATTTTACTATTTAAGAATCGAAAAAAATAATAGTAAAATAATTGAAATTGAAGCTTTATTAAATCAAAATTTAAACTGTTTACAATCTGATGAAATCTCAATTTACTATTCTTTATTAGGAATTTTTTATAAAAGAGATGTGGCCTCCAACCATATAGCACTTGATTATTTTTTAAAATCAAATATGATGTGTAATTCCTCCTCCATCGTTTATTCTATGAATATTTTCCAATTAATCAGTGTTTATGCAGAACTAAACCAGCCAACCCTTGCATATGAAAAATGCATATTCAGTAAAGCGTTACTAAAGCAACACAATAACTATAGTCGAATTATTACCGTTGATATGTTCGAATGTATAACACTTACTAATTTAGGTCTTTACAATGAATCTAAAGAAAAATTATTAAAGATATTATCTTCGGCAAACAACGATTACTTAAGTTACAGAACAGACCAAATTTATCATAATCTAGCTTGGAATGCTTTATTAAGTAAGAATTATGATGAATGTATAAAATACACAAACTTGGCAATCGAAAACAAAGATCCATCTTGTGATTTATGTTATTTCATACCCTATTCATATTACAAACAGAATGAGTATCTAAAATGTTTAGATTATATAGAATCTCATTTAGAATATGCAGACGATTTTTACAAGCCTTTTTTGCAAGCTATAAGTGCTCGTATTCAAAAACAAAATGTTGATTTTGAAAAAAATATCATTTTGTATTATCAGTCACTCTTGCAGAACAATGTATACGAAGATATTCCACTTATTCAAAACTTTATTTTGGATTACTATACAGAAACCAACAATAAAGATATGATGATCAAAATCCTTATTGACATCAAATCATTTAACGATAAAGATTTAACATTAAAAAGTTCTACACTCTTTACCACTTCACAAAGTTAAGAAAATCGCACTTATTTATCATTAATTAAAGCTTGGGTAAAACATCATTTACTCAAGCTCTTTGTTTATCTAAATTTCTTTTCTGTTCTAACTGTTTATTATACTCTCTATACTTTAATGAACGTTTTCTTATATAGTCTAGGCTCTTGATCTGACTTCTTAATACTTTAATATCCGACGTTAGTGCTTTTGCTTCTTTGGATAGTAAGGGAAATTGAAATATATGAATTATGCACATTAGCAGACTATTTTAATGTATCTACTAATTATACACTTGGTAGAACTGAAAACAAGGCTACACCAGATACTACAAGTGCTTTTGAATCACTGTTGGTAGAGAACTATAGTTCTTTAAAAGAATTACGAAATTTAAATTTAGACGAAAAAGTAATTGTCTCAAGCATAATCGCTAACTGTGTAAACTTAATTAGTCTTAAAAACAAATAACTAACATTACTGCCATGTATTTGTGATATTATTATTGCAATGAGGTGATAATCTTATGCCATTTGTCAAGCAAATTCCAAAGTCACAACATAAAATAAATAATATTGGTGGATTTTTTCGAAACTACAGAATAAATGACGGTCTATCTTTAGCATACGTTGCAGATTCAATTCGGATGAACAAAGGTTTCTTAAGCGATCTAGAAAATGGGAAGAGAAATTTTCCAAATGGCACTATACAACAATTAAGTAATTTCTATGATATTTCATTCGATGAAAATCAACAACTGTATGATGAAGCATGTGATATTCTTAGTGAAGCCTTTAAAGCTTTATTTTTTGCTAACCAGACAGAAGAATCCGATATTTTAAAAAAAGCAGTGGAAAATACTAATATCTATGAAAATTCTAGTGCTTATTTCGTTTTTAAAATCATAGAATTACACTATCATATGCGTATTAGCGATAATAATACACAAATAGAATATATTAGAGAATTAGTCGAATCAAATTTAGACGCATTATCACTAGCTAACATATCCATTTTTTACTGTTTGCTAGGCATATACTACAAGCGAAAAAGTGTTTCCATTTTCATTGCTGAAAATTACCTAAACAAATCTTTAGAACTGTCTTCAAGTAATTCTAAAGTATATGCATATTCTCTTTTTCAACTAATTAGTTTATGTGCTCGTACTAATCGTGTAGCTTTAGCTTATTCATATTGTGAAAAAGCTAGAAATATCTTTAATCGACTAAATAACTATACTACTCTGTTCTACATTGATTTTTCACAATGCAATTGCTTAATTAGTATGGGATTATATGATTTTGCAACAGCTAAATTAAAGGAATTATTAAGTGATATCAATCAATCAAACAAAGAACATGTTCCAAAAATACACCACAGTCTAGCTTGGTGCTATCTATTAAACTGTCAATACAGTGAATGTATAAAATACACAAACTTGGCAATCGAAAACAAAGATCCATCTTGTGATTTATGTTATTTCATACCCTATTCATATTACAAACAGAATGAGTATCTAAAATGTTTAGATTATATAGAATCTCATTTAGAATATGCAGACGATTTTTACAAGCCTTTTTTGCAAGCTATAAGTGCTCGTATTCAAAAACAAAATGTTGATTTTGAAAAAAATATCATTTTGTATTATCAGTCACTCTTGCAGAACAATGTATACGAAGATATTCCACTTATTCAAAACTTTATTTTGGATTACTATACAGAAACCAACAATAAAGATATGATGATCAAAATCCTTATTGACATCAAATCATTTAACGATAAAGATTTAACATTAAAAAGTTCTACACTCTTTACCACTTCACAAAGTTAAGAAAATCGCACTTATTTATCATTAATTAAAGCTTGGGTAAAACATCATTTACTCAAGCTCTTTGTTTATCTAAATTTCTTTTCTGTTCTAACTGTTTATTATACTCTCTATACTTTAATGAACGTTTTCTTATATAGTCTAGGCTCTTGATCTGACTTCTTAATACTTTAATATCCGGCGTTAGTGCTTTTGCTTCTTTGGATAGTTTTGCCTTGGCAATTAGATCCTTTTCTTTGTAGGATCTGGAATACAAATACTTTCTTTGTTCCAGTAATCCATTCATCTGTTTATCTAGTAAGTCATCCATACGGCATATACATTACATGGCTATTTATACAATTATTTTCTGTATTATTTTATATTCCAAATCTTTTACGTATATTTTGTACTCATTTTGGAGTCACTGTGAGTACATATTGAGTACAAGCTTTTTGCTTTCTGTTTTCTATCACTCTTACCAGTTAAGAATGGGATTTGCATCAAACTAATATAAATAAAATATGCAATGATTAAAAAATTATCAAAGGTCCGTTGTTTAAAGACAGATTATATTTCTTTGGCCAAAATAGAAGTTATAAATAATAGACTTAAACAAATGATTCCGGAAAAGGAACCCTGAAAGAAATTGTTCAAAAGATTGGTTTTCAAATCTACAAAACAGAAGAAATGATGCAATTGATTGAATATATGCGGGAATATAATGATGATGCTGAAGAAGAACAGCTGAATTTTTATGGTTTTGATATGCAGAGAATTAGATATTCTTTTGATGCGTTGAAAAAAGAATGTATTGCTGAAGGAGTTGATTTATCATTTTTGGATAATTTCATCATAGATGGTCAATGGAATCAAAATTATAGTTATGAAGAGAAAAAAGATTTACTGATGAAATTAAAAAAGACATTAGAATTGAAAGAGTTTAATGGTGATTTGATTCATTTTGTAGATGTGTTATTACAGAATGTTGAAGTTTTACATAGAAAAGATACTGATGGAAGCTTATTAAGAGATCAGTATATGGCTGAAAATGCTTCTTGGATTTTGCAAAAGGAGCAGCAAAGAGGAAATGATTGTATTTTCATCAGTGGGCATAATGAACATGTTGCAAAATGGGGAAGTTATGACTCTATGGGGAAACTGTTATCAAATCAATATTGATATTATGTGATTGGAACAAACTTCTATAAGACAAGATGCAATTTACCTGAAGGAAATCATAAACGTACCATACAGACATTTTATTCTCATGATCCACTTGCAAAAACAGCGAAATTAGCCGGCTTTAAAATGTGCTGGATTGATTTTTCTTCTCTTGAAGAAGGTACAGAAATTAAAAGGCATGCAGATGCATATACCTATATGGGAACGCTAGGAGAAAGCTACTCTATCATGAATCGCTTCCTGCCTCCTAGCTATCGCATGTTTCAGCCACCCACAACGCTTTATGACAGTATGATTTATGTCTCAAATGCATCACCAACAAAGATTATTGAATGCTTATTGATTTACATGTTACAAAGGAACTATAATAAACATGTTGAAAAATGGGGAGCTGAGTGGCTGAGAGTAGGTTCGACCTTGACCCTGAAACCTGATTTGGATAATGCCAACGTAGGGATGATATCTTTATTGTATGTTAGCTGCAGATTAGGTTTTTCTGCAGCTTTTTGTTTTTTGATCAGAATATGGCGGCAAATTGGGGGCACCACCTTATGTCGCATTAAAAAAGTAATGCAGGAAGGAGATAGAAAATGAAAACAGCATTAACAATCGCTGGAAGTGATTCCAGCGGAGGCGCTGGTATCCAGGCGGATATCAAAACAATGTGCGCAAATCACGTATTTGCGACGAGTGCAATTACAGCACTAACGGCACAGAATACATTAGGTGTTACAGGAATTATGGAAGTAACACCAGAATTTCTTGGGGAGCAGCTGGATGCAATCTTTACAGATATTTATCCAGATGCTGTGAAGATTGGAATGGTTTCTAGTTCTGAGCTGATTCGTATGATTGCTTCAAAACTGCAGGAATATAAGGCAGCTAATATTGTTGTGGATCCGGTGATGGTCGCAACAAGCGGCGCAAAACTTATTAGTGATGATGCAATTGAAACATTGAAAAAAGAATTGTTGCCTTTAGCAACAGTCATTACACCAAATATTCCAGAAGCAGAAGTTCTAGCGGATATGAAGATTGCAAATGAAGAAGAAATGATTATCGCTGCTGAAAAAATTTCTAAGAAATTTGGATGTGCAATTCTGGTAAAGGGTGGTCATCAAATCAATGATGCAAATGATCTGTTGTATAGAGATGACGCATATACATGGTTTCATGGAAAACGTATTAACAACTCTAATACACATGGAACAGGATGTACATTATCCAGTGCTATCGCATCCAATCTTGCAAAGGGATATGATTTGGATACATCCGTAAAACGTGCAAAGGATTATATTTCTGGAGCATTGAATGCAATGCTTGATCTTGGTAAGGGATCTGGACCAATGGATCATTCATTCGCAATTGATAATGAATATGCAAAGGAGAATGTTCAATGAAGAAAACTTCTTTGTTTGAAAATGCATTGATCTGGTTTGGTGCAGGTGTTTCTATTGCAGAAATACTGACAGGTACATATCTTGCACCTTTAGGATTGAAAAATGGTATTTTAGCCATTGTGGCTGGACATGTCATTGGCTGTATCTTATTGTTCCTGGCTGGTGTTATTGGTGGGAAAATGCGCTTAAGTGCGATGGATTCTACAAAGATGAGCTTTGGACAGAAAGGTTGTCTTTTGTTTGCAGCATTAAATGTACTGCAGCTTGTTGGATGGACAGCAATCATGATTTATGATGGTGCACTTGCGGCAGATGGTATTATGCATACAGGTGCATGGATCTGGTGTTTGATTATTGGTATCTTGATTCTTGTATGGATTGGTGTTGGTATTACAAAACTTGGAAAAATCAATACAGTTGCGATGGTTGCTTTATTTGTTTTGACTTTAATGCTTAGCAAATTTATCTTCTTTGATGGAAACAGTGCAGTTGTATGTACAGAAGCAATGACGTTTGGTGCAGGTGTTGAACTTGCAATTGCGATGCCTTTGAGCTGGCTGCCTTTGATCAGTGACTATACACGTGAAGCGGAAGATCCTGTGAAGGCTAGTTTAGTTAGTAGTATTGTGTATGGAATCGTTAGCTGCTGGATGTATTTGATTGGTTTAGGTGCGGCTTTATTTACAGGAGAATATGATATTGCACAGATCATGTTGAAAGCAGGCTTGGGTATTGCGGGATTATTGATCATTGTATTCTCTACAGTTACAACAACATTCCTGGATGCTTATTCTGCAGGTATTTCTAATGAATCTATCGTGCCAAAGTGGAATGGAAAACACGTAGCAATGGTTGTAACTGTTGTTGGTACAATTGCGGCAATTGTATATCCAATGGATAATATTACTGATTTTCTGTATTTGATTGGTTCTGTATTTGCTCCTATGATTGCAATTCAGATTGCTGATTTCTTTATTCTAAAGAACGATAAAAGAAATGTAGAATTTGATGTACTGAATCTTGTATTATGGCTTGTCGGATTTGTTGTGTATCGCTGTTTTATGCAGATTGATACACCTGTTGGAAATACAATTCCATGTATGATCATTACAATTCTGTTAAGTGTTGTAATTCACAAGATTATCAAAAAGAACAATTAAAATATAGATTTATGAAAAAATGAAAAAGGATGGAATGGAATTCTTGAAAATGGACTTTATTCGATCCTTTTTATATTGACGGTACATATTTGCTTCAGTATAGTTGAAGTATCAAAGGCAATGACGAAGAGCGCTGTTTTGCTAAGAAACTAATAAGAGAGTCCGACATTTGGTGAAAGCGGATAGTGGAAACAAAATCAGTAAATCACTTCTGAGCTTGTGTGCTGAAATATAGTAAGTATACACTTAATAAATCACGTTACAGGTTTCGGACTTGTTGGAGTCTAGTAGAGTGGCATAGTTTTCTATGCAAATTGAGTGGTACCGCAAATATCAGATTCGTCTCATGTTTTGGGATGAATCTTTTTTTGTGTGCTGGAAGAAAAAAGAAATGAAATTAAACAAAAAGGATATGGTGGTTATCCGTTTTATGTTGTTCTCACTGTTCTTTGGAGCTGGAAATTTAATCTTTCCACCATTCTTAGGACAAAATGCAGGGGAACATACGTTTACTGCGATATTGATTTATCTTTCTATTGGACCTGGTCTAAGTATTCCGCGTGCAGCTTCTGTTCCGTTTGAAATGACAGTTTCACCATATTTGCCAAACGATGCAAATCATACGCTATGGATGGTTTTATACTCTGCTCTTTTCTTTCTTGTTGCGTTATGGCTGTGTTTGAATCCTGGTAAACTTGTATAGCGTATTGGAAGATGAAAATGATGATGAAATGCTTGAATTAACACTAAAAACGATACTTGCGATGCGAAAAAAAGGAAAGACAGAAGTTTATCCTGTATAAACAAGCTCTCACGAAAGCCTTATTTTAAAGGCTTTTTTAATGTTTTTACGAACCTGTAAGCCGTGGTTAACCTCCGTTTAACAAGTTGGGCTATTTTTAACCAAAATCACCCTATTTTGACTCAAAAAGTAGTCAATTTTCGTGATTTTTGCCTGAATTTTTGAAAAAACGTCAATTTTGGACCCTTATGAAATCCTTTAGTTAAGGCCCCAAATACAAAATACGTTTTCAAAACGTTTTCAGCACCACTTGAGACATTAAAAAAAGCCCTTGAATAAAAGACTTTTTTAACTTTTGATATTATTCGAACTCAATTTTGTGTCCTTTTAAATTCATACAACATATACATTATATGGTCATTTACACAATTACTTCCTGTATTATTTTATGTTCCAAATCTTTTACGTATATTTTGTACTCATTTTGGAGTCACTGTGAGTACATATTGAGTACAAGCATTTTAATATCTAGCACTATCACCATTAAAGAATGGGAATGAATCTGCCTAACACAATAAAATATGCAATGGTCAAAAAATTATCAAAGATTCGTTGTTTAAAGAAAAATCATATTTTTTTGGTCAAAATAGAAGTTATAAATAATAGACTTAAACAAATGATTCCACAACATAAAAATGTTGTAGAAAATCCATATATATCAGAAAAATGTCCAACCAACGGCGAAATAAGCATGCCTGCTACAGCAATCAATAAACTACGTAAAGAAAGAATTGTACCACGATTTGTATCTTCTATACTTTTTTGAAGACATGAATTGTATGAAATATTATTAATGCTCATTAAACTTGCACAACAAACATAAAGTAGCCAGGATAATAATATATGTCCTTGAAAAATAGACATTATTATAAATAAAGTTACTATAATAAAAGGTAGTTTTCTAACACTAAAGTCATATCCTAGTTTAGAATTAATTTTTTGAGCACAAATTCCAAATACCGATTGTGAGAACATTACGCAACTGAACATAAAACCAATTACGTTTTCAGTGATGTTATGTGACTTTAGTAATACAGAATAATAATCCTCATAAGGAAGGAAGCATATTGCTAAAATTGCAGGTAACAGAATCAAATATATAACTTTGTAATTTAAAAAATCAAAACCACGAAAAAATCGAAAACACTCTTTAGGTTCTTTTATCTGATTGTTATTGAACATCCGTGTTTCTTTAAATATAAATATAAAAATAAAGCATATAATTTGTATAGCGATATCAAAGTAGAATACAGTAGCATACCTATATCTAGCCAAAAAGCCACCAATTATACTAGACAATCCGATACTACAATAGAACAATATTTTATCGATGCCCATATAGTAATCCATTTTATCTGGACAACATTTTAAAATAGACTCACTAAAAATACAGTCAGCAGTTCCGGATAAAAACGCAAAAGAGATTCCTCGTATGATAGAAATCAATAATAAGGAGTTATATGAACGTGTAATAAGAGTAGAGATCAAAAAAACAATTAGTGAAAACTGCCCAATAAAAGCACATGTTTTCCTACCATATTTATCAGAAAAAACACCACTTGGAATCTCAAAAATAAGTTTTGAAATCTGATAAGCTGAAATGATAAATCCGATTTGTGTTAAAGATATGTTTTGTTGCTTAAGAAACAGCGCATAAATAAAGCTTAATGGTGATAAATTCGTTAAAAAATCAAAGATTAAGAATAAATATATATTTCTTTTATACTCCATATGCATTTTCCTCCAATAAATTCTTTATAAACAATTCTATTAGGTTAATAATTTCTTTTTGGCTTGATTGATTGTTTTCAATGGCAATCATTACCACATGTTGGTTTAAGTAACATGATTTACATATATAATCATTCGTATAATATGCTACTTCAGCATTCTATCAATCATTTTAACCGTTAATATTTTTAAAACATTTTCCAACATCACATTATTTATACACGTTTTAAATCATTATTTCAAGAATATTTTCCTTGTTTATGCTTTTTAAATTATTTTCAAATTAGTAAAAAAGCGCTAATAGCATAAAATTAATAATACCTTTCAATTTTATAAGTAATAAAAATGACTTTTTTGCTTATGACAAACGATTCTTTTAGCATTTCAAAAAAAAATAGTTTTTCATTGATAGTAAAATATTGAAATTCAATTTTTTGAAGAGCGGATCTATGATAAAATCGAATATATATTATAAATGTTTTTTTGGAGATGAATGTATATGGTAAATTACGGTAAATATATAAAAATCAATCGATATCTACAGAAAAAATCAATATCAGAATTATGTGATGGAATATGTACACCTTCAACATTGAGTAAAATAGAAAACAACAAAAGTAATATTAATCCTAAAATTATAAATCAGATATTAGAAAGATTGAGCAATATCAATATTGATATTTTAGAAGCAAATACAAATCGTCTTAAGCCTTTAACAGAGTTATTTATACAAAGACTTATGTTAAATTTGGATAGATCAGATTTAATGGCAAAAATAGAGGAGGAGCAATATAATTATCTTCATTCAGAATATATTCTCTTTTTTTATATTGCGAAACTCTTTTCTAACTTTGATTTATATCATATAAATAATAAAGATATTGATGAGGAAACCTTAGATTTGATAAGCGAAGTGATTGAGTTTGGGGATTTTAACGAGTTATATTTTTATAATTTATTAAAGATTATAAGATACAAGAATACCAATAATAGACTCAGAGATTTCAAAAAAATTATTGATGGAGACAGATATGGATGGTTGAACTATTTTTATTGTGATTCCTTATTTCATAATGGGCACATAAACGAATCTTATATGGGCACAAAGAAATGTTATGAATTGGCCTGTGAAAACTGTAACATTAATCTAATGTATGGCTGTCTTCTTCTCTTGGGACTATGCTCTTTGGAATTAAGCAATTCTAATGAGTCTGTAAAGTATTTTAAAAAGCTTGAAAATCTTGCTCCATTTATGAAATATGATATTAATTTTGTCATCAATTATAACTTAGGAGCAACTATGCTAGAAAAGAAAAACATAGAAAAAGCAAAATATTATTTAGAAGCATTAGAAGCAGATAAGTACAATTATTCGCTAAGCTCTTTTTTTGTAGTTCATAAACTCGGATATTTATATACCGAATTAAAAGAATATGAAAAAGCAAATTATTATATTAATTGGATAAATGAATTCGCCTCAAAGCAAGATAGTAAAATATCAAATCTTTTAAAGAAGATATCAGATTCATTGACTATTAAATTAAAAGAGCCTAATTATTTATGTAATAAAAAATACCAAGAAGACATTGAGTTTATTTTTCAAAATAGCCAAAGTATATTTTCACATGGATTTCAGAAATTTTATCTAGCTGATCTAGAGGAAGTATATTTAATTCAAAGAAGATATAAGGAGCTTTATTACACATATAAAAACAGATAAACATTATATGTATGCATCATAAACAATTGATAAGATTATTAAATAAAGCTTGAGTAAAACCTTATTTGCTCAAGCTCTTTGTTTATCTAAATTCCTTTTCTGTTCTAATTGTTTATTATACTCTCTATACATTGATGAACGTTTTCTTATATAGTCTAGACTCTTGATCTGACTTCTTAATACTTTAATATCCGGCGTTAATGCTTTTGCTTCTTTGGATAGTTTTGCCTTGGCAATTAGATCCTTTTCTTTGTAGGATCTGGAATATAAGTGCTTTCTTTGTGCCAGTAATCCATTCATCTGTTTATCAAGTAAGTCTACATAGGATTCTAGTTTTTCTAATGTATCAATATCATTTTTTGCCATGATCGTTGTTGCATTTGTGATAAGATCGAGCTTTCTACATTCTTTTCGCATTTCTTTTGAAAGCTTTATTTTCGTTGCAGAATAATTCGGAAGAATACCTAACAACACTTGAAATTTAACCACTTCTTTCATAAAGCCTTTAAACATTCCACTTTTATATTGTCCATAAATACGATCTGCATCTTTTTGTTTGTAAATAATCTTTAAGGGAACATATCTAACTTCTTCTTTTTCTATTCTCTGTTCAATACAATCCAAAGAATATCTTTGTCCCAGCAACAACAATGGTATTGGCTTATCATAATTAGGATGAACTACGCAGTCCAGTCCTTCCACTTCTTCAAATGAATATCCTTCCAGCTTCATATCTTGAACAAAATCTTTGACTGTAAATGCACGTATACAGGCAGCATCTATGTCTTTTTTTATTTCTCGAATATAGCTTCTAGCCGAATAATACTGACTTCTAGATTGTCCTTTTCCTTGTGGCTTTTCCACTATACTCAATCCGTATTCTTTACATATTTCATCTGAAACTTCTCTTAACTGATAAATGTCTTTCATCGAATTATGATATCTTTTGCCATCAACAATCGATATCGGATTCAATACAATATGATTATGCAGATGATCCTTATCCAAATGTGTGCATACGACAAACTGATATCTATCTCCATATAATCTTGTTGCGGTTGGTACTACGTCAAGAAAAAGGACTCATAAAATAGATAAATTTTAAATTCTAATG
>ERZ1673737.1560-NODE-1560-length-21567-cov-4.291558_pt1 | contig 21567 bp, 22 predicted proteins | sample MGYA00580211_ERZ1673737 | MGnify/ENA primary metagenome ERZ1673737 (study PRJEB41218, sample SAMN15661789) | gut metagenome | host: Homo sapiens | place: Canada: London | collected 2015-08-20/2019-03-30 | study: EMG produced TPA metagenomics assembly of... | reverse complement strand
AAGTTCAGATTGCTCATGCTCATTATCAAATCCTTGGTGTGGAGGAAATATGTATTTATGTGACATCTGATAACCTTTAAAAAAAGAAATTCCACTCCAACTTGTGAATGATTTTACCTCCGTAGGCTACCTCCCTTCGAGCCGAGTGAAGCAGGGATTACCGTGAGGAGGCTGGCTGAAATCTCCACTGTTGACCATCTGATATAAGAGGCACAGTGCTCGCGCATGCCCCGCGTATGCATGTCGCCTTCTCCATTTTATCACATATTCCTGCATTCATGCCCAACGTATCTCCGCCATGCCTATCTCTCTCCGCATTTGGCCCGTTTGCTTAACAAATAATGAGTTATAAAAGGCGCCGAAAGCCCTTGAGCAAGCATTCCCACCAGATCATTGGGAAGAAGTTGAGCTCAATTGTCAGAACATTGTCTTCTTCATTTTTATCGCAGACTTCCAAGAAGTGATACGCAACCATGGTGTACTACGCTTACGCAAAGAACGTAAGAGTCTCATCTTTGGGAGGGGGTGGTTTGGTGTGCTTTTCAAGGGGCCAATGCTAATTATTCTATCAGAGCAACGACGATTGGTCATGGCGCTATGTTATTATTGCACCTTCTTATGATATCCTCAACGAGTGGTATGAGGCTGTCAGAACACGAGTCAGCGAGAATGTTCTTTGGCGTGTCTCCGAGGATTTCTACGTGTTTGACAGGACCAAGCTACACCTCGGAAGAAGTACTGCTTCGGGCAAAGAGGCTCCGCAGTTCATGAACAAGATTATCTTTCAGCTGCAGAATGACAATGAGGGCAGAGGAATCTCGACGTTTAACAATCACTGGAATCGTTGAGAACACTTCGATGTGAGTGTTTCTAGTAGTAGAATACTTCGGCTCTAACAAGTTATAGATCTACGTGTCGGGTAGCTTCTCTCCCTGCAATTCCTGCCAACTGCCATTCATGCAATGTGCAGAACAAGCTGGTGGCGATATTGCTTTTTGATGTTGATATCATTCAACAGCTTGTTCAGCCCAGTTTTCTCCCTAGATAGCTATGTTATTTTGGTATAGCAACTTGGGTTCCATCTCTCCCTTAAAATCAGACCATACTTCTCCTGCACAAACTCTATGATGAAAAACGCAAAGAGGTGGAGAACATAAAGTAGCTAAGTATGGCTGCGGTTACCTAACGCCCCGTATTCCAGTCACGGGCGGCTCGCGGCCATATCCAATAGGCTTTTGTGACCTAGACTTTCTTATACGCTGTCTGGACAGCCAATTCTAAAGGTTTTTACGTTTTAGATGGAAATAAAACGTTCCCAGTCAATCGCTGCCTTTACGGTTTCCGTCAGGTTTTGATGATTTTGACAGATAAAACAGGGGTTTTGTGTATTAAACCAGAATTCCATATATGTTGTGGTTCAGAGGAATAGTCGTTATCCTTATTTCTGAGGGATAGAGGAGGCCATATATATAGGGAACTGATACAGACACCTCCCCCCTATCTGCCCGAATTTACTCACCGCCTTTCTCGCCGCTTCTGTGCCATCCTACATAAATGAAGAGCATTTCTCCTGAATTATGCTATACATGGTAGGTTCAATGCTGATCAGTAGATTCATGCCTTGAAGAATCAGGCATTACATGCCTGGTGCATCATGAAATTCAACATATGTACAGGATAAAGTCTCCCGGGTGGGGCCGCTCAGGGTAGATCATGCTCTTGCTCACTGAGCATGATCACGATTCTCTTTTCCTTGAATACCTGGGGTGTCCAGAGTATAAGGTACTGCACGTGATCTGATGACAGATAGATCGGTTGGCTCTCGGTGGCCCATCAGTAAGTTGCGGCCCCATAATCGATTGGTGCCTGGTATGTCCGTAACACCACTCCCGTCTAGACGTAAAACTTCAAACGGCCACAACAAATTAAATAAAATAGATAGAAATAAGAGAGTTGAAGATTCAGAATCCATAGCCATAGATAGATACGCTATAGGGAAAAATATAAAAAGGCCCAATATTGCTTATATAAGTGTACCTCATAGGTCGGGTATCGACTACTAGACTCAGTTATCTTAGGTGTGGTGGGTAGAATCATCGAGATGAGGCCCCTCGGAAAGGCCGGTTTGCTGCTTCTCGTCGTCGCATTTGCGTTCGTCTGCGGCTTAACGGCATGGCTTGCGGTCAAGGCTCGCTCGGTCTCCCAGCCTCAGGTCAGCGTGAAACACTGCTCGTTCTTCTCGCTCTCCTCTTCCTGTTGGTCCGGGTCGTCTATTTCTTACTGTTGGAGTATGGTGACCCGAAGTTCAACCCTGCATCTGGAGACGTACGTATCTTGGCTGGTATGGGGCTACTGATGAAGATTTTCATCGTTATCATTCTTCTCGCACCTCATGCCATGGCAGAGACAATTGACGGAGTTGCTGGAAACAAGAGGGTTGCCGCGAGTTGCGACGTTGATCGGACTGTAAACTGATTTTGCCAAACCGTCCAGCACCACTCGAGAAGATAGGGTGGTCAAAGCTACAACGCGCAGCCAAGAGTCGTCGTCTCTCATTTCACATGCAGCTTGGTCAAAAGGAACGGACGCTCTCAGGGGTTTCGAGCGCCTTTCACACCGGGTATCAATAACGAGATAAGACCACTGTACTTGTCATGAGGTCATGGAAAGTACTATACTATATGAGAATCGCCATAAGAGCACGAATCTGCCTCAACTTCTATTAAAGATGTAATCCTCCATTAAAAATTGAACACCTCCTTGTTTGCCTTGGCCCACTCTTCTAAGCTTGAGGCTCGGCCAGCGTACTTTCGAAGATTAGCGGCGGCCTGTTCGTACGTCTCTCCTTCAAACGGGTCAAACTCATCACCGCGCCTGTCCTTCGGTCTCAAGGACTGAACCAACCTCCCAGCAACTAAGTCTGGCACGCCATTCTTCAGCAGGTTTTCCACTCCCTCCTTCTCATCCAATTCGGTGACCTTGATGTCTTTGCCAAGCGCCTTGCCAAATATGCCCACGGCATCTCTCTGGGACACCAGTTTTGGTCCACAAAGAGGGATCGAGTTGCGTTCTTCCGCGCCTTCGCTCGCCTGCATTCCTTTGACAAGCAGCGTCCCGGCCACACTACCAATGTCTTCGGGCGAAATCCAGTCGAGTTTAGCATCCGGATACGCAATTTTCACCTCTCCTTCGTGAATCATACCCGCCCACCAACCCGCATTAGTGCTAAAGTATGCCGGTCGAATCGCTATATAGCCGCTGCTGCCAAAGACTTCGCGAAGGTTGACCTCGACCTGCGCATGGGTATACGCGATGACGTCTGTCGGTGTTATGCTCCTGATGTCACCGTGTACACTAATGCTACTCAAGAAGACAACAAACTCGATACCGGATGTCTTCAGAGCTTCAAGTGTGTGTCTCATGTGGTCTGTTGTGCCGTGCACAAGGTATATGAAGGCACGCTTCGCTCCAGTCGTTTGCACGGCAGCCTGAACCGTTTCGGGTTTGGTGAGATCAGCTTGGACCCTTTCGAAGCCCCCTGCCTTCTCCTGCTCTAAAGTGAGGCCTGGAATGGGCCTCAGGGTGTCACGCAGAGCAAGGACCACTTTTGCACCGCCTTGCTGCGCAGTACGAGCTGCGGCAGAGCCGACGTGGCCGGTGGGGCCAAAGACGATAGAAGTGGTGAAAGCCATAGCGAAATGTTTGTCAGGTTGTGAAGAAATGAACGAGAGTACAATGGGACCCTTGGGGATCGCCGTGAATTTATATTCCAGTCGACGATGTTATGCTTGTGCTGCATCCCTGCTCAGGTCGGAGTTCCCTTGGCCGACGTCGGTATTCGGACTTCCACATGGCCGTATTCTCGGAATGGAAGAGTTCCACTATCCCCAGAGTAATTTAGTATCTATGGCTAGTTAACCTATCATTTCGCAGACTTTCACGGTGTAGATCTCAGAAAGTTTCCGGCACAGAGGGTTCCGGGTTTGATTAGAAATTGAGGCGGTCGGGGAGATCCAAAGCGAATTCCGAGCGCTGACAAACTGCAACACACAGGAACTTGGCACGTCGTCCGTGCTTTGCTTCTATACAGTTAATTAATACTTATGAGTCAACCTGATTCGGCAGTGCTTATAGTCATGTTTAACGCATGGCCAATCTCACCCGTTTGAAAGATTCAATATGACCATCCCAGTTGTTCTTTGCGGCCGGCTGGAGAAAGTGGGTTCCATTGTGATCTCAGAGCTAGAACCTGACTATGAAGGTAAGAAAAGCTTCACCCCCCTGCACGGCTTCTCTCGCATCTCACAGGGTAATCAGTCACATATTTCGTCATGAGCGTCGAGGACGGTATACGCAACCTCCCTCTTATCCTGTCTGGTTCCACCCCAGCCAATGACAAAAGCAGTCTGGGCTCGAAAAACTACTCGGCTCCTCCTAAAGCTGTCATTCTAGGAGGCGGATACGATGATGAAGCTGTCACTCAACTTCGCGAGGCTGTTACTAGCTCACCAGGAACAGTAAAGATACCTTGGTTGAAAGCGGATCCCGAAAAGACGAAGGCAGGTCCTACTCCGGGATCAGAGGAGTACTGCAGGGCGGCGGCATCTCGAATGAAATATACACTTGGAAGTATTCTAGCGAGGGGTGATCTTGAATCAGAAGATGATGAGACATTTTACTGGTGATAGGGCAAGACGACTGTCTATAGAACATGGCATATATAGTTGTTTTATCGCCCGCGCGTGTTTTCCTTAAGTTGACCATCACGTTGAACCTTCACGTTAACGGTGGACTAATTCCGTTTCCATACGATTATTTCACCCTTTCCTTAAAAAATGCGGCGAACGTTCAAATGTGAATATTATGAGCCACGTACCCTAATGAATGGGGGGGCCGAAACAACCACAATTACTAACAGCATGTTTCTTCACGATCAATTGCACATTGTACTTGGATATCATGAGAGAATAGATTGGAGTTTGGAACCAAAGCCGCTATAATAGGAAACATTAAATCAGATCAATTTATAATTGTCTCAGGCAAAGATTCTGTCTAGGTCACATTGAAAACTGTTGGATTCTCCCTTTCCTCTTTAGGTTTATGATCTAGTTTAGCCGGCTATCTATAAGTGAAAGCTAGAAGAGCTAGAAACCTAATAAGAACGCAGTGTGCTTCCCTACTCTCATAAAACCCCCTTTTTAACCTAGTGAAACCCGGAAAATGAACCTTCTCTTAGGGACCAGCATTATCCTGAGCCAACTAGAACAGATGCCCCAGATGATGAGGACGACTAAAGCGCAAATCTGCCTCGACGGCGGGTGCTTCGTAAACTAGGGTGCGTATGGAGGGAGCGGACGTTCTCAGCGCACCCGGTGATCAGGATTGACCTTTGCTTTGAGTCCGACATATTGAGGTGAAATGAGGCCAATTATGAAGGACATTCACCGCACAGCACCGCCTGCTTATATGTTTTGACTACCTCAAGGTATAATCTAGGATATGGGAACAATGACGGGCTGATTATTAAACACATTACCCAGCTACAGTACCTTACTATCAGTGACCCAGCCGATTTGTCTCAACTCCCCACTCCTCTGCGTCCGTCATATTCGGGTGGATTATTAACCATTCCGTAGCGACTCGAATTAACTTTATAAGTCGGCAAGACAGTTGCCCCATTCCCACCGCAGATTACAGTGGCGGCATTCTTAAAGTTTTCCGCCCCTAACGCAATCGGAAGCATGTCACTTTGATAGTTGACCCTTTCTATAAGTACTCTTCACCTTATCCTTTCATTCGTTCGTTGCACATCGGCACATCATGAAGGCTCTTGTTTCTAATCGCAGCATTGTCACCAGGTTTGTCAACCTCGTCTGCAGCAAATCAGTCGGTGGCCAAGGAGGACAAGTCAAGGATGTTCCCATTCCTACAATTTCGCCAGACGATATTCTGGTTAAAGTCAAGGCGGTCGCGTTGAATCCGACGGATTTCAAGCACCTAGATGCCATTTCTCCTCCTCACTCCATTATAGGCTGCGACTATGCTGGCGTGGTCGAACAGGTCGGCAGCGCCGTCAAGTCAGGATGGAAACCCGGCGATCGCGTGGCGGGCGCCGTGCACGGCGGCCTTTTTCCCAACAAGGGCGCTTTTGCCGAGTACTTGGTTGTTGACTCGGATTTGGCTTGGAGGATTCCTGATGAAATGAGCGACACGGACGCCACCACTTACGGCGTCTCAGCCGTGACTGCCATGTTGACCCTCAATGTCCGTCATGGCCTCCCCTTCGTCCAAGGTGATGATGTGGCCCTTGGAGATGAGGCGATCTTCATCTATGCTGGAGCCACTAGCGCTGGACTGTTTCACATCCAGCTTGCAAAGGCAGCAGGGTATAGAGTTGTTACGACGGCCTCGCCGCGTTCATTCGACCTTGTCAAGGCGTACGGCGCCTCTGCAGTGTTTAACTACAAATCGGCAACCGTCGCAGCAGATGTAATCAAGGCATATCCTAAGATTTCGAAGGCCGTCGATTGTTTCTCCGAAGGGAAATCTACTTCTGTATGTGCAGAAGTACTAAGAAATAATGGTGGTACGGTGATAACGCTATTGCCCAATGGCAAGTCAAGCGTTCCGGGCGTGGCGTACGACATGGTAGTGGCATATACGGTGTTTGGTCGCCCTTTTCAGTGGCTACCACCAGTTGGCCCAAAGTTCGAGACCAGGCCAGCCGACCGCGAAGCTCTTGTCCGCTTTTACAAGGTCCTTCCAACAATCACACATGTCTTGAAACCGATCCCTACTGTCAAGGAAAAGGAAGGGTTTGAGGGTATTTTCGATGGATTGAACAAACTACGAGCAGGCGCTGTAGCCGGGGGCAAGTTAGTAGTAGCTTTTCCAGCTTAGCCTAGCGTTATATTGAGGCCAGGATTTATGTGACTATGGGTTAGTTTTGATTAAACCGCTTAGTACTCCGTGTTCAAACGCGTAGACGGACCCAGGTCTCCTATTTGTCTACTGATTAGCTCTGTAGATCTGCACAGGTGCTTGTAAGGAAACCGTAAGAACAATGCCATCAAATTACCGATTCATCACCGTGCCTGCCAAGCCCTTGGCACTAGCAATTCTGCGTTGACCAGCCGCTATATAATGAAGTGTATAAGATGGGCTGTGTCCCTCGCCATTGGTTTTCCTCCTCTCCTTGGCGATGATTCAATGCGAGAAACATTGATACTCTGGCATTCAAAATCTGCCTCGGAATCTGCCTCGAGAACGGACAAAAATTGTGCGAGAAATTTTTCCATCAGATGAATCGACTACCCCAGTACATATCTCATTCGTAATATGCCTCGTATTCGCCTTCTCCATCCAGAGTGTCAAACAATGTGGGAACTATGTAAGGCCACCCATCCAGATAGATGTCACTGATAACTGGATGATGCACGAACAGATTATGTGCAGCGTCGACATTCTCTTCTTCAAACGCTTCGTCTGAAAACCGGAGGCCTAGGAACTTTCGGAAGACATACTGGAAAACTTGTAAGGGAGGAGGCGGAGTCAGGTACAACTCTCTATAGCGATTGTGCTGGCCGGATGAAGAATACATAACGTCAAGAAAGAGGTTCATAAACATGAACGAGGGATGCCATGTAGTGCTCTGCTTCTCCTGGGTTAGAGGCGTTTTGAGCAGAAGCGTCTGATGTGCATTCCGGGGATTGGCCGGCATAGTGATACGTTCAGGGTAGAATGACCCTAATGGTGCAATCGTCACTCCTCGAGAGGATTCCCCCGCGTTTCCATGCTCTTCCTTGAAGATTCGGGAACCTCCCTGGTGATTCAAAAGAGAGGACAAGAGGCATTACACCATCACAGTATGAAGTAATTTGGCATGATCCCGATCGATTTGGTCGGGAGTTGCGTCCTCCGGATACATATCTAGTATCTTTGATTCACCTGAATCAAACTGTGGATGGTGTTCGGTTTGTTGCCTCAAGAAGTCCGCTAGCTGCCCGTATATAGGGCTGTGGTCATAATAGGCCTCGAAGTTAAAGACCGGGTACTTTAGTAGATAGGCAATTTCGTCACTTTCCATGAGTGGTTCGTCTGGATTATCAAGCCGCATGTCGCAGTTCTCCAGAAAGGACTCAGGAAGTTCATCATTATTCGATGGAGGTAAAGCCTGGACACAAGACCGCACCCATCATTAATGATTGATACATTGAGCGACGGAAATTGTGCCTCCAAGTGAACCATTTTGAAGGCAGCTTTTCGAAATTAGGCTTTTTGATATCGTAATAACAGTCTCGACCCGATTCGGTATTGTGCAAACAGATGTCTTCGATGCACCTGATCAAGTGCTGCCAATAGGACTTGTCGCACTTCGTTAGAAGATGGTTCCTGCGCTTCTACACCTAATGAGAGCGGGAAAGGCTTCGGTGGAACCTGTCCCCTATGGAAGTGTTCCACCACGATGTTTGTCGCGCGAACCTAAACGTGATCTGGGTTAGTGAACCCATATTACTGCGACATATAGGAGGTGTATAAATATGTCACTTACTGCCATAATCGCCTCGTTGAAGGCGGGAATATCACGCCGTCCGCACCATCCTAAGACTGCGTACTTGTTGGATGAATAAACGGAGTGAACTCGTTTGCATGTTGAAGACACGGCGGTCGCCTGAGATATACTATCGCAATTTTGGAGAACCAGGAGAAGACACTCGGTTGGAAGAGATGTAAGAGTAGGCATTTTGAAGACGTCTGAAAGGAGATATATAAGGAATAGCTCGGGTGGGGAACGACAGGTCTTTAACTATGCGCCGCGTTGATCCGTCAATTACACAAGTCTTGGCTGTGGATCAAACTCAAGGTGTACGTATGTATAACTTATACCCGCCTTGGCCAAGTTCCTGCTCACGTGGGGGCCGTTTTGGCCGACGGCGATAATAAACTGCCGTAGAGGTTACGTGACGGTGTATTGGGGCGCTCAATCCAAATAGGCGAAACTAACTGGAAAAGGCAATTCAGAGGTCCTCTTACATTTTTAATGTGGACTAGGGTACGCCGCATAGGAAGGGTAGGATTCTTACTAACGGAATTGTTAACAAGTTAGCTAGAACCTCGCTGTACTAAGAGTACTTCTCAATCACTAGGGGGCTGCATATGTGGTTATTTCCAGGAGAGGGTTATATAGGGGAAGAATAGTAGCCAGATGTAGTCAGTGTCGCGGAATTTATGCTTTTTTGGTTGATTTTCTCTTTTGGGGATGGGCTTGCCCACTAGCCCCGGGAAATAATCAAAATCGGGGCCGAATTCCGCCCTTATGCTCGCTTTATATTTCCGGAATCGGGCTCTAACAATCACTACATTTACCCTGCTTTCTTAATTCGTACAAAATGGAGTACCTTCATAAAGCGAGAGACTATGCACGCAATACAGAATTCCATCCTATGTCTTCTATGCACAGACCTCTGCAATAGTCAATCACAGCTCTACATCGCTAAGCAATGTCGTGGAAAGATTATACAACTCTGATTGGATATTGGTAGAGCCAACCTAACTAGGAGGTCCGGAGTATCAAGCTCTGATCAAGGTCCACATCCATGAAACACTGACTTGCAATAAGCAGACTGCCGTCTCAGGTACTATCAAGCAGCCTAAACTTCAGCTGGGGTCTGCTTTTCAGACACCTCACCGAATGCTTCTTCTCCGTCAAAGATCAACGCAACTTCTTCCAAACTGTGCCCCTTGGTTTCGGGGAATCCAAAGTAGACGAGAGCAATTTCAACAGCAATCACACAGCAGTAAACGATGTAGTATTTCCAGCTGATTGCATCCATAGCCACGGGGTTGGCGTATCCATTGAACAGAATAACACACGTCGATGCGATCTGCATGATGTTCGTGCCCTTGGCACGGAGGTGGGTGGGAAGGACTTCGGTAACATAGACCCATGGTGGCCCATTGAGACCAGCGTTGTAGAACAGCTGATACATGAAAATCATAACGATGACTCCGGTACCAAGAGAGGTATCGTGGAAGCCCCTCTGTTCGTTTATTGCAGAGAGGATTGTCCAGATCACATAACAGCATAACATGCCTATTGTCGAGAATAGGAACAGGCGTCGCCGACCAACAATTTCCATGAATGAAGCTAGGATGACGGAAACTCCCAAGTTGAAAACTGCCAGGCCACCATTGATACGGAGCTGCTGTGGGTCCGAGGTGAAGCCGATCGAGTTCAAAATGAGATGAAGGTAGTAGGCGATGAGGCCATTACCGGAAAGCTGCATCATGCACGGTACTGCGATGATGATAAACAGGCGGTGCATGTTACCTCGAGTGCTAAGGAACTCGCGATATCCGGTTGACGACACATTTTTGGCGGTCTGGATCTGCAAGATGATTTCCTTCATCTCGAAGTCGACAAGCGAAGAGTTCTCATCTCCCCCGGCGTGGTACTTGGTGAGTACTTTTCGGGCTTCATCGTATCGATCTTTCTGCACAAGATACCGCGGCGATTCTGGAAGCAGGTAGACGAAAATCACTTGCACCAAAGGAAAAAGTCCTTGCAGCAGCGAGGGAATGCGCCAGGTCCAGGAAGCATCGGGTCCCATGAAATAGGTTCCATATGTGATCCATGCAGCAAGCAAGGCCCCGAGGTACCACAAGTTGTTATAATAACCAACTAGAACAGACCGGTGGGTCGGATATGCCAGTTCGCTGACCAACATCGGGGACGCTTCAACTGCAATCAGGCCTCCGAAGCCAATAACCATGCGGGAGGCCAAGAACATGGCATAGTTCTGGGCGGCACACTGAAGAACAGCACCAACGACCAGGAGAGCCGATCCGATGAAAATCGGGAAGCGGCGACCTGTGTGGTCACATAGCCAAGGAGCAATGGGGAAAGCGAGAATCTGACCAAAGATGACACCGTTGGAAAGTGAGCCCAAACGGGTTCCAGTCGGCGAGCCGAAGAAGTGCTGCCACTGACTCATTGACTGAAGGCCGTTGAGCATGGATCCATCATAGCCGTTGGTAGTCGAGGATAGGTAGGGAATAATCATCCCGAGATTGAGAAGCAGAAGATGACGCTGCTTATACCAGGGCGTGCCGGTATCGGGTAGAACGCTTGCAAGGCTCCACTCTCCAGGGTTGTTGTGAACATCATGAACCTCGGCGGTTGTCTTGTTGTCTTTGTCGCTCATCCTGACTCGTTCCTATTCTGATGGCTATGTTGGTTGTCAGATGCGTCAGACAGAAAGCTGATTTGAATGCCGCAGAGGTCTGGAATTGTCGTGGTCAAGTCCCTGATATATTATTTTTTTTCCCATCAGAGACCTCCGTGATTCCGCAATAAAGACTTGACAAGGCGAGGAAGCTCCAGCCCGAATAGTCCTTCATTTTCCACTGCCTAAGGGGGGCCAACCCAAATCTCACGCAGTGTGGCGTATTTGCACAGGCCGGCTAACCGCTTCGGATCGAACATGTCAGGCTTAGCCTCATCCCGCAAGCGAGAGAAACCCCCGCAGTGGTATCCCCAGAGTCTGTAGTCCGGGGAAGGGACAAAGCGCACCATGGCGAATCCAATGTCCCCATGTTGACTGGGGCTTTGGAGAGCGAAAAACTCAGTTGCGCACTACAACCGAACCAGCGTAGAAAAACCCCTGGGTTTCCGAAACTCCGCGCAATACTTAATTCATCTCGTCTCTTCTCTAGGCCTCAATCTGCCAGTCAAGAGACTGCCCTTCAACCTGATGGGGACGGTTTATCTGTCCAAGAACCAATCGGAGTCCCCTTCCGAAGGAGAAACTCCTCCTGGCAAGGCGAGTCAAAAGAGAAAACATCCTCGTGCTGCCGGGACGTATCCGCGAAAACGAGCTACACAGGCATGTCATACATGTCGCCTTCGACGAACTAAATGCGACAATACCCGACCCGCGTGCGCATCGTGTGTCCGTCTTGGGGCCGAATGTATCTATCAGCAGATAGATCCTTCGACGTGAGTGTCTCGAAAAAGCTTGCAGAGACTCGGACCTGACCGAGGCCGCAGATTTGATTCCGCGAGTCTAGCGATTTTGAAGCGCATAGATGATCTAGAATCTCTGATCCAATCCAAATCCAATGAACCACCGGTGGCTCCGTCTAACAGCATTTCTTCCACGTCGCCTATCCCTTTCAGCATCGGATCGTCTGGTAGTGACCAGCAAACTGAGTGGAAACCATCCTTTATTAATATAGAGGAGGTTTTGAAATGGCCTGTGTTCGACAATCAAATTGACCAGCGCATTTGTTTGCTATCTCGGCCTGACGAAGACGAAGCTCAGCCGGAACTACCAATATCTGTTGATCTCGATCTTCAAGCAGCTGATAGCCTTCTTCGAAGATTCTTCGACGATGTGCACATCTTCAATCCAACTCTAAAAGAGGAAGAAGTAAGAGAATACGTCAAGATGGTTAGGTTCAATGGTATCGGCTGGGATGCTATATCTTGTCTACTAGTAAGTTCCCTTCGGCCTCTCAAAAGTTCGGTCCCACATTTAGCTTACTGAACAAAAGCTTCTTTTATATGCCCATGGCTCGATTGTAAGTCCATTTGTCAAAACTGAGCCGGGTGTTTCCTCCTATTCTTTTCGTCAGTCGAAGGGGTTCCTACAGGCTGAGGCGTACTTCCTCGCTGCGCAAAAGCGAATGGGCATGCTCCTTTGCAGAAATGGCGCGATAGAAGCACAGTGCTTTTTCTTGGCCGGTGTCTATCTAATGGCAACATTGCGACCGGTCGGTGCCTGGAGGATGTTTGTACAGGCATTAGCCTGCTGCCGGGGGTTTTCCACCCAAAGCACAAACGACAGCCGCTATGAAGATGAATGGAACACTAAGCAGAGAATTTACTGGACTTGCTTCAAGTCTGAGTTGTAAGTTATCTCGCTGCAGACCGGTTGATCTAACTTTTGACTTTTCCAATAGAGAACTTCGACTAGAGCTAAACCTTCAAAAGAACGTCTTGGATCTCAGCTACCCAACATTCTTTCCTTCACCACCCGACGGACTGAAAACTAAAGACGAGGCGGCATGGTACTTCTACCTGGCTGAGATTGCCTTGCGCAGATTGGAAAATCGCATCTTGGGATACCTCTATCGACCCGACACGGCAATCTCAGAATCGACCATGGTATATGCAATCCTTGATTTTGAGGAGCAGAAAGATGCATGGTAGGCACAAATCCTCGACAAGAAAGGAAATGTCAAGATTTGCTAATGCCTTCGAACTGCCAGGTTCCGCTCTCTGCCTGAAGCCTTAGCTCTCGATGTTGAAACTCCAAACACAGACCAATACGAGCCTTTTCGATTTATCCTCCGTGGACACTTCCTGGACTGTCAAGAGACAATGTACTGGCACTTCCTAGTGGAGGCAATCTATGGCCGTGTTCATGCAAGCAGTGATGTTTTTCTTCGAAAGGGGCTGAAGGTCTGCGTGGACAGAATCCAGCAGAATCAGTCAGGCTTTTATCACCGTCACCATGGAACATGGCTTATGCTCCGGTCGTGTACACGAAGCGCACTGGTTCTTCTTGCTGCTGAGCGGTGTACACATCTTGTGCATCTGTTGCCTCTAGGCTGGGAAGAGACAATTTTTGATGTGGCTAAGATGCTGAAGTTTTGGAAGGACGAGTCGAGTGACGTACATGAGATGTTGGACATTTTGCAAACACTCATGAATGCTAGATCCTCGTAGTGCTATTAAACCAGCTAATTGTGGTATAAAGTCTTCACAACTCTATTTGAACCAGTAGCCTGCTCAAAGCGTACGGAGCAGTTCCACAAAATGCGCAGCCTGCCAGAGCTCATAGCATTAGGCTAATCTGTACAATCACTAAAGCGCAGAGATGTCTCACGTCGGCACTCAAATGTCTCGTGAGTGGCAAGCAAAACCATTTAGCCCGATGGAGTCTCCACTCAAGTGTCCAAGCCCGATACTCCGCGATGCACCCGTGGACGACCTTGGCGGCTTACTTGTGTTCCGGAGATTTTCCGATTACAAATTTATCGAATCCTACATACGATCCCTACTTGAACTGACATTCCTTTCTAACATAAGAATGAATTCCGCTCGCAAAAAAAGTCCAATTGCTTTCGTGTTCGAAATATCTCTATACATTTTATCACTTTCGCCAAGATGTCAGACATTGACATTGAACATGCGCTCGAGGAGCTTTCCCTAAACGAAAAAGTCTCCCTTCTATCAGGTTTGTGACTTTCACTTCGAGAGCATTGCACTGCTAACCTCAAGGGCAGGGGTCGATGGCTGGCACACAGCAGCAATCCCCCGACTGGGGATCCCTCAAATTCGAATGTCAGATGGACCAAACGGTGTTCGAGGGACTCGCTTTTTTAATGGTGTTCCAGCGGCTTGTCTTCCTTGTGCCACCGCGCTAGGTGCTTCATTTGACGCAGACCTTATATTTTCTCTTGGAAAGCTTCTTGGTGCCGAATGCAAGGCGAAGGGGGCACACGTCCTTTTGGGCCCGACTATAAATATCCAACGAGGGCCACTAGGGGGACGTGGTTTTGAGTCTTTCTCGGAGGATCCTGTCCTTTCTGGCTCCTTGGCGGCCAGTTACTGCTTGGGAGTCCAGACTGAGAATATCATTCCGACACCAAAGCACCTCGTCTGCAATGACCAGGAGCACGAACGAGTTGCTGTTAGCGCGCTTGTGACCGAGCGAGCATTGAGGGAGATCTATCTGCTCCCTTTCCAACTAGCGATTATCGGTGCCAATCCTGGTGCTTTGATGACTTCATACAATAAGGTCAACGGATGCCATGCGAGTGAAAGCCCAGATTTGCTGCAAAATGTTGTTCGAAAGGAATGGAACTATAAAGGTCTCATCATGAGCGATTGGTGTGCCATTGTCCAGACTTTATATTGCTTTCAACGCTGACCGAAACAGGTTTGGAACCTACAGCGTGTCAGAAGCCGTCAATGCCGGACTGGATCTTGAGATGCCTGGCCCAACTCGATTCCGGGGACCGGGCTTAGTCCATGCTATCACATCAAATAAAGTGTCCGAGAGGACTGTCAATGACCGGGTCCGCTCGATGCTGGAGATGATAAAGCTAACTGCTAGCTCAAGAATCCCCGAGAACGCACTCGAAGTCCAACGTAATTTGCCTGAAGACCAAGCACTGCTTCGCCGAGCAGCTTCCGAATCCGTTGTCTTGCTCAAGAACGATGGTCACATCCTTCCTCTTGACCCAGCTAAAAAGACTCTTGTGATCGGACCCAATGCCAATATTGCGGCATACTGTGGTGGGGGCTCTGCCGCCTTGCCAGGGTACTATGCGGTCACTCCCTTGGAAGGAATATCTAGCAGCTGCACCGGAGGCGTTACTTTCACACAGGGAGTCTACGGTCACAAGGAATTGCCCCTCCTTGGCTCTCAGCTGAAGACCGAAGACGGTCGCACGGGGTATACATTCAGCGTGTTTACTGATCCCTCTACCAAAAAGGATAGAAATCCAGTCGACAAGTTGCACATGACCAGTAGCTCTGCGTTTTTGATGGATTACAAGCACCCAGAGATCCACTCGGATCTTTATTACATTACAATGGAAGGTATCTTCGAACCGTCTGAAAGTGGAGTGTATGACTTCGGTCTTACGGTCGCCGGCACTGGAGAGCTCTTTATCGACGGAGAGTTGATAGTTGACAACAAGACCACCCAGCGCCAGGGAACGTCATTCTTCGGTATCGGCACTCCAGAGGAGCGCGGATCCAAATATCTTGAAGCAAACCATCAATACAAGATTCTTATCGACTATGGTACGGCCCCAACTTCTAATCTGAAATTGCACGGAGTCGTTTCGTTTGGGCCTGGAGGAGTGAGGGTTGGAGGATGTCGACGCATTGATGCAGAGCGTTCTATCCAAGAGGCTGTCAGTCTGGCAAAGACGGCTGAGCAGGTCATAGTCTTTGTTGGACTGAGCGGGGAGTGGGAAAGCGAAGGGTTCGACCGTCCACACATGGGACTTCCACCACTGTCCGATGAGTTGGTCGAAAAGGTCCTCGCTGTCCAGCCAAATGCTGTGGTAGTCGTGCAAAGCGGTACGCCTGTAAGCATGCCCTGGGCTCGGGATACCAAGGCATTACTTCATGCTTGGTATGGCGGAAATGAAACAGGCAATGGGATTGCGGACGTTATCTTTGGAGATGTGAACCCGGTCAGTATTTAAAGCCTTGGGTCTTAAGCTCCTACTTACTGACTTCATCTTGCAGTCTGGAAAGTTACCTCTCACCTTTCCAGAGTTTATCGAGCAGAACCCAACCTACTTGTCCTACCGCTCAGAGAGAGGACGAGTATTGTACGGCGAGGATATCTACGTCGGTTATCGGTATTATGAAAAGACCAAAGTGAAACCCCTGTTCCCTTTCGGGTACGGTCTTTCGTACACGAATTTCCGTCTATCGGATATTTCCATCTCGCAACCTCTGGAAAGCCTGAACAAGATCAAGGAGGAAGTGCTGGAAGTTTCCGTTTCAGTAGAAAATACTGGAGCATGCGCTGGCGCGGAAACTGCCCTGGTCTATATCTCACCTCCCTCCAACAGCAGCGTTGCACGCCCAATCAGAGAGCTCAAAGGGTTCAAGAAGATTAGACTGGAAAATGGGGAGAAACAAGAGATTTTAATCTCAATCCCACTTGCTCTTGCCACCAGTTTCTGGGATGAGAGTCACTCCGCATGGCTTAGCGAAGCTGGAAAGTATACAGTAATTGTCGTTGGCACTGGCGATCTGAACTCACTCTCGGGGACCTTCAAGGTTACCCGTACAAGGAAGTGGAATGGTTTGTTTGGACCTGGTGTGCACGCTCCATCTCTGCATGTCAACGGTAATGGAAATTAGAATGACGAGCATAGATCAAGTAGATAGGAAGTGGAAATTGTTCAATAAATCACGTTATTGTGAATTTATGAATTGATGATCTCGAATATTCACTGAAAGCCACATAAGTTATTCGTATCTAAACGTTCAAACAGTTAAACATCAAATCCAACCTAAATAGTTTTAACACCAGCATTTTGCAACAATTGCTTAAGCTCAGCCGTCAACTCAGGGCTAAGCAAAGCAAAAGGTTTACGCAAACCACCAGTAGGCTGCCCAATCAGCTCACAACCAGTCTTAACAGCAGCAGCATAGTTATGCGACTCCAAGAATTTGCAAATAGGCCAAGCCTTGGCCCAAATCTCGCGTCCACGCTTGAGATCCCCCTTAACAGAAACAGCATCCCAAAGCTCAACCGCTAACTCAGGAATAATGTTCGCAGCACCCCAAACACCACCAGGCGCACCAGCAGCAAGGCCATAGAATGTCAATGTATCCCAACCGTTGAACGCAGTAATCTGATCTGAAAGACCAAAGATAAGCTCCGTAAGCGCAGGCGCATTACCAGAGGTATCCTTCAGATACTTCACGCCAACCTTAGAAAGCCCCGCGATCTCAGCAGGCGAAAGCGTCAAGCCACTCGCGGAGGGAATATTATAGAAGACAATTGGCAGCCCGGAGGAAGTGTAGATCTCATTGAGCATCTCGTGCAACTGCTCCAGATTGACGGGGTCATAGAAGGGAGGGACGACCATTGTAGCAGCGGCGCCGGCTTTGGCGGCGTGTACGGAGAGCTCGACGGCTTCATCGGTCGAGGTGCTACCAGTGCCGGCAATGACAGGAACGCGGCCTGCGGCGAACTTTACACACAACTCTGTTAACTGCTTGCGCTCGGCTAGGCTTAGGGTTGTGAATTCGCCTGTGCTGCCGCCTGGTACGAGGCCGTGGCAACCTGCTTTTATGAGGTGCTCGATGTGGGATTGGAGGCGGGTTTCGTCGATTTTGGTACGGTCGTCTGTGAAGGGGGTGATAAGAGCCACCATGATGCCGCCGAGGGATGCCATTTTGGAGGTTGTGTAGAGGGGGTTTTCAGAAATAGAGAAGGTTATTTGTCTGGAGGTTGGAGGGGTATTTTGATAGAGGGGTTTAGATGAAGACGTAGTGATCTAGATATAGTTGGGATGTTGGAATCTCTTTCCATCTACGTTGGTTGTATACTCGGAGAGTAGGGTTTGGCGGTCGGAATCACTTTCCTTTTGGGTTAACCCATCATTATCAATTTCACCCCACCTTCTTTTTCGTGCTGGCAACGTAATCTTCTTCAAGACTTACCTTGATTGAACACCACGCACTATATTTCCTACTCTCATTTCAATAATTTGGGATCAATTCCATACAACACGCGATCGACGCGACCAAATAGTTCTAAAGCGGCGGCCCCACAGCCCCGCTCGAGGAAACCTCTGTAGATATCTTCCTAGGTTAGTATCTCTTTGTTTGATGGCTTTCCTTATAGGGCATTGTAAGTCACCTGTCATCACATGACCATTATTAGCATCCATCAGTCTGTATGCAATGGCAGGTAAAACAATTGCTATCAATAGCTTACTGCCTGTTACGATGAAGAGCAAATCACTGCGCTTTGAACTATACTGAGCGTTTGTTTACTCAAGACAGCAAAATTAAATGAATTGGACTGTGATCCTAGTACATGATATAGGACTAGAAGTTATTCCGTTGGCCAGGTAGCGCATCTGTCAATTGAGAGAATATCGCTTTCCATCCCAGGTAGAGTTTCATAGATGACATCTCGGCAATATTCTCGTTTATTGTAACGTTGGAAGCTCCCTTCGATTTGGCAACAACAATGTGGAACTGTGAAGCGTTCTTTATAGCTTTTCCCACTTGTCGTTACTACCATCTTGGTTAACTAAGTCAGTGCATAAAAATGATTATATAAGGAAACACTTGCCTAATTAGTCGGAGATCTGTCGGAAGGACATGCCAGAACGGGTATAGCCTGACCCAAATGATCTTATATCAAACACTTCGCGCCTTGAGATCAGTTGAGTAAAAATGGATCTCTTTGTCGATATTGTCACTCCCAATGGGCACAGCTACAAGCAGCCCACTGGACTCTTCATTAACAACGAAATTGTACCTGCGGCGGGAGGACAAACCATCACCTCTCTTGATCCCGCGTATGTCATACCATGCATCAACGATAACCCCTTACTAATCGACTCCAGCACCGACAAGCCTATTGCTACTGTCCAAGCTGCCAGTGCCGCAGATGTTAACCGCGCCGTGGAAGCAGCCAAAGCGGCCCTAGTTCACCCCTCATGGAAACAGCTCCCCGCTACAGAACGGGGTCAGCTCATGGGCCGATTGGCCGATCTTATGGAGGAAAACCGTGAATTGTTGGCTTCTATTGACGCATGGGATAATGGTATGCATTATATTGAATAACAGCCTGGCAATTTGCTAACTGCCACTCAGGAAAGCCATACCACGTCGCTGTCGATGAAGACCTCACAGAGGCAATTACCACAATCCGCTACTACAGTGGCTGGGCCGATAAGACTTTTGGTCAAACGATTAACACAACTCCACAAAAGTTCGCCTACACAATCCGCCAGCCCATCGGCGTTGTCGGCCAAATCATCCCCTGGAACTACCCCTTGTCGATGGCAACCTGGAAGCTAGGCCCTGCTTTGGCTTGCGGAAACACAGTTGTTCTTAAACCTGCCGAGCAAACCCCCCTAAGCGCTCTGATTCTCGGTACCTTAATCAAGGAGGCTGGGTTCCCTCCAGGTGTGGTAAACATCGTCAACGGATACGGCCGCGAAGCCGGCAGATCATTGGCATCGCACCCACTGGTCGACAAGGTTGCATTCACAGGATCAACTGGGACTGCTCGGGAAATTATGAAGATGGCTGCTGGCACTCTTAAGAACATCACCCTCGAGACCGGCGGCAAGTCCCCTCTGCTCGTTTTCCCCGACGCAGACATGGACCAAGCAGTCAAGTGGTCGCACGCCGGTATCATGTCCAACAAGGGTGAGATTTGCACAGCCACATCGCGCATCTTCGTTCACCGTGATATCCTCGATACCTTCACTGCTGCCTACAAAGCCGCAGTTGAAAGTGTCAAGATCGGTGACCAGTGGGACGAGTCCGTCTTCCAAGGCCCCCAAGTCACACGTGCTCAGTATGACCGCATTCTGTCCTACTTCGAAATTGCCAAGAGCGAGGGCGCCACAATCCTCACTGGCGGTGCCTCCTATAAGCCTACGGATGCAAAGAATGCGAATGGATACTTCATCCAGCCCACCGTTATCGTCAATGCCACTGATTCGATGCGCATCGCCCAAGAAGAAGTCTTCGGCCCTGTTGTGGTCATCTTCCCCTTCGATGACGAGGAAGAAGTCATTCGCCGCGCTAACGATACCACCTATGGCCTCGGCGCATCTGTCTTCACCCGCGATCTGGAGCGAGCTCACCGCGTCGCTGCAGAGATTGAGTCTGGCATGGTGTGGATTAACAGTAGCCAGGACTGTGACCCGCGTATTCCATTCGGCGGTGTGAAGCAGAGTGGTATTGGACGAGAGTTGGGCGAGGCTGGTCTTGAGGCTTATAGCCAGGTCAAGGCTGTTCATGTGAACATGGGTACGAGATTATGAAACTGATGTGATTTATTATGTGGGTAGCACGATAGAATGAGGCCATGTACCGGTGTTAATAGACACAGTTTCAATGCAGTCAAGCATGTATATATCGTACAACCTTTACGCCTCAATCCTCGAGATAGTCCTACATTCATGTACTAGATTGGCATTGGCATTTTCAGGTGCCAATCTTCATCGGAAGTCGTTCGGAACAGGCCAGCTGCTCTTCCTCATTTTTCTTATGGCAAGTCACATCTTGACATTTACCGTGGCTCTCAATACTATCACTGGGCATGCTACTTGCTCAATTGTTTTTGGTGTTGTTGGGCAGGTTCTGTCTTTGATTCTATCTCTGCCTCGAACAGTTGAGAAGATATATTGGCTCTCACTTGTCTGTGAGTTTCTATATTATCGTACTCTGCGGATTCTCGACCGCAACATCTCGATTGTAGCCCGACTGGTGTTGGGTTTGTCCCCTAACGCAAGGTATTTTACTCGTAATATGTAGGACAGAAAAAGATAGTCCATCCTGATAGAATCATTGACTCGGAATGTTTATATCAAGATCAAGGCGATATGGGATTTGAACTGGAATCCATATCACCAGGTGGACGACCAGTGGGTATCGATTCATACACGCGTCTTACTTCACGGGCTGCTTCAATGACAACCGTCAGTTTCTCTTCGGCTTTCTTTCCTTGAATCCCTCGTGTCTTTCTTTGGGCAATGCATTCCTTCGCGGCCCCCTACGTGTAAGGGTCGTGGGGGCCCGTCCGGCCCCCAAGATGGATGGGGCGACCAGGGGCTGTTTATCAAAAATCGCTTTTTTCATATAGTGTACGTAATTTAAGCTCGGGGTTTCATATCGATCCACCCATTCCTTGGGGCTGTGAAGTCCGGTGGGGAAGAATTCTGCCTAGCTTGTTGGGTCGTTGGTGGAGCTCTAGGGTCTCCGCCACCCCGACGATCATTTTGTATCTCCAATTTGCAGATCAATAAGGATTCTTAGACCCAACATCG
>ERZ1673737.1558-NODE-1558-length-21579-cov-8.260593_pt1 | contig 21579 bp, 20 predicted proteins | sample MGYA00580211_ERZ1673737 | MGnify/ENA primary metagenome ERZ1673737 (study PRJEB41218, sample SAMN15661789) | gut metagenome | host: Homo sapiens | place: Canada: London | collected 2015-08-20/2019-03-30 | study: EMG produced TPA metagenomics assembly of... | reverse complement strand
AGAAAATAGCCATTTTATATAAGTTAAAAATGGCTATTTTGTCTACAATCTGAAAAGACCACATAAAAGTGGTCTTTTATTACTTAAATATTTGGATTTAAAGAAGCTATTTTAGTAACAGCAACATAAACTCTAGAAATTTCGTACCAAGTTTTAAAATCTACAACGCCTGTTTTTGGAAGACCGAAGATTCCTTGGAAGGTACTAACTGCTTCGGCAGTGCTATTTCCATAAACACCATCTTCTTTTACTTTTGGAATAGCAGGGTAAGAGTTTGATATTGCATTTAATTGATGTTGTATAGTTTTAACATATTTTCCGCTAGATCCAACCTGTAATGTATCTCCAGGGAATGATACAGGTACACCACTTACAACAGGTGCTTCTTCAAAGACTATTTCATCACCATAAAAATATCTTAAAATACTTTCATAATCCATTCCTTGATCTCCTAAGTCCTTACTTCCCCATTGAGTCATTTGATTAGGACATTGAGATTTTTTACCATCACAGTATTGAGCTAAAAGAGGCTGTCTAGCTGTTGGAGGTCTTTTTATAAATGTATTAAAAATATTATCAACAACAACATTTATAGTATCAAATAAATTTCTATTGTTTATAAATTTATGATCATATGCAGTAGATGATGTTATTGTAAAGTTAAGTCCTTTATTTCTATACCATTCTGTAAAAACTCTATTTAGAGTAAATGATATTATAGCTATTACATTTGCATATATAGTTTGTTCTGGCCAAGTAGAATATATCTCAGATGAAGCTACATTTTTTATATACTCTTTAAATGGAATCCAGTAATTTGGAGCATAACTATCTTCAGGTAAACCATCATGAACAACTACAAATTCGGGAACAACAGGATTGTCTAAGACAACAAATCCTGTTGGTGGTGGTAAAGGCTTTAAATCACTTTCTGGTATTTTAGGAGGATATGTTCCGTACAAAGTATTTTCCTCTATATAATAAACATTCTCATTTTGTCTATAGTAAAAGTGTCTACGTCGTGTTTGAGTATTTAGAGGGACATTTTGTCTAGCCTCTACAGTAGGAAATACTTGAGTTCCATCGATAATAGCTGTTTCATATCCTTCTGAAATTACTTCTACAGTATATTGACTATAAGGTCTAACATCTGAAGGTTGTTGAGAATATTGAATGTCAGGTGCATCTAACGTGATACCAGTAACTTGACCGGAGTTATCAGTTTTTAAATTTTGATATATTTGAGTTTGTCTTTCTCCAGATTCAGGATTTTTATAAATATTTACAGTTGCATTTTCGATAGGCCTATTAGTTGCACTGTCAATAACACTAACTGTTAGAAAACCATCTTGCATATAATCACCTCTTCATATAAATAATACTTTTCTACATTCATACTATGAAGATAGCTATTATTTTGTTAAGGATAAATGGAAATAATATATCTATAAAATATAAAGAGAGGATTAATTTATGAAATTAGATCTATTAATATTGGCTATAGCACCAGTTGCAACAATTATATTATGGATATATTTAAAAGATAAATATGATAAGGAACCAATACGTGTACTAAGTAAGTTTTTTATACTTGGTATCTTAGTAAGTATATTAGCAATTTATGCAGAAGAAATACTTATAAAAACAAATATATTTACAGGAAAAATTAATATTTTTTATATGTCTTTTATAGTTGCAGGGGTAGTTGAAGAAGGATTAAAAGAGTTAGTGCTTATACCAAATTTACTAAAAGAAAAAAGCTTTAATGAAAGGTTAGATGGTATTATATACTCAGTATTTTTATCCTTGGGGTTTGCAACTATTGAAAATATTATATATATATTATTTGAGGACCAAACATCAGCTTTTGAAGTTGGAATCATAAGATCTATAATATCAGTTCCTGCACATATGATGTTTGCTGTAATTATGGGATACTACATTTCAAAATATAGATTTACTAGCTCTAAAGCTAAAAAAAGAAAATATTTAACATTATCTATAGTATTGCCTATTTTATTACATGGAGTTTTTGATTTTATATTGATGATACAATATAGATGGTCTATTATAGTGTTTATAGTTTATATAGTATATTTATGGAAAAGCAGTCTAGATAAACTAGATGAATATACCAATAATTCTAGAAAAAAATTTTTAAAAAGATATAAATTTATTAGGCATAAAAAGAGAAAGGACGATTAAAATTGAAGAAATTACCACAAAGATTTTTAGATGACATGAAAGAACTTCTTATGGATGAATATGATGATTTTATAAAAAGTTATGATGAACCTAAAACAACAGGATTAAGAATCAACACTTTAAAAATAAATAAAGAAGAATTATTAAATTTAAATTTATATAATTTAACACCGATACCTTGGGCGGATGAAGGATTTTATTATGATGAGGAAGTAGATAGACCAGGGAAAAGTCCACTACATGAATCAGGCGCATATTATTTACAAGAACCATCTGCAATGAGTGTAGTACCTCATCTTGATATAAAAGAAGGAGATAAAGTTCTTGATATGTGTGCTGCCCCAGGAGGAAAATCTACATATATATTATCGAAACTAAATGATACAGGATTATTAGTATCAAATGAGATAAATCCTACTAGAATAAGAGCACTAGGAGAAAACTTAGAGCGATTTGGGGCTAGAAACTGTATAATAACAAATACTGATTCCAATAATCTAAGAAAAGTATTTACAGGATATTTTGATAAGATAGTAATTGATGCTCCTTGTTCGGGACAAGGTATGTTCAGAAAAGATGAAGTTGCTATAGAAGATTGGAGTTATGCTAAGGTTTTAGAATGCCAAAGTATTCAAAAAGATATTATAAGAGATGGATATGATATGTTAAAAAATGGTGGAGTATTAGTATATTCTACTTGTACATTTGCAAAAGAAGAGAATGAAGATGTAATAAATGAGTTTATATCTGAATATGAAAATGCTAAATTAATTGAAATGCAAAGAATATGGCCGCATAAAGTAAGTGGAGAAGGTCATTTTGTTGCTAAAATTCAAAAATTAGAGAATGAAGATTGTAATGTAAAATATATAAAAATAAAGAATAACGATAAAGAAGTAAAGGATTATAGAGAGTTTGAAAAGAAATTCTTAAATATATCTATGGAAAGTAGATTTGATATAAGAGGAGAAAATTTATACTTACTACCTGAAGAACATCCGGATACAAAAAAATTAAAAGTATTAAGATATGGTCTGCACTTAGGAATGCTAAAGAAAAATAGATTTGAGCCTTCTCATGCATTATCTCATTATTTAAAAATGGAAGATGTAAAAAATGTAGAAAACTTTAGTATACAAGATAATAAAATTTTAGACTATCTAAGAGGAAATACTATAGAAACAGGAAAAAGTAGAGGATGGGTTTTAGTTTGTGTAGAAGGTATAGGTCTTGGATGGGGAAAAGAATCTAATGGTATATTAAAGAATCATTACCCTAAAGGATTAAGAATAAATTACTAAAATTATTTAATAAAATCTCCAATATAGTTCAATAATAAAATATAAAACTATTTTATGGAGGTAGGTTATGGAGATTTTAAGTGAAAATCAAGAGTATGCTATATCAAAATTTTTACAAAGATATGATTATGATGCAGTATTAGAGATACTAGAAGAAGCCGGAATTATAGATGGAGATTTATATTTTTTAATTGAATCGTGTCAGTATTCTGTTAATTTTGAATTTAAAAGAGCTTTAGAATCTATAGAAAAAATGAGTAGCCAGATGCTAACTAGAAGAGAAATAAAAAAATTGATAACTAATCTTAATAATTTAGAACAGGGGGAACCAGAAGATATATTATCTGAATTAATTGAGAATATAAAAATTCAAATTATAAATGAAGAATATATAGATTTTTTAGGTAGACTTTATAGATTAAAGGAAGCATTATTTAAGTACATATTTGTAAGTACTAAAGAGTCTAAAAACTATAAAGTATCAATGCATGGATATATGGTATCAAAGAAAAATATACTATATACATTAAAAAAGAAGTATAATATTTATAGTGGTAACCTAATCAAAGGTGTAACTCAGTACATAAATAGACATGTGAAGAAAACTAAAAGAATGGAAAAGGTAGTAGAAATACTAAATAACGATAGGTTAGAAAGTTTGATAAGACTTAGAAATGAAAGCCCTGTAGGACATGGTTTTAAGGGTATAAGCAAAGAGGAAATTGAAAATATTTACGGAAGTCCTATGGAAGTTATGAGAGATTTAGTTAAAGCATGTGAACTTTTGGACTTAGGTATTAGTTCAAATAAATATGATGATATCAATGAGATGGCTGTCCATATGATAGGAAGCTATGAAAATCATTAATTTTAGAGGAGATGGTGTGAGTGAGTGAAAAGTTTAAGAAGGAGCTAATTGAGTGGATAAAAGTAATTGCAACAGCATTAGTATTTGCCTTTATAATAACTCAGTTTATAAGACCTACTTTAGTTAGAGGAGAGTCAATGTATCCAACATTAGTTGAAAATGACTATTTAATAATAAATAGAATGGCTTATAAAATAGGAGAACCAAAAGATGGTGATATAATAGTATTCAAAACTAACCTATTACAAGATGATGGAAAACCAAAAGACTTAGTTAAAAGAGTTATAGCTACAGAAGGACAACATATAAAAATAGAAGATTCTAAAGTATATGTAGATGATAAACTTTTAGATGAGCCATATATACATGATAATTATACTAGTGGAGACATAGATTTGATAGTTCCAGAAGGTGAAGTTTTTGCTATGGGGGACAATAGAGAAAAAAGTTTAGATAGTAGATATGAAGAAGTTGGATTAGTTAAGGAAAAAGATATAATGGGAAAAGTTATGATAAGATTATTCCCATTTAATAAAATAGGTACTGTAAGTTAGGTAAGTATATGAGATTAGGTATATCTGCTCTTTTATTTAATTTAGATAAAGCTCTAGAACTTTGTAGAGAAGTTGATAGAATTAATCATATAGAAGTAGGCATAGATAATTTAGATGAATGTATTAAGTTAAGTAAATATAAAGGTGAGTTTGATAAATTAAATTTATCTTTAGGAATACATCTTCCAATGGAGCTTAATTCTTGTGAAAATATAAAATATATAAGAAAATCATGGATAGATTTTATAAATAAAATTGAAGATGGACTGAAAGATTTAAACATAGAGTATTTTAATATGCATTTAGGTTATGTAATATCTGAAAGATTATATAAAAATAGAATAAAATACTTAGATAATAGTGTTTCATTTTTTGAAGAATTATTAAAAGTAAGTAATAAAAGGTTATCTATAGAGAATACATATTCTAAGAGTGGAGATTTTTCAAATATTGGATATATATGTGATGATTTTGAATATATATTTAATAAAATTAAAAGTCAAAATTTATGTTTTTGCTATGATACAGGCCATAACTTAATAAATAATAGTGACTATATCAGCAATTTAAATGATAGATTAGAGATAATTCATTTAAGTGACAATAATGGTATCGATGATAGTCATTTAGGTATAGGTAGAGGTATTTTGCATGAAAATGAAATAAAAAAGTTATTAAGTGTTAATGCAAAGTACTTAATATTAGAAATTAATCATAACCATATAAAAGAAACTATAGATATATTAGATAAAATAAAAAAAGGGGTATGATATACCCCTTTTTAATATATTGAAAGAAGGGAGTATATGTTATGAGCATAATAAATATATGCATTAATAATGTGAATAGAGAGTATTACTTAGAAGAAGGCTCTTCAGGCATAGTTTTAGAAAATATAGTAAAAGACATAGAAAGTGAATATAAAGGATATATAACACTTGCAAATATAAATAATAAATTAAGAGAATTAAGTTATAAAGTAAAAGAAGACTGCAATATAAAATTTATAGATACAACAAATGCAGATGGTTCAAGAGTATATTCTAGGACAATGTCTTTTATATTTATAATGGCTTGTAATGAATTATTCGATAAAGCTAGAGTTACGATTGAGCATTCTCTATCAAGGGGACTTTATTGTGAAGTTCATACAAATACAAAACTTCAAGATTTTGATTTAAAAAATATTAAAAATAAGATGCAAGATATAATAGATAAAAATTATAAAATAGAAAAAATATCTACAACAAAGTCAAATGCTATTAAGATATTTGAAGAGCATGGAATGTATGAAAAAGCTGAGTTATTAAGATATAAAGAACATGATGATGTAAAAATATATAAATGTAATAATTATATAAATCATTTTTATGGACATATGTTACCTTCAACAGGATATATAAAAACTTTTGATTTAAAACAGTATGAAAATGGGGTAATATTATTAGGTCCGAGTGAATCTGATAAAACAAAAGCTAAAGAGTATGTACCACAACCAAAGCTTGCAAATATTTATAAAGAAGCGGAAGAGTGGGCTAAGGTAATTGATGTAGATAAAGTTATAACTTTAAATAAAATAATAGAAAATAATCAATATGGAGAAGTTATAAGGACGGTTGAAGCTTTACACGAGAAAAAATTATCTCAAATAGCAGATATGATAAAAGAAAAGAAAAAAAGAGTTGTACTTATAGCAGCTCCATCTTCATCTGGAAAAACTAGTTTTGCTAATAGATTATGCATACATCTTAAAGTTAATGGACTAAATCCTGTATCAATCTCACTAGATGATTATTTTTTTAATAGAGAGGATACACCTTTAGATGAATTCGGTAAATATGATTTTGAATCAATATATGCAATAGATTTAGAGAAATTTAATTCAGACTTAAAAAGTTTATTAGATGGAAAAGAAGTAAATCTACCTAAATTTAATTTTAAAACAGGAAAAAGAGAAGAAAATTATAAAAAATTAAAAATAAAAGAAAATCAGCCTATAATACTAGAAGGGATACATGGATTAAATCCAATATTGACATCATCAATACTAGATGAAGACAAATTTAAAATATATATTAGTGCTTTGACACAAATAAATTTAGATGATTATAATAGAATACCTACTACAGACTTAAGGCTTATAAGAAGAATGGTAAGAGATCATAACTTTAGAGGATATAGCGCTAAACACACTATTATGAATTGGGATTCTGTAAGAAGGGGAGAAAAGAAAAATATATTTCCATATCAAGAAGAAGCTGATATAATATTTAACTCAGCTTGTGTTTATGAGTTAGCAGTATTAAAAAAATATGCTAAACCATTGCTAGAAGAAATAAAAAGTGATGATGAAGCATATATAGAAGCCAATAGGCTTCTTAAATTCCTACAGTATTTTATTGAATTAGAAGATACATCAGATATACCTTCTACATCTATACTAAGGGAATTTATAGGGGGAAGTAAAATAGTAGATTAATGGGGAAGAGGGGCTATATTAGAATATTTATATATAATAATAATTATTATATATAAATATATTTTGATATACTCCTTTTTATATTACATAATATATTTATAAATATCATTTACTAAGGAGGAACTAATGAATAACTTATTAAAACAAGTAATAGATGAAAATAGAAAGTATACTAATTATGGCCAAGTTGCTAGCTATATACCAGAATTAAAAAATGCAAAAAGAAGTGATTTAGGTATATGTATAATTGACAAGGATAATAAAATATACACAGCTGGAAATTATAATACTAAATTTACTATACAAAGTATATCTAAGCCTATAGTTTTAGCTATGGCTTTAATGGATAATGATTGGACAACTGTATTTTCTAAGGTAGGTATGGAGCCAAGTGGAGACCCATTTAACTCGATAATGAAATTAGAAACAAATGATACAAAAAAACCTTCAAATCCTATGATAAATGCAGGTGCAATAGTAACTACTTCACTTATAAAAGGTAGTAGTTTAGAAGAGAAAGAAGAAAGAATGTTACAGTTCTTTAGACGTTTAGCTAATAATGATAGCATTGGGATAAACTATGAAGTTTATAAGTCAGAAAAGCTAACTGGTGATAGAAATAGAGCCATGGCATACTTATTAAAGAATGATGGATTTATAGATGGTGACGTAGAAGAAGTACTAGATTTATATTTTAAACAATGCTCTATAGAAATAGATTGTGTAGATTTAGCAAGAATCGGAATAAATCTTGCAATGTATGGAATAGATATAGAAAGTAAAGAAAGATTAATTAGTGAAAAAGTTTCTAGAATGGTAAAAACATTTATGGTTACTTGTGGAATGTATGATGCATCGGGTGAATTTGCTATAAGAGTTGGCATACCTGCAAAATCTGGTGTTGGGGGAGGTATAATGGCTTCTGTTCCAGACATAATGGGTATAGGAGTTTATGGACCAGCTCTTGATAAAAAAGGAAATAGTATAGCTGGAGTTAAGGTTTTAGAAGATTTATCTGAAAAGTTAGAATTAAATATATTTTAAAATATGGAATTTTTTGACAACTCTAAAGCCTTCTTATATAATTAAAATGTAATTAAAAATATTTCAGGGGGTGGGGGAATGAGAGAAGTGCTTGTACTTAGAGATTTAGAATGTATAAAAGCTATTGCGCATCCGAAAAGAATAGATATTTTAAAAGCATTTAATAACTTACCGCTATCGGCTAAACAGTTATCTCAGATGCTTGATGAACCTCATGCAAAAATAAATTATCATATAAAAACTCTTTATAATCTGGGGATTTTAGAATTAGTAGAAGAGAAGATTAAATCGGGAATTGTAGAAAAATACTATTATCCAAAAGCAAAGAATATAGTTATAGATAAAAATGTAATAAATTTCTCTTTAAGAGAAGATGAAGAAGAAGCATTTTTATCAAAATTTGATGATATAATAGAATTATTTTATCAAGCTGCGGAAGAACAAGTATTAGAAGAAAAAAATATAGTTGATTATCATAATATATCTCTTACGCAAAATGAACTTATAGAACTTAACAATACTATAAAATATAAAATAGAAGAAATAATGCATAAAAGAAAGTCAGAAGATGAAGAGTCACAATATGATATAGTTATGGTTTCGATACCAGTACAAAAAAAAGAAACATGTAATTTATGATAAGTATTAATGTTTATTGATACTTATTTTTTTGGGTATATTAGTAATATAAAAAAATTAATTAATAAGGAGAGATTGAAAATGCTTGTAATAGGACCACATATTTCAATATCAAAAGGATTTGGTAAGGCAGCTCAAACAGCAGTAGATATTGGAGCAAATACATTCCAATTCTTTAGTAGAAATCCAAGAGGAGGAAATGCTAAAGAATTTGATGAAAAGGATATAGAAAAATTTCAAAAAATAAGAAAAGAATATAATTTTGGACCACTTTTAGCACATGCACCTTATACTATGAACTTAGGTGGGTCAAAGGATGAAGTATATGAATTTGGAAGAAAAGTTATAAAAGAAGATATAGAAAGAATGGATTCTTTAGGAATAGAGTATATGTGTTTCCATCCTGGTAGCCATGTTGGCGGAGGAATAGATTTTGGTATACAAAGAATAGTAGATGCTTTAAATGAAACGCTAACAGGTGAAGAAAATATAACTGTTCTTCTAGAAACTATGTCTGGAAAAGGAACTGAAATTGGATTTACTTTTGAACAAATCAAAAGAATAATAGATGGGGTAACTCATAATGAAAAGTTAGGTGTATGTTTAGATACATGCCATATATTTTCAGCAGGATATGATATAGTAAATGATTTAGATGGAGTTTTAGCTGAGTTTGACAGCATAATAGGATTAGATAGACTTAAGGCTGTACATTTAAACGATAGTATGATGCCTTTTGGAGGGAAAAAAGATAGACATGCAGTAATAGGAGAGGGTGAAATTGGTTTAAATGCTATAATAAACTTTATGAGTCATCCTAAATTAAATAAACTGCCTTTCTTCCTAGAGACACCTCTTGAGGATGAAGGTCATAAAAAAGAAATAGCTATGATAAAAGAAATATTATCTGATAAATAGATTTTGATTATATAATAAAATAACCTTATAATATAATAAGAAAACATATTATAAGGTGGGATATATATGAGATTATTAGGTAAAACTAATATGAAGGTAAATAGGGTCGGTTTTGGTGGAATACCAATTCAAAGGATAACACAAGAAGAAACTAATAAAGTGATAAATGAATTAATTGATAAAAATGTCAATTTTATAGATACTGCAAGAGCTTATACTATAAGTGAAGAGTATATAGGAAATGCTATAGAAGGTAAAAGAGAAAAGTTTTTTATTGCAACTAAAAGTATGGCTAGAGATTATGAATCAATGAAGAAAGATATAGAAATAAGTTTGAAAAACTTAAAAACAGATTATATAGACTTATATCAAATTCATAATCTTAAGCCAGAAGAGTATAAAACTATATTTGATGAAAATAAAGCATATAAAGCATTATTAGAAGCAAAAGAAGAAGGTAAAATAAAATATATAGGAATAACTAGCCATAGTTTAGAAACTATAGAAAAGTCAATAGAAGATGAAAAGTTTTCGACTATACAATTTCCATATAATATAATTGAAGATCAAGCGGATGAAGTTTTTAAAAAAGCTAATAAAAAAGATATAGGAATTATAGTAATGAAGCCTTTAGCAGGTGGAGCTATAGATGATGCAAAGTTAGCAATAAAATATATACTTTCAAAAGATTATATAGATGTAGTTATACCTGGTATGGAAAGTATTGAACAAGTTAGAGAGAATGTATCAGTGCTACAAGATACTAATATTACAAAAGATGATGAACTTAAGATACAAGAAATAAGAGATATTATGGGTAAAAGGTTTTGTAGAAGATGTGAATATTGCTTACCATGTCCATTAAAAATAAATATACCTCAAAACTTCTTGTTAGAAGGATACTATGCAAGATATAATTTAAAGGATTGGGCAAAGGAAAGATATAAATCGTTAGAAGTTAAAGCAAGTGCATGTGTAGAATGCGGATTATGCGAAACTAAATGTCCATATGAATTACCTATAAGGGAAATGTTAAAAGAGGTATCATCTAAGCTTGGTTAAAAATATAGAGTATAGATAATAATAAAGAGAACTTAAGTTTTAAGTTCTCTTTTATATATAAATTACTTTTTAGATATAACATAGGATACATCATACTCTGAAACAGGATAAAGTTCTATTTCAACTCTAGGATTATCCTTATCTATAAAGTCAAATAATAATACTGGTTTAAGCTGTTTATCATTTTTTATTATTCCACTTTTTTCTATACCATCACATATACTTTTAGGATAGTTGTGTAAGTCACCCATGCGTTTATTTGGGAAATATAACTTTAGTATAGTTATCAAGTCTTCTTCAATTGTATCACCAAAGTATTGTTGATTTATAAATCCAGCAATCATGTTTTCATAAGCTAAATATTTTGAATGTTTACCTGTTGATGGCATCCATGCCTGCCCATGGACATTGTGGAGTTTAAAGTTTGATTTACTAATAGGTCTACCTGGTATTGTTAATTTAATCAAAATATCACCACCCTTATACTCTAGTTATTATAAAACTAATATTTAATTAATGAAAGGTTTTTTATGAAGAAAGAAGAATTAAAAGATTTTTGTAAATCTATAGGAATAGATTGTGTCGGTATAGCTGGAGTAGGTCCCTACTACGATTTAGAAAAGATAATAAAACAAAGATTATTTAATGGATATACAACTGGTATGGAGGAACCTATTATAGAAAAGAGAGTTAATCCAAAAGAAACGATGGAAAATGTAAAATCTATAATAGTATGTGCATTTCCTTACTATATTGGAAATTTCAATGAAAGTAATTTATCAAAGTATTGTTATGGAGAAGATTATCATATAGTGGTTAAAGATATGTTGCAACAAATATGTAACCACTTATTAGACAATATAGATAATTTTGAGTATAAGATATTTGCAGATAATGGTCCACTAGTAGATAGATATTTGGCTTATTTATCTGGTATAGGATATTTTGGAATAAATAATAATATAATTACAGATGAATATGGTTCGTATGTGTTTATAGGATATATATTGACTAATTATGAGTTTCAAAGTGATACTCCGTTAGAAAAAACATGTATAAAATGTGGAAAATGTGTAAAATATTGTCCGGGAAATGCTCTTTTAGGAAATTATGATATGAATCCTAAAAGATGTTTATCTTATATAACACAAAAAAAAGGAGATCTTGAAGAAGAAGAGGAAAAAGTATTGAAAGAAAATAAAAAAGTTTTTGGATGTGATATTTGCCAAGATATATGTCCTCACAATAAAAATATTCCAATAACATCTATAGAAAGATTCAAACAAGATACAATTTTAAAACTAGATGCTGAAGAAATTAATGATATATCGAATAAGGAATTTAAGAGAAGGTATGGAAATAGGGCATTTAGTTGGAGAGGTAAGAATATAATAAAAAGAAATATAAATATAGTTTCAGAGAAGCCGAATGAGTAAGAAGTCAAAGGCTTCTTTTTTTATTATAAGTAATTTAAATGGAAAGATATTTCATATAATGAATAAAATTAGTATTAGATAACTCAACATTTACAAGCTATTAGTCATAGAATATATATATATAGATAGAAGGGGGGAGGGTCAATGCTAAAATTTAACAATACATCTGAGATAGAACCTCTAGAAGGCATATTAGGTCAGGAAAGAGCTATAGAAGCTATGGAAATAGGATTAAAAATTGATAATCCAGCGTATAACATGTACTTAGCAGGAGATTCAGGGACAGGTAAAACAACATACGCTATGAATGCTTTAAATAAATATGCAGCTAAAAAAGGGAATCATAAAGATTGGTGCTATGTATACAATTTTGAAAATAACAGAGAACCATTAATAATTGGACTTGAAAAAGGTCTAGGTAAAATATTCAAAAAAGATATTGAAAAGCTTATAGAAACTTTACTTGATGAACTAAGAGATGCATTTGAAAGTGAAGATTTTGAAATAGGAAAAAATCAATTAATAGAGGAATATGAAATAGAAAAAGATGCACTACTTAAAAAGATAAAAAAATATGCAGAAGAAAAAGGATTTAAATTAAAAAATAGTAAAGTTGGTATGGTATTTATACCTATAGATGACAATAAAGAAGATGAAGAAGCTGAAGATGATGACTATACAGATGAAGAGTTCTATAAAGTAAAAAGAGAATTAGAAAATGCTGCAATACAAGTAGTATATAAAATTAGAGACTTAGAAGATGCAGCAAAAGAAGCATTATTAGAATTAGAAGAAGAAATTGCTAAATTTGTAATAGACCCTCTTATTGAAGGTTTAATAGAGAAATATAATAGTTATGAGAAAGTTAAAGCGTACTTAAATAATATGAGAGATGATATATTAGAATATGTTTATTTATTCTATATGGATGAAGAAGAATTAAAAGATAAATATGATAAAGAACATTTCCTTAAATATAAAGTCAACTTATTTGTTGATAATGGAATTGATAGAGAAAATTCTAAAGCACCGGTAATAGTTGAAATAAATCCAAGTCCATCTAATTTATTTGGAAAAGCAGAGTATGATTACTATAATGGAAATGCAAAAACAGATTTTACAAAATTGATACCAGGAGCGGTTCACAAAGCAAATGGAGGATATTTAGTTTTATATGTTGATCAACTTCTAAGATATCCATTATCTTGGGATATGTTAAAAAGAGCTATTCAATCAAGACAAATAGGTGTAGATACACAAACATCAATAAAACCTGAAAATATGCCTATAGATATTAAAGTTATATTAATAGGAACTAATTATATGTACAATGTGCTTTATAACTACGACTCTGATTTTAGTAAGTATTTTAAAATATTTGTAGATTTTGACAATGAAATGGATAAAAATGAAAATAATGAAGATGGAATTGCTAGATTTATAGCATATCAATGTAACAAAAATAATTTAAAACATTTTACTTACGATGCTGTTGAAGAGGTTATAAAGTTTAGTACTAGAATTTGTGGAGATAAATATAAACTTTCAACTCAATTTAATAAAATAATGGAAATAATAGTTGAAGGTGATGTATGTGCTCAAATTAGAGATGCTGAATATGTAGATAAGTTTGATGTTCAAAAAGCTATATTAGAAAGAAAGAAAAGATTAAATAGAATAGAAAATAAGATGGATGAATCACTAGAAAATGGATTTACACTTATTGAAACTAAGGGAAGTAGAGTTGGTGTTATCAATGGATTGTCTGTACTGAGTACAGGTGAATATTCATTTGGAAGACCTTCTAGAATAACTGTGACAACTAGCCCAGGAAACAAAGGAATAGTTAATATAGAGAGAGAAGTTAATATGAGTGGACCAATACACAATAAAGGTGTTTTAATCTTAGGTGGATATTTAGCAGAGAACTTTGCTCAGGAATTCCCGCTTTCATTAAATGCAAATATATGCTTTGAACAAAATTACGGAGGCGTAGATGGAGATAGCGCAACAGGTGCTGAATTATACGCTTTACTATCATCATTAAGTAAAATACCTTTAAAACAAAGTATAGCTGCAACAGGTTCTATGAATCAAAAAGGTGAAATACAAGTAGTTGGTGGAATAAGTGAAAAAATAGAAGGATTTTATTCTGCTTGTAAAAAACAAGGACTAAATGATAATCAAGGTGTAATAATACCAAAAAATAATAGTAGAAACTTAATTTTATCTGATGAGGTAACAAATGCAATAGAAGAAGGTAAATTTACTATATATACAGTTGAAAGAGTAGAAGAAGCTATAGAAATATTAATGGATGTTAAATTTGATGAAGTAAAAAGACTAGTAATAGAAAGATTAAGAGAATTTAATGAGTTACAAAGTCCATCTAAAAAGTAGTTTTATATAAAATATTAATGGGTAAAATAATAAGGAGGTAGGAGTTATAAACTTTTACCTTCTTATTTTTATATAAATTGAAATATTACAACAAATTTTATTATATACACAATTATAGAATATTAAGACTTTTATTGTTTGTTAAAATTATAAGATTTATTATATAGTAGTCAAGATAGATAATAATAGCATAAATAAGAGGTTTAAGGGAGAATCATATGAAAAATATTAATAAAGTATTAGATATATTAGAAGAAACATATCCAGATGCAAAATGTGAACTAGATTACACTACACCATTTGAACTATTAGTAGCAACTATATTATCGGCTCAATGTACAGATGTAAGGGTAAACAAAGTTACAGGGGAGATGTTTAAAAAATATAATACTCCAATGGATTTTGCAAAACTTAGTATAGATGAAATACAAGAGGAAATAAAAACTTGTGGACTATATAAAAGTAAGGCTGAAAAAATAAAGTCTACATCAGAAAAAATATGTAATGAGTATAATGGAGAGGTTCCGGATAATTTAGAGGATTTAACTAAACTTCCTGGAGTAGGAAGAAAGACTGCTAATGTAGTACTTAGCAATGCTTTTGGACAAGATGCCATGGCAGTTGATACTCATGTATTTAGGGTTTCAAATAGAATTGGTATAGTTGATACTCAAACACCTGAAAAAACAGAGTTTGCTCTTATGGATGCCATACCAAAGAAAAGATGGTCTCACTCTCATCATTTATTAATATTTCATGGAAGAAGAATTTGCAAAGCTAGAAAACCAGAGTGTGAAATTTGTCCAATAACGAAATATTGTAAATACTATAAGAACAACTTTTAGAAAGTAAGTTCTTAGAAATATGAATTTCTGATATAATTGTAAAGAAATATAATAGAGTGAAAAATAGGAGGACGAAATGTCAATAAATGTAGTTTTAGTAGAACCAGAAATACCTCAAAATACAGGAAATATAATAAGAACTTGTGCTGCTACAGGTGCAACTTTACATTTAGTAAGACCACTAGGATTTTCATTAGAAGATAAATATTTAAAAAGAAGTGGTCTTGATTACTGGGATATAGCAAATATACAATATTATGATAGTTTCGAAGAAGTTGTTGAAAAAAATCCAAATGGAACATTTTTCTATGCCACAACAAAAGTAGATCAAGCTCATTCTGATGTGAAATATGTTGATAATTCATTTATTGTATTTGGAAAAGAGACCAAAGGTTTACCTGAATCCCTTATAAAAGCAAACTTAGAAACATGTATAAGAATACCTATGTTAAACATTGAAAAAGCTAGATCTTTAAATCTGTCAAATTCAGTGGCTATAGTAGTATATGAAGCATTAAGACAACTAGATTATCCAGGAATGAGATAATTGCATATTTGCATTATAAAATGATACTAAAGGGTAAAATACTTATTGTATATGCCTAGTATCATTTTTTATTATAATAGAAAAGATAATATTAGTATAAAGTGTCAAAATCATATCACATAAAACTTAGAAATTATATAATTGCTTTAATAGCGAAGGCGTTATTGGTTAAATAGTATATCACATATATTTAATAAAATACAAAATACAATTAAATTTAATATAAAGTTATATACAAAAATATCAATATATACAATTTTTTTGTAGAAAAAAAGTGTAAAATGGTGTAAAATAGAATTAAATATTATATATTATAAGAATATTAGGAGGATACATATGAAACTTAAAAAGCTTATAGCTTTAGGTTTAGCTACAGTAATGAGTGCTAGTATGTTAGTAGGATGTGGAGCTAAATCAGACTCTAATGCGTCAAAAGATAATGGTGACAAAGTATTTAAAGTAGGGATGATAACAGACACTGGTGGTGTAAATGATGAATCATTTAACCAATCAACGTGGAAGGGATTCCAAGATGCTCAAGAAAAATTTGGAAAAGATAAATTAGAAATAAAATATTTAGAATCTAAACAAGATGCAGACTATGTTCAAAATATAGATACATTTGCTGATGAAGGAATGGACTTAATAGTAGGTGTTGGATTTAAGTTACAATCAGCTATAACAGAAGCAGCTAAGAACTATCCAGAACAACAATTTGCATTAATAGATGCAGTATGTGAAGGAGAGCAACCAGAAAACGTAACTTCATTATTATTTGAAGATAATGCATCAGCTTATTTAACAGGATTAATAGCTGGTAGAATGACAGAAACAAACAAAGTTGGATTTATAGGTGGTATGGAATCACCAGTTATAAGTAAATTTGATTACGGATTTAGAGCAGGTGTTAAAGCTGCAAATCCAGATGCAGAAGTAATGGTACAATATGCAAATAGTTTCACAGATTCAGCTTTAGGAAAAACTATAGCTAACCAAATGCATTCAAAAAATGCTGATATAATATTCACTTGTGCAGGTGCAGTTGGAATAGGTGCTATAGAAGCAGCTAAGGAAAATGGTAAAAAAGCTATAGGTGTTGACCAAGATCAAAACTCTCTAGCTCCAGAGAATGTAATAACTTCGGCTATGAAGAACATAGATGTTTCAGTAGAAGAAATGTTAAGTAAAGTAGTTGATGGAAGCTACAAAGGTGGAGAAGTAATAATTAATACATTAGCTATGAATGGTGTTGGTATAGCTCCAACAAGTAACAAGAATGTTCCACCAGATGTATTAGAATATGTTGCTAAAGAAGCTGAAAAAGTTAAGTCAGGAGAAGTAAAAGTTCCTGCAACTAAGGAAGAATTTGAGCAATTAAATAAATAATAATAAATTAACTATAAAAAGGACTATCTTCATAAAAAGGATAGTCTTTTTAAATGTATTACATATTTAAAATATTTAAATAGATTTTGGAAATAATAATACAAACTATATTAATATTTTATAAAAAATTATTATAATACACAAAAAAACAAATTAAAACAAAAATCAAAATAAAAAGTTTGTTATGTTAGTTATATTTTAGTATAATAAAAAGGCTGAGAATTTTAAATAAGGAGGAAAAGAAAGAGCGATGAATAATAGTAATATCAACTACAGTCAAAAAGTCGTAGAAATGAAGAACATAACTAAGAAGTTCGGAAGCTTTGTTGCGAATGATAATATAAACCTGACTGTACATAAAGGTGAAGTACATGCTCTTTTAGGAGAGAACGGTGCAGGAAAATCTACTCTAATGAATATACTGTATGGTTTATATCAGCAAACATCTGGAGAGATATATATTAACGAAAAATTAGTTAATATGGATAATCCTAATGTTGCGATAGCAAATGGAATAGGTATGGTTCATCAGCACTTTATGCTAGTGCAACCTTTTACTGTAGCGCAAAACATAATATTAGGAGTTGAGCCTACAAAAGGTCTTGGATCAATAGATATAAATAAAGCGATAGAAGACGTTAAAGCTATATCAGAAAAATATGGATTATATGTTGATCCTAATGCAAAAATAGAAGATATAAGTGTTGGTATGCAACAAAGAGTAGAAATACTAAAAGCTTTATACAGAGGAGCAGAAATATTAATACTAGATGAGCCTACGGCGGTTCTTACTCCACAAGAAATACAAGAACTTATACAAATTATAAGAAACTTAACTAAAGAAGGTAAATCTGTAATAATAATAACTCATAAGTTAAAAGAAATAAAGGCAGCTGCAGACCATTGTACAATAATTAGAAGAGGTAAGTATATAGACACTGTAAAAGTATCTGATACAACTGAAGATGAGTTAGCAGCAATGATGGTTGGTAGAGAAGTTAACTTCAAAGTTGATAAAAAAGAAGCTAGACCAACATCAAATGTACTAGAAATAAAAGATTTACTAGTAAAGGATAGCAGAAAAGTATCTGTAGTAGATGGATTATCACTAGAAGTTAAGGCTGGAGAGATACTAGGTATTGCAGGGATTGATGGAAATGGACAATCAGAGCTAGTAGAGGTATTAACTGGTCTTAGAAAAGCAGAAAGTGGAAGTATAAAAGTAAATTCAAAGGAATTAATCAACAAAAAACCAAAAGAGATATTTGATAACGGAATAAAAAATATTCCAGAAGATAGACATAAAAGAGGATTAATATTAGATTTTACTGTTGCAGAAAATACAGTTTTACAAAACTATAAAGATCCAAGATTCTCTAAAAATGGAATATTAAATAAAGATGCTATAGAAAAGTATGCTGATGAAATAATAGAAAGATTTGACGTAAGACCTACAGATCATACTGTTAAATCTAGAGCTTTATCTGGTGGTAACCAACAAAAGATTATAATAGGTAGAGAAGTTGACAATATAGAAACAGCAAGAAAAGCTACAGGAGAGCCTCAATTACTTATAGCTACTCAGCCAACAAGAGGTCTTGACGTTGGAGCAATAGAATTCGTTCATCAAGCATTAGTAAAGCAAAGAGATGAAGGAAATGCTGTATTATTAGTTTCATTAGAATTAGATGAAGTTATGAATGTATCGGATAGAATAGCGGTTATATATGAAGGTAAAATAGTAGGAATCGTTGACGCAAAAGATGCAGATGAAAATACATTAGGTCTAATGATGGCAGGAGGTGAAGATAATGAGTAGTAAGGCAAGTAAAAAGAAAATTTCTTTAGTTGATAATACTATTTTATTCTCCTTAATATCAATAGTTTTAGGTTTATTAGTTGGAGCAATAGCATTATTAATAGCAGGAAAAGACCCTATACAAGCATATTCAGCTATGATAGAGGGTGTATTTGGTAAGCCTAAGTATATTGCATGGGTTATAATAAGATCAACACCACTTATACTAACAGGTTTATCTATTGCATTTGCATTTAAAACAGGATTATTCAATATAGGTGCAGAAGGTCAGTTTATAATAGGTGCTTTAGTTGCAACTATGGTTGGTTCTGCAATACAATTACCTGCAATAATACATGTACCACTTACTCTTTTAATAGCTTGTTTAGGTGGAGCTATATGGGGTGGATTTGCAGGATGGTTAAAATCTAAGTTTGGAATAAATGAAGTTATAGCAGCTATAATGCTTAACTGGATAGCATTCTACTTAAGTAACTTTACTATAAAAAATACATGGTTAGCTAAGCCAAATAGTGAAGCATCAGTTAGTATACATGATTCAGCAACTATAGGCATAAACTGGTTAACAGATTTAGTAGGACCGGCTACAAAGGTTAACTGGGGTATAGTTATATCAATAATATTTGTTTTAGCAATAGCATTTATATTATTTAAAACTACTCTAGGATATGAATTAAGAGGAGTTGGACACAACAAGTTTGGAGCTGAATATGGTGGAATAGATGTTAATAAATCAATATTAAAATCTATGGCTATAGCAGGTATACTTGCATCTGCAGCAGGTGCTATACAAGTAATGGGTGTATCTCAAAATATTACTATATTAGCGAGTCCAGAAGGATATGGATTTGACGGTATAGCTGTTGCATTAATTGCAAACAGCAATCCTATCGGAGTTATATTCTCAGGATTATTATTTGGAGCATTTAAATACGGTGGAACTAAGATGCAAGCGGTAGGGGCTCCTTCTGAAGTAGTAAATATAGTTATAGGTTCTATAGTATACTTTATAGCTTTAAGCAGTGTATTAAGAATGTTATATATAAAATTCAGAGAGAATAAAAATAAAGGGGGTAATGCATAATGCAAGATATAGCTTTAATTATTAGTACTACTTTAATGTACTCTACACCCCTTATATTTGCGGCATTAGGTGGAGTATTTTCAGAGAATTCAGGTATAGTTAACATAGGTATAGAAGGTATGATGACTATAGGTGCTTTCGCAGGTGCTGCGGCAGGATACATGTTAGGTAATCCATGGTTAGCATTTATAATAGGTGGTTTAGCTGGAGGTTTATTTGCTTTAGTTCATGCATTAGCAACTGTAACTTTCAATGCAGACCATACTATATCAGGGGTTGCAATAAACTTATTAGCTCCTGGAGTTGCGTTATTTGCATCTAAGATAATGTTTGATGGTGCAACTATGACACCAACAATACCAATGGAACAAAAAATACCAAGACCATTAAATGGTTTATTCCCATCGGGAAGTATATTAGATACAATATTCAATGCATATGCTACAGTTTTCATAGCATTTATATTAGTTGCAGTTACATGGTATGTATTATATAAAACTAAATTCGGACTTAGAATAAGAGCAGTTGGAGAGCATCCAGGTGCAGCAGATACATTAGGAATAAGTGTTGCTAAAACTAGATATGCAGCTGTTATAATATCAGGTATATTAGCAGGATTAGGTGGAGCATCAATGAGTTTAGCAGTTGTTTCTTCATTTAGACCTACATTAATATCAGGTCATGGATATATAGCGATGGCTGCTGTAATATTTGGTAAATGGAGACCTCAATGGGCAATGGCTGCATGTTTACTATTTGGTTTCTCAACAGCGTTATCTGTATACTTTGGAAATCCAGAATTACCATTTAGCATAAATGAAAACTTATTATCAATGATACCTTATATAATGACATTAATAGTATTAGTACTATTTGTTAAGAGTTCTAAGGCTCCAGCAGCACTTGGAAATCCATATAAAAAAGGTGAAAGATAAAATAAAATGGATCCTATATAGTGGACACTAGAAAAAGAGTGTCTATCTATATAGGAT
>ERZ1673737.1550-NODE-1550-length-21741-cov-4.252236_pt1 | contig 21741 bp, 23 predicted proteins | sample MGYA00580211_ERZ1673737 | MGnify/ENA primary metagenome ERZ1673737 (study PRJEB41218, sample SAMN15661789) | gut metagenome | host: Homo sapiens | place: Canada: London | collected 2015-08-20/2019-03-30 | study: EMG produced TPA metagenomics assembly of... | reverse complement strand
AAATACAGTTGCAAACTTAATTCTCACAAATTTATAGTTCGCCCCAAACTGCCTGACAGTCTTGACCTCGGAGACCATCCGCTAATTATATCATCTCATTTTGCCAACCTTCCCCGTTGGGCCTAGTGTCGCTGGGAACCATAGATCTGATCCCATCGAACCGTGCGCGTCTATTCCGCTGACTATACGATGTAGCCGCCACTCACTCATGTTGGAACGGGTTATTGCATTTTAATGCAGATCATACATGCTATAAAACAGGAAAGTTCAGACTGGAAGTTAAAATAAAATAGAGCCACTTGAGAATATCTTCACACTGTTTCTCGCCGTATGTACAGTACACCACTGATGAAACCGGGCCATCCGGAACGGGTCAAATCCCCGCGGGAGCAACCCCAACTCACCCGGGAACCCTAGAACAATCGAGGAGACTTCCTATTTTGTCTCAAGCTCAAGCAGACGCGCTAGGTGAAGCAGTAGGCGAGCCACCCATAGACATGGACATAGAACCACTGGGAGCACCACCACCACTACCACTGCCGCCACCGAACGAACTATCAGAGTTCTCATGACCACCATCAGCATCGTGGTATGCAGCAATGGAGTAGTATGAGTTATCCGTATAATCGTCAGTAGCGTTAATACCAATCTGAATCCAAGCAAACAACCCATCATCCAGATCATCACCGAGGTAGATATACTCCGGGAAGGGATCATAAGCACTATCAGCCTGCTCAATACTCCACATGTCCTCAGCGTTGGTAGTGATGCTTTGCGTGTTGGTGTTGTAGGGGTAAGTATCCTCAACGGCGGAGCGGAGGACCTCGTTCCAGAAGAGCTGGCCGATGTGGGCGACGCTGCCGGTGCCGACTTCGAGAGTCTTGTTTGGGAGGAGGGTTGCATTCAGGTGGGTGAGGAGGTGGGTGTGGGTTGCTCGGCCTTCATAGTGGCCTGGGAAGATGCTTTCGAAGGTAGCTACGCCGTCGCGGTCTGTTTGTTGGATGCCGCGTAGGTAGGTCGAGTCCCAGCCATCTGCGGCGTAGTTGCCTGACTCTGAGATTCCACTGATATATTTGTTAGACGGGTTTCTTGTAAGGTACGGATGGGGAATGATGCGTACCTGTATACACCGGTGGCATTGGCTTGCCAGATGTCAACCAGCGCACCCTGCACCGGTCTGCAGGTATTGATATCAATGTACTGCACCTCAAGGAAAACATCGACACCATCGGAGTACAAGTCCTCCTTGACATTCTGGCGCACAACCTCACCCCAGACATAGTACGGGCCATCAGTGACGGTAGGAGACAGAATGCAGCTAGTATTAGCAGCAAAGACCATAGACTCAGGAGTCGCGGGGCTATAATCCAAAATACCAGTGCGGTTATGGTCAATAGCCTCCCACTTCTCCAGAGCAGCAAGGTTACGGCGCCACTTCTGAGGAGCTGCAACGGGTAAGCATGCATCCTGAAGTAAACGCAATCAAAGGCACACTTACTGGCAGTGATGCCGCGCTTCTTGCGCAGGTTCTGGACGGTGTGCGAGCGACGGGCAATGCTCCGCTTGTTCAATTCGCGGGCGTGCAGGGTGCTCTCGCAAGCACCGAGAGAGCGCTTGGCATGGGCAGCCATGGCGTCGCGAGCGTGGACCTCACGCTTCACGTGGTGAGGATCATGCTTCTCGCCTGGGTGAGCGATGGCGGGAGCTGCCAAGCATGCAGCAGCCACGGCGAGGAATTTGCAAAGCTGGACCATGATTGAGAGGGGATTATCCAAGATGATTATGTTGATAGCTCTTCACATCCAGCACAGCGAGAGTCTGGATTTATACCCTTCTCTCCCTGCCATCCTCGACTCCTGACGCGTGTCCGTTCGGCAGATTAACAGCATCGTGAAAGCACCGGCGCTCTGCATGTCCAATGCCTTAGACCTGAATGGCAGTGATTCTGGGCGTATCCGGGATAGAAGCTGCTTGGCGCCGCGTCAACCCCTTGAGAAAGTCGGGAGTTGGGTGTTTTTGCCCCACGAGGTTAATCAATTCAAGCAAGGATCGCCGGGGCAGGACGAATCGTCGTTGTTTGATTCGAAAGAATGACATTTAGGGCGGGCTTTGAAGGTCGACGTTTGATGTCTCGACTTTAGCCTGGGGATTGCGACGCGTGGCTGATTCAGCGGAGCATGGCCACCTCAGCCACGAGCATTGAGGATTCGTGGACTTCTCCAGAGTCATTTGACCAGTTTGGGGGCTTATTCAGCGGAGAAATTGCTCCGAGGCATCAAATATGATGACGTTTGTGTTGCAGACTTCCAAGGTCGCTAATTGATTGTAGTTTGGTTGCGTTACATGGTTGAAAAGTGATAATTGCGTTGTGCGTTGCGTTGTGACGGGAAGAGCCATATATGCATCATCACCATTTGAGAGATGTTTGCCTATGCTTGTTGCAGGTACGAGACCAGAGGACTCAATCCTCTTCGGACGTCAATCTAAAAGTGGTTGGTCGCCGATATCCACTTGATCTCTTGCGTGTTTCGAGTTAGGGGCGGCAGTGCAGTGCCAAATTTAACCAAATCACAAATGAATTATATTTTATTGGAGGACTGATTGATAACATGGCCTTTTTTGCTTGCTTTAGCTTAAAAATTGATGATCTTTGGCATACATTTTTGTATTCCTTCTTCGACATGCATTGGCATTACGGGCCTCACGTTGACGTGCACATTCGAAGCCTCGAATCTTATACATCCATAGCACTCATGATACCTTTATACAAGTTGCTCTTTAGTGCTTCTTGGTGGTTCAGGGATCAAGCACAAGGATTTGCTTGTTATTATTGGGCCCTGCACCTAGTCAAAGCCTTGATGCGATATGTACATGTAGTACAAGCCGACCACAAAACAGTCAGATTGCCCCAATATGACCTGATAGACATAATAAAACAAGGTGAATGATGATAAAGGCTAGTTTTGAGATCTGGTTGGCACGGTTCGGTACTAGGTTGATTCATATACTGTCCGAGCATTGCAGCCTGTCTCTCCACACTGCCCTCCTACCAGACCGACGAGTCTTCCATGGACTCCAGGGTCGTTCAATCTAACAGGGAATCTGGTGTGCCTCGTAATACTTCATTGCGTAGAATATATAACTCAGGTACTAATTCCACATTTTAGTTCTGGTGAAATTATATATATCTTTGGTGTACCTGCGCACCCCTATCTCAGCAATTATCGTGAAACAAATTCATTCAAATTAACTGACAATAATGCGCTACACTCTTTTCATTCTACTTATGAGTTTGTGTGCTGTTCCCACACTGGCCCTTTGGAGGGACGAGTTAGCGGTATGATGCCCAGCCTGCGCCTGACACTCTTTCTAACATCCAGATGCAATAGAAGAAGTACTGCGAGACCCATGCAGGATGCCAACTTGAGAAGTGACGTCTAGAGCGAAGGATCGATCCGAGCCTCCAATAATCGTGAAGGAGAGGGAAAAGGTGTTTGCGCAGGTTAATTTGAATATCACATCTTATCTATAATTATGCTGCTGCTTTTCCGAAACGCCAAGAGTAGAAAAAATACCACCAAACACCTCTTTCTCCAATAATATGTACTCTACATGCTCGTCAGTAGATTGACTGAATGCTCGCTGTTTTATCATTTGCAAAGAGAGACAAAAATGATCAACAGGAACTCATTGCACATCCGTCTTTTCCGACTGCTGATCCTTCTCCGACTCGTCTTCACCCGGTTCGAACATAGCCTCGCGCATGAATGGGCTGCTTCGACGAATAGCCGGGCCCTTGATCACTAGTACCACTGGGACGACCGAGAGAGCAATACCAACAAACCCAAGCAAAGAGCCAGCCCAACCATAGCCCAATGTATCGAACAGCTGGAACGATGCGAGAGGAAGGAATGCACCGAAGCTATTACGACCCAGCGAAGCAGCCGACAAAGCCGAAGCTGCGTACTTCTCATAAGCATCAGTCAAATAATTGACCACAGCCATGTAAATAGAGTAGATCCCGACACCAGTACAACCAATTCCAAGCGTCGGCACAATCCAATGGATAGACCCATTCCCAGTACTAGCCCAACCATACCAGAACAGCCCAGCGGCAAACAGAAGACTGCCAGGAATAGAAGTATACAACCGCGCTTCAGGAATCGGCCTCCCAGGACGTTCACGATTCCTACCTGCAGAATTGAGATAGATCCAGTCTTGAATCGGGTTGAATACTGTGCCAATCACAGCGCCTCCCGAGATAGCCAGCTGAACGAGACCGGTTTGGAGTGTGCCCCAGCCATAATTTGCACTAAAGGTTTGCGCGACACTGGAGAAGAAGAGGAAGAGAATTCCCCACGCGAAACTAACCCACAACGTGAAGAAAGTCACAACAGGCTCGGTGATGAGCATTCGTGTCGGACGCTCGAATGATATTTGGAGGAGCTTCCAGACACCCGTACTGTTTAGATCAGCTTCGGCGTAAATAGCCCGACCCGTCTCTTTGCGTAGCCTTTTGGCACGTTTCTTCAAGATCACGTCTGCGCGAGTCTCTCGGAGAATCAACCAGAAGACTGGGATCAACGCTGCGTTATAGATGATCTGAATATAAAAGATCCTGTTTATAATCAGCAGGGTTCAGGCAGAATACCCGAGGGTATAAGATCTTACCATCTCCACGGATCGTTCTTATGTATCTCTTGAATAGCAGAACCAATGAACGGCCCCAAAGCAATACCAACCACACTTGTGAATCCAAAAAGCGACATAGGCAAGCTTCGAGCTTTATTACCATACCAAACATCACTGATACTTCCACCGACAATATTAATCGACACCGAAGAAGCGCCACCACCAAAGAATCTAGTAACGACCAGCGTAGCAAAGTTCTGCGCGAAAGCGGAGGGGAAAAGAGACACAACGAGAATGAAGTATGCAATAAAATAACCAGGCATACGACCCGACGACTCAGTCAATGGTACGAAGATCAGAGGCCAGAATGCAGCACCCATATTCCAAGACGTTGTCGCCCATGCTAGATTGGGAAATGGCTCATTCTGAACGTGGAAGCGTTCGGCCATGTAATTGTTTCCAGCACCGTATGATCCTGCGGGGAGGCCGGTCAAGATGGAACTGTGCAATTGTTAGCTTTGTTTTAGTTGGATGGGTGGTGGGACTGACATGAAACAGACTGTCAAGGTGAGAACCCATTTATAGGTCTTGCTCCAATTGAATCTGGGATTGTTAGTTATTACTGTTTGGCTTGGTTCCTCCAGCCTTACGGGTTATCTGGGTCGTCTGGACCACTCCAGGTATGGATCTCGATATCCTGGCTTCCGCGTAGAGGGTGACGGCCCACATGACCGATGTGAGTATCTTTACGGAAAAAGGATCTGACTCTAGTAGGATGTTAGCAGAGGTACGTGCATCCTAAAGAAGTCAAAGCTCCCACCTTGAAAGAAAGGAGTCGTCAAAATTGTTATGATGCAAGGTACTCGCTGTAGATGATCGCTGTGCGGGTGGGCCTATGCCGTCTAGCCCGGGTTGAGTTGAGGGAATTCCCCTCGTTTCACTTTCCATGACGAGAAAACAACTGAGAAGTCACTGCAAATTGTATTTCTGGAAGCCCTCAAAGTGGCTGAGTAACCAATTTTGTTCTCTATACACCGCTGAGTCAACGACTTCCATTCCATTGTCGTTTTTCGTCATTCAACCCTCCTCTCTAGATCTCCCCGCGGGTCCCCACTAGATCCCGATAGACTACCATGGTCTGACATGGCTCAATTGGGGAAATCCCTGTAGGCGAGATGCATGAGCAGTCGTGTGTTGGTCGAAGTATACTCGGCCTTGGCACTTACTTGGAAGTGGGGTAAAGCCCGACTGCCCGCCTTTTGGTGTTCCTGACCGGGCAACAGCTTTCCGAGTATATTACAGAGAACATTCCAGAATTGCAGTGAATTGAAGCTTGAAGCTCATATGAGATCAGTTTCGGTGAACGTGAAGGAATTGAATGGAAGGCTTGACAGTTGCAAGTCATGATGTCACAGTCCCACCCTCATGCGTCTCCACCGTCGAACTTGAAGTCATTGGATACTTGGAACCGAGTTAGAGACAACCTGATTGAGCCAGGCGCAGGCCCCTGCCCAGAACAGCGTCTGATGTCAGCGCTAAGAGATAGCCAGACCATGAAGTCATTGGACGCATCGACATATTTAACCCAGCTATGAACCAGGGAAAGTTAGATCTGTAGCTTCAATTTCTCAATCCTCTCTTCTCTATACCTCTTCTCTATACCTCTTGTCTTTCAAACCTTCAAACCCCAAACCGCCATTATGCCTATCCCCGTCCCCAAGGCCAACCGCCTCCTCGACCTTTTGAGCCTTAAGGGCAAGGTGGTCGTCGTCACCGGCGCCTCCGGAGCCCGCGGCATGGGTATCGAAGCCGCCCGCGGCTGCGCCGAGATGGGCGCTGACCTCGCCATCACATACTCTTCCCGTCCCCAGGGTGGTGAGAAGAACGCCAAGGAGCTCGCCGAAGAGTACGGAGTCAAGGTCAAGGCCTACAAGTGCGACGTCGGCTCCTGGGAGAGCGTGGACAACTTTGTCAAGGAAGTGATCAAGGACTTCGGCAAGATCGACGCCTTCATCGCCAACGCCGGTAAGACCGCTGACGCCGGCGTCCTCGACGGCTCAGTCCAGGACTGGGAAGAAGTCATCCAGACCGATCTGAACGGCACCTTCCACTGCGCCAAGGCGGTCGGCGCACACTTTAAGCAGCGCGGCACCGGCAGCTTCGTCATTACCTCCTCAATGTCCGGACACATCGCCAACTTCCCCCAGGAACAGACCTCCTACAATGTCGCCAAGGCTGGCTGTATTCACATGGCTCGGTCGCTCGCCAACGAGTGGCGCGACTTTGCTCGTGTGAACAGCATTTCTCCTGGTTACATCGACACTGGTCTGTCCGACTTTGTTGCTAAGGATATCCAGGACCTTTGGATGTCTATGATCCCCATGGGCCGCAATGGTGACGCTAAGGAGCTGAAGGGTGCTTATGTCTACCTAGTCAGCGATGCCAGCACCTACATGACTGGCAATGATTTGCTCATTGACGGTGGTTACTGCTGCCGGTAAACGAATGTACGATAAAACGACTTTGATTTAGCTTATGATTTAATGGGATACATCCACTTTACCTCCACGTTCCACTTTTCTTTGCTTTATTTCCAAGTTAACCTATTGTATGACTTCATACTTCCAACCTGTTTTGGCCTTTTGTTTGGTTTGTCCATTCCTGTTACGTTTGTTCGTGTTTGCTCATCTGTTTGTCTGTGTTTGCATGTTTACTTCGGTCCCGCAACATCCGCCGTAATCGGAGCTTTCTCCACGAAGATACCCGACCAGAACCAGTCCTCCGCAGCCGAGTCCGAACCCCCGTTGTCAAGCCGCAACTCGCCGATATGCCAATCCGCCGAGTTAGTCGAGGCCGAGGCACTAACACCCGAAACGACCTGCGTCAGGGGGCTAGACCCATTCGACGCCCAGAGCCCGACCATCTGCGCATCGAAGTCGATGTCATAGGCGAAGTTATACCAGTTCCCTGCTTCGAGCTGCGTCGTCCAGTGTGAAGTACCGCCCACACACCAGCGCAGGGTATTGTCCGAGCTGGCGGAATCGCCGCTCATGAGGCCGTATTTCAGCTCGGTGAAGTGGCTCTGTGGGGATAAGTGTTAGTCCATGTCTCATATCTCAGGTCCTACTAGCACTGGGTGGTTACAAACCTCGAAGAAAGCAATCTGATGCTCGAACTTGGGATTCGGTGCATTCGTCTCATTCGTCTTCAATGAGAAATGGTAGAACAAATGTCCACTTCCCAGATCGGCTTTCGTCTGAGGGATGAGCTCGGATCGTTCCATCGTCTGGCCATTCCAGAAGGATGTGCCGTCGATTGTGATTCGGATGCCCTGTGCTTCACTGGTATCGGCTGGGTTCTTGTGATCTGGCGAGAGTCCTAGGTACTTGTCTGTGGATGCGCTGCCGTGGATATACCACTGCCAAGCTCCGACTTGGTTGGACCAGGACCCTTTCCATCGGTCAGTATATGTTCTTATGCTAATAGTACAGTAATGCGGTGCCAACTTACATTTGTCGAAGTCGGCAACGGTTGCAGAGGCGTCGAATAGTCCGCTCCATAGGACATCACCAGCCTCTGCCACCATGGGCAGGGAGATTAACCATGCAAATGACTTCATTTCGTTTAATCGTTCGAGTTTGAAATGTAATGTGATAGTTCGATTATTGTACACGGTGTTGGACTACTCTCGTATGTCTTATAGTACCAGTACTATGGGAGTCGTCGGATATGAAACGGACATCATGAAACCGGAGATATGCCAGGTGTTTGATATAGACAACACCCTGTGCAATAATACCCTGAGCATTATTATACTTGGACGTTGCTCCGTGTCAAGGCGCGGGGTGGGTCCAGGTCTTGCTATATCTGCTTCACTGCTAACTTAACTTATAAACTTCACGTACAAGTACTACAGTGCCCACAATTAGAGCCCCTGTCCAAGATCGACGATTGTTGCTCCAAATAGGCATGGGTCTAAGACTTCTTGGGTCAGATGAAACTCTGCAGCATAGGCTGAAACAATGCCAAGTAGACGCCGGTCGCATCTTCGGACCGACATGCCATTTGATTTACATACTCTACAAAACGGAAGATATCAAGACATATTACAGTAGAAAGGCGGAAGCCAAAGGAAATAGATGTCAATTTGGCAACTCAAGGAAAATACCCGGTCCTATGACACGGTCGGGAATCTGATCATATTTACAAGTCCCGGTATAGCTAAATTCATCACGACATTCTGATCCAAAATATACCCATCCATCCCGTGTAGGACCGGACAGTTCATGGTCAGTTCAGTTCTCTCACGCCTTGACTTCCTCCTTGAGGACATCATCATTAGAGCCAGTATTCTCAGCATCAGAATTCGACTCGCCGACATGCACAGTCCGTTTCTGCATAGCACGAGCCACACGCGGCGGGTCGAAAATATTCTTGGACTGCGCGAAGATCTCATCAATCTCCTCCAGGGTGCGACCCTTGGTTTCGGGGAAGAAGAAGTAAACGCTAGGCACGATGGCTGCATTGACAACAGCGAAGACGATGTAGTATCTGCTTCCGATTGTAGAGAAACCGACGGGAGTCACCTGAGCCAGCAGGAAGTTGAATGCCCAAACGGTGGCGGTGGAAACGGCGCTGACAGCGGCACGGACCTGGAGAGGTGCCATTTCCGCGGCGTAGAGGAACGTCAGACCGGAGTAGCCGACTGTGAAGATAAACTGGAAGCAGTATAGGAAGACAACCGCCATGGCCAGGGCGCCTGTGTTGTTGGCTGCGACGTCGGAGGTTGTACCTGCTAGACCGGCCATGCAGATTGCCATGGCTCCCGCACTCCAGAGCATTAATGGCCGGCGGCCAAGACGGTCGATTGTGTAGTAGGCAAGGTAGCCGCCGAAGGGCTGCATCAGACCCATTGCAGCGGCGAGGATACGGGCCCTCACGGCGTCCATTCCGAGGTATTGTTCGAAGATGGTGGTTGCGTAGTAGGTGATCAGGTTGACACCGCACATTTGCTGGAACATCTGACCAGTGGCGGCTAGGTAGGCACGGTGGAAGAGGCGCTGTTCGCCGTTCTTGAACATATTGGTCCATGATCCGGATCCGCAGTATGCGAGGGAAGCCTCAATATCACGGATGTTGTTGTTGATAGTATCGGAATGTTCATCGGCATCGAGCAGAGCGGCGAGAACCTTGCGTCCTTCTTCAACCTTACCGGTCTTGATCAACCAGCGAGGCGATTCGGGAAGCATGGTTATGAAGATCATTGCAGTGACCGACATCACGACCTGGAAAGCGAGAGGGAACCGCCAAGAGACGGAGTTATCTTTAACGAAGAAGAAACCCAAGTCGATCCACAAGGCAAGAGTCACACCGAGTCCGACAAAGATTCCATCTGTTACAACGTTGGATCCTCGCTTGTGTGAAGGTGAGATCTCGGATTGCCAGACCGGTACTGTCGCCACATAACCACCAATGCCTAAACCGAGAACCAGCCTCGCGACGATGAATTGAGCAAATTGGAAGGATGTTGCCATGAGAATGGCCCCGATGATAGTGACAAAGTTGGTGATGAAGATGACCTTGCGTCGGCCCCAGAGATCACCGAGGTAGACGCATGATAGGGCACCGAAGATACCTCCGACGGTGTAGAGGGCAATAACAGTGCCTGTTGGAGGGTATAGATTAGCCAAGAACATCCACATAGGTATTACCATGCACCGACCTTGAATCTGGGAATTTTGTTGCTGGAGAGTTCCCTCGGTGTGAATTGTGTCCATTCTTGGGAATTGAGAATTGAAAGCATCGAGCGTTAATAGGCCACCGGCCACACTCATGTTGTATCCATAGCAAGTAAAGGTAGGGCACACGACCAGCATGACCGCAGCGCGGAGGAGGGCATTCCCTCGAAGGCCAAGATACGGCGCCATGGTATATCCTAAAGAGTCAAGTATGTATGAAGATAGATCTAGAGCTTGGAGATCATGCCACACCAATTGCCACGCCAAAAACAGTATGATGCTGGAGGCAAGTTCATATATACACGCAGCGAGGTTTGAACGGCCATCGCCGTCTGCCGGACGATCGTGAGTCTGGAGGGCCCCAGTTGTGTGTGGGCCAAAGAGCACCCCGGTCCGAGAATCGCAACTCCCATTGGCGAGGAGTGGGCAAGCCGTGGGAAATGTGGAGAATGAAGTGCTCGAGAGTCACCACGGCAGATAATATTAGCTAAAAGCCTTGGTTTCCCCGGATTTCTCGCTTGCGGCACGCTGTGCTGGGGGTTTCGTGCTGCCCTGCTACCCCAGGAAGCTTAGTTCTCCCCCGGTAACCCCCTTTCAGATTCCGGGGTACAGCTTGTAGATGCATCAACTCAGTGGATTGGTCAAGCAAGTGCATAGCGAAACCTCTCTCGCGTACAGGTCTGCTCCACATCGGACCCGGCCGATGGAGCCAGCAAGTCCAGCTGTGCCTCGGGCCACGATAACATGAACCGCGTGTCATGCATATTTGTCGTTTATCATCTTTGATGTAACTCACTTCTCCATAAGTTCGTCACAGTTACATAGGAATATAAGTCAACAAATTGAATTGATATTCGAGTGTGGTCTGCATGCCAAGCCTTGAGTCAGCAAATCGAACCCCGTGATAGCCAACCATTTCACGTCTTCTGGCTGATAATCACTTCTTTTACTGTAAATATCAAGATCAAAAAACAAGACTTGCAGTTCCACTTGGTGATCTCGAATCACCCTACGTCGGAAGTGCCGGCATTCGGAACTGCAGTCTTCACGTGGAAGTGCCGGAATGGAATCACTAAGCCGGGTGAGAGTATAGCCTATTGACAGGGCTTCCTTCTAGATCTTCCAATTGATGGACATCAGTGATGGAACCCATCTAATCCCTGATTACTCTTGATTACTCCCCCTTCACGCTGAATTAACTCCATGATCATATCTTTCGTCCATAGACGAAAACGCCATGGGGAAAGGGAAGAGCGCAGCGGTGAGACATCTCAACAAAGTCATGGCCCAAGGCACGCCCAGATTTTTGAACTAATATTATGCAGTCAGCTTTGTTTATGACTTGCCCGCGGAATACTCATACCATACGCAGGGCAAATATGGGAAACCTAGCCCCTAGCCATAACCGAAAAAAGGAATTGGCTGCAATCGCCCAATTGGCGTACGTAGGATACACATCAATAATATAGTTGAGTCCCTGTCGATCACAGTTAGGGTTTTACTAGTCTTGATGTTCAATTGGTCTTGTTTCAGATGACATGTCAGGATCAGGAATATACATACCTGCAAGAAGATCAGCAACACCCCGGCCCCCAAGAAGCCTCCGGAGATGACCTGTGGAATCCAAGTGATGTGAGGATTTGATGTCCAAGCAAACCAAAACATTCCGATGGGCGCCAGGACACCACCAATGATCATTATGATTAACCGTTCCTCGGTATCGACTCGTCCAATGCGGAGATACTTCGATACCGTGTCAAGGAAAAGATCACAATGATCAGACACGCCACAGCAACGCCACAAATGATAGCCACGAAGGCCAATGCCGCAACTCCTTCCTGCCAGCCGCGATCATACTGGAACGAGATTGGATAGGCTTCGAAGCCGATATACAGAAATCCATAGATGAACCCAACGTACAGCATGAGAAGAAGAATAATTGGCTCCTGGAAGAGCATCTGAAAAGGCCGGAATAGATAGCGGACCCCAATATCTCGCGCACTAACAACGCTCTCCTCCGCCTTGGCATGGAAAGCCCAGTTCTTGCTCTTTTGTGCGCTGGCACTTGGCGCGCTGCATGAGAAAAGTCACCTCAAATGTCTCCGGAATGGTTAGGAAGCCAATGGTCGAGAACGCAAACGCCCAGGTCGCGGTGATATACTCCGTCCAGCGCCACCCGAGAACAGTGTGATGAAACTACCAGTGATTGGACCAGCAACAGGCCCGACAAAAGGAGCTAGTGGCGAAGATGGAAATGGCAATGCCGCGTTCTACTGGCTCAAATATGTCGGTCACAATACCCGACACCTACCCCAGACCACGCTAGTTAGTAACAGCATTCTCAACGGGATGCCAAAAGAGGAAGACACACAATGGCAAGAGGCGCACTGGCAAGTACCCCACCCAGAAAGCGACATATGAAGATTGTCTGGAGGTTCCAGGCTACTGCGACGGGGACCTGGAAGATTGCAAGGACAAACATGCCCAGGAACATCGGTCGCTTCCGCCCGTATAATTCGGAAAGTGGACCGAAGATTATTGGGCCAAAGGCGAAGCCTAGCATGAATAGGCTGGTTACTTGGATCATTACTTCCTCTGAGACACGGAGTTTTTCGCTACTAGTGGTTGCTATGCTGAATATTGATGAAGCAAAGGTCACGCATATTGGTCCGAGCATTATGCATTATGGTGATGAACCATTTCCTCCAGCTGCGGAAGTTGGCAGGTTTCTCCTATTGCTGTGTTAGTAATTGAGAGTCATGTAGGATCCATGCATCCTTGTGGATGGTGAACGAGTCTTTCACCGGATCGTCAGGATCATCCCGTCCCACAATTGTCGAGATCAACTCGAAAGCTGGTTGAGGACGAGGCGACACTTGGTGGAATTATGTACCTCCCAAACGCAGTGGGACCATACCGCCACACTAATCAAAATCACATCTCAAAAATGAGCAACGTATATTTGATTTCCATATAAACGAGATATCTGTTCTAAGCTAGCCGTTACTCGTGAGAGCACGTGAAGCTCGAGCTATTGTTACTATCATGGATTGCCTTCCCAGAGACCCAGAGACCCATTCCGCACTATATCGAGAGTAAGCTATGGGTAAAAGAATAGCTGAAAGGGAAGCGGAACTCACTAAGCAAGCGCCAATTCCAACGATAATCAAGTTGATACCAGTAAGGACCATTTTCTTCCAGTTGGAACCGTATCGACCCCAATTGAGGAACAGCCAGAAGATACCGCTTAGTCCGTCTGAGAAATATGTTAGCTCTGCCAATGTTCATAGTACAATCAGTACATTCGCATACAGGTAAACCAGCTGGCGAAAAGTGAAGTCTGCGGAGCGAGATAAGATTAGCATCTGTAACATGAGCGGAGATCAAAGACTTACGATTAAGCTTAGTAGTGTGTTGAACACTGGGATCGCTTCAGAAATGATCCAAGCAATCACCCAAAGTATGACAGTAATCCCCACCCAGGATCCAATCGACAGCAAGGTTCTTTTCTGCATCTGATTGGTACCTCGGAAGATCCGTACATATATGTATTTTGCTGCGACGTGTCCGTTGATCACACCAGCGATGACAATCTGGGTACTGTGTCAGGTATTGTATGGATTGAATTCGCGGGTACCTACCGTAGGAATCGCAACTCCGTATGCAACTTTTGCTGTCACAGGACTCGTCGAGCTCAATGCTGGAGACTTCACATCTCTTCCACCGTATACGTAAATGACCACCGCAGCAACTACATACATGCTCGTATCAGTCGCTTGAAGCAGATATAGAGTCTTAGTATAGTCTGTGGGTACGCGCATCTCAGATATGAAGCCGAAGAAGGCGACATGTCCAGCTACAAAAATCAGTAAGAGCCCGTTATCTAGCAAATGGTGATATTTACCATAAGCAAAGACAATATTTGTTACGGACAAGAATGCTTTGTCCAAACTGACTGTTGTAGTCGCGTCTATCTTTCCGTGTCCCGGACGCTGGATGGAAATGGCAATCATGGTGACCAGCAATGCAGCAATGATACTCACGAACGCTGCCCGGTAATAGTCAGTATCAAGATAATCGCGAATAGGGATGCCACATACAAGCGCACGCCAACCACGAAACCTTGCGCAGAGTCCGGGGCAGTGCACATATAACAGAGATGATCAGACCAACAATACCGAAGATAATAGAACAAGCACCGTTGTCTGTCAAGGTGTTCATCATGGTGGTGAAAGTCAAAATATGACTACCCATAATGAACACAAGAAAGAGAAGCTGGCCCGTTCCCAGAAACTCTCTGCCGAAGCGCGGCAGTCCAATTCTACCAAACAGTACTTCTCCTGCATCTGCCATGCTGTGCACTCGGGGATATCGCAATTTGAACTGGCCTATCACATAGCCGGTATAGGTCGCCGTGATACCGAGACCGACAATAAGGATCACCGCACTAGGTACATTTTAGCCTCTGTTCAGCTATGAAGAATATGACTTACCAGACAAGACCCAAGACTGCGACGGCCGAGGGAAGCGATAAAATTCCAAGGGATATAGTTTCCGCAATCATAACTATGAAGAGAATGTATCAGATATTGTTCGTCCATCAGATCAAAAAGTGCAGTCGACGTACTCATGCTACATTGCCACCACTTCAAAGTTCGATACTTTGTCTCTCCCTCCAGCTCACCTCCGAACGGATTCTCATCGTGAGATGGTGTTTGACGCGATTCTTGCTTCTCTTCGGTATCCAACGAGGTATTCCGTCTGTCCCTGTTGGGACTTGGCGGTGTGTCATAGTTCTGTTGCGCCATTTCGGCGTGCAGTGGTAATGTTCGCGGGGTTCGCTGCTTGAGACGTCTAAATCGAGACCGCTATCGAGGTAGGATGCCTAGTGCTATAAGTGACCGTGCAATAGCAGGTAAGAACGGAGCGATCGCAAGTCCGAGAGTGTTGTCAACGTTGTGCACGTCCAGCAAATCCTCTCAGTCGCAGGTTAGCGGCAACGCGATGTCACGTCGGGGAAGTAGTGGACTTGTATCCGAGATAGGGCGACGTCTAACAACTCCAACATTCGGATTCATTAGAATAGACCTGCTACCATGTGAAATAACCGGATCTGCCTGTTTAATAGCGGGTGAAATAATTTGAGTTCATCGGATACTAAGTGCGTCGGAAGAACGGCATGGCTTGTACTAGGGAACGCCAAAGGGACACGGAACTTTGGCGTAAAGGCTTGATTGCGCCTCAAAACCTGATGGGGGAAATCTTCGTCATTGACCCAGGATATTATAGCGATGGCTGATTTGTGCAAATACGATTCGCTTCCAGCATAAGACCCCTGCCTTGTGCCGCGGTGATGCGTCATGAGTTGAAAGCATCCGGCTACTGGCGGATATTGTCACAAGTATACAATTGATGTGTCCCCCCACTCCAAATCTGGGGAATGTGGGTATCATCGATCTACGTGAAATCTCAACTGAAAAAGCGTCCATATTTTCCGAAAGTTCCCAGGTTTGAGCTTATTATTTGTCCCCTTTTCAGTCTTCATTTTCCTTGACTGCGTGCTTCTAGACATAGTTTGCCACCAACTTAGATTCACTCCGGATACGATAGTTTGAAAGAACTATTGCATCTGGTATTGATTATATACCGAGAACTGCGTAAGCTTATTGCGAATATACATACATTTGAATTAGTCTGCCTACACCAAGACCGATTTCTACGCTAGCTACGAATTTATATAGAAACATATCCTTGTAGTAAACTTATCTTTTGGTTAACACTAGACATAGGCATTCCGGCGTTTACATATAAGTATCTCTTCAAAGCTTTTTTGCATGAAATAATCGACTTGGAAATTCCAAACCGGTTTTTTTTTCCGTTTCAAGTGTTTTACAGCCAAGTCGATTTCCAAGGATGCACAAAAGAATATGTATTCACTACCTCTAGCTTTCTTATATGCCAATCACTGATGAAGAAAATTGACCCGAGCAATCTACCAGTCTTGAACTTCGCCGTTGTAGAGGACGACCTTGCCACCGTACTGCTCCTTAGTTCCATTGATAATCACATCAACCATACCGCTCGTAGACTTTTCAACAGTGTCCGGTGCTGATTCCATACCCCACCCTTTTGCAACCCCGTTCCCCATATCGGTCTGTACCCAGCCGGGATCCAATACAAAGGTGTTAGGCCACTCATCTTCGGAGTTGATTCGAACACCGTACCACGGGAGGATGGACTTGGAAGCACCGTATGCTGCACTTGGAACGGGAGGCTGACGGCTAGAGAGTAAATTAGGAATTATATATAAGCTTTGAGATAGGGAAAAGAGATAGCAGCCATAAAGGAAAACGAAATAATAACCATATAGGGGAATACGAGAAGGGATGTCTTATCCTAAAGCTCCCGCTCCAGATCCCATGATAGCATAGACAGGTTTGGTTATTGACTTTTCAAGTAGAGGACGAGCGGCTTGGTAGAGGGAGACAACGCTAAAGACGTTCACCTCAATATGCTCGAGGAGGTCGGCACGTTTGACATCTTTAACGAGGGGATACACTTTAGCGATGCCGGCATTGGCAACAACGTAATCAATATGATCAACGCCCTTGTCGATGGCTCCTTTGACAGCCTCATAGGCGGATTGCTCAATACCAGCGTCATACTTCACTACGATAATGCTGCTGCCTTCGCCCGTGGACAGCTGAGATAGCTCCTTAGCGGTTGGGTGTGCGGGATCACGGACCGCAGCAACGACAACCTGCAAGTGACTCGATCAGCTCCTGGCGTATATCGTTTGAAAGAGATAACTTACGTAGTTCGAAATGGCCACGAAATGCTTCACCAGCCCGAAGCCCAATCCGCGGTTAGCACCAGTAACGAAGGCAACAGTGGGAGCCATGATGGCGTAATATAATCGGTATAGGTCAGAAATGTAGAGGATCGAAACAAATAGAATCAGTGCGTTGATACGAACTAGTAAACAAATTGATACAAAGGCTACCTTCAAATAGACTTCTACCACGCTGTCAACTGCCTAGGGGGAATGTTGATTATCAATCTCAGTAAAGTGTTTCGATTACAAATGCAAGAAGTGGCGCAAGAGAGGCGCTTAAACAAGAAAATACCCTGTTACTGATTCCTTCGGTCGCTCCGACTGGTCTAAGGCCATGATGTGACCGGCGGAGAATGATAAGCACTTGACAGATGGTGGGTGGTCTGGACGTAAATTGTGTCGGAACTACTAGAGAAATAGGGTAACAAGGATCTCCACCGGTATAATCATGCGCTTAGGCCGAGGAACCTCCGGAGCCAATGATGTGACACGCTATACTAAGGTTCTAATGCGAGATGAACGTTTAGTAGTCATCTCGCATGCGAAGCGCTTTACTTAGGTAACCCTACTGATGGTCAGCTTTGGATGCGATGGCCTAAAATAATGATTTTAGGAGAGAAAAGAGCTTTTTCTACTCCTCGATTGGCGCTGGTAGTCAAACCCCAATCTATCGTACATGGATGGGCGCGTGAGCATCATCAAAATTTGTAAGATACATAGTACTGTACGAAAATATAGGGGAAACAGTGGCTTCAATCGACAATTTTTCCTACTTCGATACAATTCATACCAGGAAGCAACTATGTGGAGCCAGTCAGAGATATCGCATAGCTTGTGTCACTAATTTAGCGGGGCGTTATCGCCGATGTGGGAATTGCCAGTACTTGAGCAGGACTTGCACGCTCTTTCAGGGGATCATGATCATGATGAAAGCTCTAGGGACATTGGGGAGCCCGAGGAACAATGCCGGTACTTGCGAAAGATCTCAAATAGGTAACTCGGTTAGCGAAATACCTACTTCCCCTTTGACTTTCTCCGAGTTCTCGAACATGAGGACATCAACGAGCTAGCCCGCAGATGCCGATGACAAGGACTGAATAGAACTAGGTGGCCAACCCTTTCACTCATTTCGTGCTGAGCGACAACCAAGTTCAGAATCTCGCAAACAAGAAGCGAAAGCGAGTTGGGAAGTATGACAATACATACTACGGGTCACCTCTGGACCGCTCTGAGACGCAGGAGAATAAGAATTTTCCGGAGAAGCGCAAGGCACTTGACTCAATCTACACGGTATATGAACTTGTGATCCAAGATATAGATCGCCTCTTCCAGTCTCTGGGAGATGCAGACGAGCTGGACACTTCTGAACTCCGTGGAAACGAGGAGGAAGAGCAGGACATTGATCGTCGAGATGAGGCTGAGATTGGCAGCGATGCCAATGAGCAGGAATCTGTCATAGTTTCCAAGAGCACTAGGGGTAAAACAAGCTCTCTCAAGGAGCAGCAGAAACGGGAGCCCTTCCATGGAAGTTGATGTCAAACTGGAGAATCCATCAAAGGAAGAGGACAAACTCACTTTTTCCAAGATTACGCCGGGCAAGCGAAGCTCTTTTACGAAAAACGATTTCGGTCGGAATAGAAGAAGTCCCGAAGTGGAATAAGCAGAGGGAGATCAAGCGCGAGTTATCGCGCAGAGTCAAATTTGTTCCCCGGATGTCATTGCTGAAAATTTGGGAGATATCCTCCTATGTTGACAGAATCTGGTGCCCGCGTTGTGATTTCCTTTTGTTAAATCGAACCAATGCCTTTGTTTCCTTCGTGGTGTTGTTACTTCTTTTCTTATCACTTTTGATACTACCATCAAATTGTCGTTTATGCCTACTAGCTAAAACCATGCCATCATCTCCATAGCCACTATCTTCACATCAATATTACCAACAACCTGTGTAAATCCAGGGATAGTCACATAGGCTAAACCTGTATATTTCCTGGGAAGGGAGGGATAATGAAGACAATTGCCGATGACAGCCCAAACTGCACCCCAATATCTTCGGCTTCGGGCGAGTCCGAGCCCCCTTGCGTAAAGGACCCCTCTCCAAGACCCCAACTGAAGTACTCCAAATTGACCTGTACCGAAGGGGGCCGAGCACATATCTCGAAGAATCTCACCCCGCATAATTCCCTTCACATGGAAGCGATATGTTTTCCGGGCTGCTGGTCTAATCAATGCCCGTCTCATCCAACATCACATGTCTATGGCTTCAATTTCGTGCAGAGGCTTTTGGATTCTCCAGTAGGGAAGTGTCAAGTCTAGCATAGTTCTTGTAACATGTATTCGGTAGACAAAGACATTTGTATTCCTTGGGGGTCAATATGTTCTCCAAATATAGTATCGATTTTCTCGACTGAGCACAGCCACGCCTGGCACTAGGTCTCCTCATCCTTGCCCTTCCACACTAACCATGCAATAACAATAAACCCTTTCAAGATAGCAGCAGTCCACAACGCCCCCATAAGCCCCACCGAGCTATGAGCCCAAAGACCACCCAAAATCACACCAAACAACAGGCATAACACAGCACCCAGACGCCGCATCTCCTCGGCATGGCCAATCACCTTGGGAGACAAAAGGTCCGGGTGCGAAAACAAATCACAGTAGATACTGGTAAGAACAACACTAGTCAAGCCACTGAACTGCAAGACCCGACTAGTAACCGCCTGCCCACTACTCTGAAAAGCGACCAAAGCAAGCGGAACGAGAACAAGCCAGCTCAAGGGCGCTTCGCGCGAAGGTCGATAAACCGTAACAACAATAGCAGCAAGGGTGACACACAACGTTTGAGTAAGGAATGACGCACAGAGAACCCATCGCTGCCTGGCTGGGAAGAGACGATGGAAGGCGGCGAAGCATAGCGAGCCAAGACAGAAACTAGCTATGGACACCCCAGACTTGATCCAGCGATCGTCATCTGTGCCGACGAGTCCGAGGCCAAAGTAAACGGTGTTGCCTGTTTGCATGCTCACGAACGAACCCCATATAAACACTGCGGAGCTGTCCAGGAGGCCGGTGATGACGTAGCAGAAAAGTAGTAGGAGGTCGCCATGCGCTGGATCGATTTCGCGGCGCAAGTACTTGGAGAGGCGGCTTGGGCCCGTAGGCCTGGTGCCGCCTAGTAAGGGGTCGCTTTCTTGAGGCATGATGGATTGAACAGGGGGAGACGCGACCCTTATGAATGTAGGGAGCTCCAGACGTTCCAACTGGAAATATGTCTCCGCACGGGAAAATGATGCGTCATAGCTCCACCAAGTGGAGACGAAATAAAGTACATGGAATGCGAAGAGAGGAAGAGAGGAAGAAAAGAAGGAAAGCTTAAGCTTTGGAGATTGGAGATTGGAGATGTCGGAGTTCGTCGGAAGTGCGGAGAGAAACACTTATACTTATAACACTCACCTCATCCTGACTTTGTACTTAACCCTTGCCAAGCATCCCCATCATGCAGTTGATACTTGGAATCACATCCCTATCCTTGTTCGTACAGGGAATCTCGGCTATCCCAGCCCCAGATTATGGACTGCAGCAACTTCTCCAGATCCGACCGGGTCATCCAGAGCTATTCGGCCAACAGCCCATCGCCGACCATCCACCGTTCTCACCAGGCCATCGCGATCCATATGATCACAAAGTAGACTCGGTAGGTGATGAGATACAGCCACTCCCCTTCCGGAATGGAGATGGCACCAGCGTGATGGGACCGCGCAACAAAGATCGTGAACGTCAGAACCCCGATCTGGTGCGCCCGCCGAGTACCGACCACGGAAGTATGCCCAATATGCGATGGAGTTTTGCCGATTCCCACATCCGCATTGAGGTATGACGATATTCACGCTGGATTATCAATTGAGCTAATCGAATTATAGGAGGGCGGATGGACTCGACAAACCACCATCCGTGAGCTGCCCACAAGCCGTGAACTGGCTGGGGTGAATATGCGCCTGGATGAGGGAGTCATTCGCGAACTGCACTGGCACACCGAGGCCGAGTGGGCTTACGTTCTTGCTGGGAAAGTACGAGTGACTGCGCTCGACACAGAAGGAGGCAGTTTTATGGATGACCTCGAGGAGGGTGATCTCTGGTATTTCCCTGCTGGACATCCTCACTCTCTGCAAGGTCTAGGACCCAACGGCACTGAGTTCCTCTTGATCTTCGATAATGGCCACTTCTCAGAGGAGTCTACATTCCTTTTGACGGACTGGATGGGTGAGCAAGCTACCCATCAACGTTACATTATATACTAATCCATCCTCCAGCCCATACCCCTAAAGCCGTTCTCGCTGAGAACTTCCGCGTCAAGCCCCAGCAGTTCGACAATATTCCAACATCCGAGAAGTACATATTCCAAGGCCCAAAGCCCGGCAGCATCGAGGACGAAAAGCCACGCGGATTCAAGAAGTCTAAGATTAACTTCACCCATCACATGCTTGCTCAAACTCCCGTTGAGGGTACCGGTGGCCGCGTTCGCATCACAGACTCAACGAA
>ERZ1673737.1543-NODE-1543-length-21801-cov-17.626874_pt1 | contig 21801 bp, 14 predicted proteins | sample MGYA00580211_ERZ1673737 | MGnify/ENA primary metagenome ERZ1673737 (study PRJEB41218, sample SAMN15661789) | gut metagenome | host: Homo sapiens | place: Canada: London | collected 2015-08-20/2019-03-30 | study: EMG produced TPA metagenomics assembly of... | reverse complement strand
AGAAAGATTCTTTCGAGTGGTATAAAGAAGTTATTTCAACCAACGGTGAAAATATTAATTAGATGACAGGATGATTGTTAAAAAAGAGTGTCTATATCAAGAAACGATAAAAGGTTCTGATATAGACACTTTTTGCACGTGGATTCAAAAAAGAAGAGATTCGACATTACGGATTTGCATTTGAAGGAAAGAAGATTCTGATCGGGACGCGAGAATAATGTTACAAAACATGGCGAAAAAGTGAGGAAAAATGTAACGAAACACATTGAATAACCTCGGAAAAATGTTACAATACTAATATCAGGAGGTTGGAACAATGTTAAAAAGAGAAATCTCAGAGAAATTAATTTCGTGGAAAAATCAGAAGAAAAAGAAAGCACTTTGTATCATTGGAGCAAGACAGATCGGAAAGACAACGATCATCCGAGAGTTTGCGAAAGAGCAGTACGAACACTTTGTTGAAATAAATTTCATCTTAGACAAAGGGGCGGAAAAAATCTTTGAAGGCAAATTAGATGCGAATACGATTATTGAGAATCTCACAGCGTTTAAGATGCAGAAATTAGAACCGGGGAAGACTCTGATTTTCCTCGATGAGATACAGGAATGTCCGAATGCAAGATGTGCAATAAAATTCCTTGTGGAAGACGGTAGATTTGATTATATAGAATCAGGATCTCTTCTGGGAGTTCGATACAAGGAAGTTCCATCTTATGCAGTAGGATTTGAAGAAATCGTATATATGTATCCGATGAATTTCAAAGAATATCTTACAGCGAATGGAGTACAGGAATCTACGTTAAAAACGTTACAGACCTGTTATGAAAAACATGAAGCGGTTCCAAAGGTGATGCATGAAACTTTGTTGAAGCTGTTTGCAACCTATATTGTTGTGGGGGGAATGCCGGATGTTGTACAAACTTATGTAACTACACATGATGTTGGAAAAGTAATACAATTACAGAGAAGTATCCTGGAATTATACAGACAGGACATATCCAAATATTCCGAAAGTACGGAAAAGATAAAAATCAAAGCAATCTTTGACAGTATTGCTTCGCAGTTAGATGATAAGAACAGGCGATTTTTCCTGAATCGGATTGATGAAAATGGAAGAATGAACCGGTATGGGAATGCATTTCTTTGGCTGAGTGACGCAGGCGTTGCACTTCCATCATATAATGTGACAGAGCCGCAGCCACCTCTGCAACTTAACGAGAAACGAAATCTGTTCAAGCTATTCATGGGGGATACAGGACTTCTGTGTGCTTCCTGTATGGAGAATATTCAATTCGAACTCTTACAGGGCAATATGGAAGTAAATATGGGAAGTATTTTGGAAAATGTATTTGCACAGATAATAAAAGCAAATGGATTCTCTTTAAATTATTTTGAGTCTAAAAAATATGGAGAATTGGATTTCGTGATTCAAAATGGAATGAAAGTAGATCTTCTGGAAATAAAATCAGGAAATGATTATCAGAAACATTCGGCATTGAATAAAGTGTCTGCTGTAGAGAACTGGGATTTTGGAAGAAAGATTGTATTCTGTAAAGGGAATGTGATGGAGAAGGAAGGAATCGAGTATTACCCTTGGTATCTGAGTATGTTTTATCAGCAGGAGAAAGAACCGGAGAGATTTATCTATGAGGTGGATCTGGCGGGATTGTAAAAAGTTATCCACATTTTATAAACAAAAAAATTGAGTTATGAACAATAACGGAGAAGAGCCAATATTCGAGTTTGTCCAGAAATATTGACTCCTTCTTTTTCGGGCTTATGAAATAAAGGGTGTAAGTTTTTCACCTATCCCCTATATTCCCCCGGCTGGCAGTGATACTTCTCCTGGAACTTCTTATAGAAGAAGGTGACATTTTCATATCCGGCTCGCTGGGCAATTTCAGTTATCGGAAGATTTGTCTGCTTCAGCAGGTTGGCAGCGGTCTGTAGTTTCTGCGCCTGGATCAACTGAATATAAGTCATACCAGTATATTTCTTGAGAAGACGCGTGACATAGTTTGGACTGATATGGAAAAAGTCAGCGACGGATTCCTGCGTACATGTTCTGAAATTCCGTTCAATATAACGCAGCATAGGAATCACAACACTGTTGTGTGAGTAGGAATCTTCCTTTGTCAAATCGTCTTCGTAGACATTGATCAATTCCGCCATGATCGTGTAGAAAAGATGCATGATAATATCCGTAGAATTAATGGATGGATCAAAGCACTCACAGAACAGTTCATTAAAGAACATTGGAATTCTACGGTCATTTTCTGAGTGGAAAAGCAGGTAGTGGTCATGGTCAGTCTTTTCGTTGATCGCATTGATAAAAAATCGGGAGAGTATACTATCATTAGAAAACTGATTAAACATATGCTCACGCAGGAAGTCTGTCTTGGGGATAATACTGATCATGATATCATTCTCTCCAAGCGGAGCAATTGAGTGTGGGCAGTTTGTGTCAATCAGGAGAACCTGGTTCTTTTGCAGAGTAATCGGATGTCCGTCAATGACCTGAGGACAGCTACCGGAATAGACATAGTTGATTTCAATGTGAGTATGGATATGCTCCGGAACTGCGCTGAAACGGGAGTTTCTCTTAATTGATATCTCAGAGAGTTCTGCATTAAGCCCGGGAGCGTGAGAGGGTGGTTTGTTATCAAGGGAGAAATATGCAACATCCAAGTCCAATACAGAATATTCTACTCCATTATGTTGTTTCTTCGGCATATCTTTCCAGCCGTCGTAAATATATCCATTGCGATATTTTTCCTCACTAGGGGATAACGTGGTAAGATAATGATGTAACGCTTTCAGATTCATAAGATGGACACCTCCTTTGCATGAAGTGTATCAGACTGTGTGGAAATGGTCAATAAAAAGTGAGGAAACTGATATTTTTTTCTGCTACACAGATAGATATAATAGAGAGCATAGAGAAATGCATTTCGGGAAACTATTAGATTAAATGTGAGTGATGAATGGGAGGAACGTACATCATGGCAAAAGAAGATTATGGACAGCTGGCAAAGGAAGTAGTAGCTGCTGTTGGAGGTAAAGAAAATATTGTTAATGTTACGAATTGTATGACACGTTTACGTTTTGTTTTGAAGGATGATACAATTCCAAATAAGGATGAGGTCAGCAAGATTAAGGGTGTTAAAGGCGTTATGAATCAGGGTGGCCAGTATCAGGTGATCATTGGCACTCATGTAAGTGAAGTAGTTAAGTTTGTAAAGACAGAAGCTGGAATCACAGAGAACAGTAAGGCGGTAAATAAAGAAGATTACCAGGTGATGAAAAAAGACAGTCTTTGGAATCGTTTTTTTAAGGTGATCTCAGGATGTATCATGCCAATGATCGGGCCAATGATCGCAGGAGGAATCTTGAAAGGAATCCTTGTGATTCTTACAACAGCAGGTGTACTTGCAAAGACAGACGGAACATACCTTGTACTTTATGCAGCGTCAGATGCGATTATGTACTTTATGCCGATCATCGTAGGATTTTCATGCGGAAAGATATTCGACTGTAATCCATATACGACAGCTGCAATCGGTGCAGCACTCGTATATCCGGATCTGGTAGCGGCTATTGCAGCGGAAGGTGGAATTACATTCCTTCACATTCCGGTATCTACAACAACTTATGCGAACACATTATTCCCGATCATTCTGGCATCTTTCTTTGCAAGCAAGGTAGAAAAGCTGGCAAAAAAAGTGATTCCGCAGATGATTCAGTTAATGATTGTTCCTACGATTGTACTTGCAATAACAGTACCGCTTTCCTATCTGGTGATCGGACCGGTTATGCAGTATGTTTCTAATGGACTTTCTACAATAGTTTGTGGCATCTTTAACTTTAGCCCAATCCTTGGAGGTCTGCTCTTTGGAGCATTCTGGCAGTTGGTTGTTCTCCTTGGTTTGCACGCAGCATTTATTCCAGTACTGATGAACAACCTGTTTACACTTGGAAGCGATCCGATCAACGCAATTCTCGGATTGACAGTATGGGCACTTGCCGGAGTAGCACTCGGATATTCACTTAGAACAAAAGATCCAGATAAACGTAGTGCGGGATTAGGTAGTTTTGCATCTGCGCTTTGCGGAGTTACAGAGCCGGCCATCTATTCCATTGCTGTTCCGAATATGAAATTATTTGCCTGCGCATGGGTAGGTGGAGGAATCTCCGGTGCAATTCTCGGAGGGCTCGGAGCTAAATTATATGCACTTGCAGGAGACGGACTCTTCCGTATTCCTGGAATGATCAATCCGGCAGGACTGGACATCAGTTTCTATGGATTTATCGCGTGTGCAGCACTCGCATTTATAGTGTCAGCGGTACTGGCATACATTGTACAGGGAAAAGAAGAGAAGAAAAACTAAAAGCTAGTAATGATACAAGGGAGACAGAAAATGAAGAACGGATTATATCCATTTTTTTGGCAGCATGGAGAAGAACATGCGATATTGAGTGAATATATGGACAAGATAGCAGAGAGTGGGATGAAAGGGGTGTGCATAGAGGCACGCCCGCATCCGGACTTCGTTGGAGATCAGTGGTGGAGCGATCTGGATCTAATTCTTGCGAAAGCAAAAGAAAACGAGATGAAAGTCTGGATCCTCGACGACTCCCATTTCCCAACAGGATATGCGAATGGTAAAGTGAAAGAATGCTATCCACAGTATTTGAAAAAATATCTTGCTATGCGCCGTTATGATGTGCAGGGACCGATGCGTCGGATGCGTATCGATCTGAAACTTTTGAAAGGAAGACCGTGGGACAAACCGGATCCGGAACAGGAGATCCTGAAAGTCTACATGGCAAAACGAATCAGCCGCTATACTGAGCCGGGAGATCCGATCAATGCAGAGACTTTGACAGATATCACAGAATGTATGGATATGGAAAAACGCCTTCTGACACTGGATGTTAAAGATGGTGCGTGGAGTATTTTTATTCTGTATCTGACTAGAAAAGGTGGTGAAGAGGCGACAAAAGATTACCTCAACCCGCTCATAAAAGAAGCAACACAAGTTCTTATTGACGAGGTTTATGAACCGCACTATGCACATTATAAAAATGATTTCGGAACGTTGATCGAAGGTTTCTTCTCAGACGAACCGAGATTTGGAAATGAAAAAGGAACGGAAGCACGAATTGGATCTGACATGGTTCTTCCATGGAGAGAAGGACTTGAAAAAGAACTGGGATTTGATGCAAAATATCTGCCGCTCTTATGGGTAAATGCAAATGGAGCCGAAGCAGAAATTCGTTACCAGTACATGGATCTGATCACAAAGCTGTATCGTGATAATTTTACAAATGTTCTTTCAGACTGGTGTCATGCACATGGTGTGATGTATCTTGGACATACGATTGAAGATAATGGCGCACATGCAAGACTCGGTTACGGAACAGGACATTATTTCCGTGGACAGGAGACTATGGACTACGCAGGAATTGATGTGATCGGAGGACAGCTTGTTCCGGGAATGAATTATCATCATGACGCATTCAATACAGGTGGAAGTAATGGAGAATTTTATCACTATGCACTCGCAAAACTGGCTTCATCCGCAGCACATTTAGACCCGCTCAAGAACGGTAATTCCATGTGTGAAGCCTTCGGAGCTTACGGATGGAACGAAGGACTGAAGATGATGAAATGGATTGCAGATCATCTGATCGTCCGTGGAATCAATCATATCGTTCCACATGCGTTTGACCCGAAGAAATTCCCGGACTTCGACTGTCCGCCGCATTTCTATGCGCATGGAATGAATCCGCAGTTTCGGTATTTCTCAACATTCAGTAATTATGTGAATCGTCTGATGGAATTGTTCAGAGACGGAACACACCCGGCGAAGGTCGGAGTACTCTATCCGGCTGAGCAGGAATGGGGCGGAGAGTATATGCCAATCGAAAAACCGGCAAGAGCACTGACGGAACATCAGATCAGCTTTGATATCATTTCACTGGATTATCTTGCAGGAGCAAAGGTAAAAGAGAAACAATATGTCATCAATGGACAGAACTTTGAGGTAATGCTTGTTCCTTACAGCACCTTCCTGCCACAGCAGGGCAAAGAACTCCTTGGAAGATTAGAGCAGTCGGGAGTTCGTGTGATCTATCTTGAAAAAGAGATTTATAACTTTGATATGCAGAAAGAATTGGGACAATATCAGGCAGTAAAATTTACTAATGCGTATCCGGAGCTTGCAGTCGGAGAATATATGAAAAATGATGTGTATTGTCTTATGTTATTTAATGAAAATATTGGAAATACAATCGACACAGAACTGACAATTTCAGACGGAAATGCAGTCTACCGTTACGATGCATTTGCCAATACTTTGACAGAAGTATCACAGAAATCACAGCTCATTCTGCAGCCATATGAATCAGTGGTATTTCTTCAGGGAGAAGAAAATCAAGTGAAGGTGATCGCGGAAGAGTTGGAGGCCACTTTCACTGAAGGATTTGATAGAGGAAGTGGCAAGAAATCATTTGGTACAGATGATAGAATGGAAGACAGAACAGATCTGCTTCCGGAAAAATGGAAAGTAACATTTGCAGACAGTTGCTCCTATCCAGAATTCATAGAAACAGTTCCGACAGAAAAGCTGGATCTGATCAGTAGCATTACAGGATATGAAAACAAATCCGGAACCGTGCGTTATGAAGGAACAACTCAACTGGAAAAGAAAGATATAGAAAGAAATATTTGTCTTGATCTGGGCAATGCCTATGAGACAGCGGAAGTGTTTGTAAATGGACATTCCACAGGAGTTCGTATCTGTAAGCCATATCGATTTGAACTGACAGGACTTCTTAAAGAAGGTGAGAACCGGCTGGCAATTGAGGTAACAAATACACTTGGTACACAGATGAGAGATGCAATCAGTCATTATCTGCCAATTGAACCGTTTGGTGTCGAAGGAATGGTGCATCTATATATAGAAAAATATATGGGAAAATAAATCAGAAAAATCAGAGAAATTCAACAGGAGGAAGAAGAAGTGAGTTTACCGGAAAATTTTTTGTGGGGCGGCGCAACAGCAGCGAACCAGTGCGAAGGTGCATATAATGTGGATGGAAGAGGACTGGCAAATGTCGATATATGTCCGGCAGGAAAAGACCGATTCAAGGTAATGCTTGGACATGGAGAGACACTAGAGCCAGATACAGAACATATCTATCCGGCAATGGAAGGAATCGACTTCTATCATCATTACAAAGAAGATATCGCACTTCTTGGTGAAATGGGATTCAAGACCTTCCGTCTGTCGATTGCCTGGTCAAGAATCTTTCCAAACGGTGATGACGCAGAACCAAACGAAGCAGGACTTCAATTCTATGAAAATGTATTTAAAGAATGCCACAAATACGGAATTGAGCCGCTTGTTACGATCACACACTTTGATTGCCCGATTCATCTGACGAAAGAGTACGGAGGCTGGAAGAACCGAAAACTGATCGAGTTCTATAAGAAACTCGTAACCGTACTTTTTACACGCTATAAAGGTCTTGTAAAATACTGGCTGACATTTAATGAGATCAACATGATCCTTCACCTTCCATTTATGGGGGCAGGACTTGTCTTTAAAGAAGGAGAAAATGAGACACAGGCGAAATACCTTGCGGCGCATCATGAGCTGGTAGCTTCCGCTGAGGCAACAAGGATCGCTCATGAAATCGATCCGGAAAATAAAGTCGGATGCATGCTGGCAGCAGGACAGACGTATCCGTACTCCTGTGCGCCGGAAGATGTATGGAAAGCGATGGGAAAAGATCGCGAAAACTACTTCTTCATCGATGTACAGGCAAGAGGTGAGTATCCGGCTTATGCAAAGAAATTTTTCGAAAGAGAAGGAATCCAGCTTGATATTACAGAAGAAGACGAAAAGCTCTTGAAAGAAAATACAGTTGATTTTGTTTCATTTTCTTACTACTCTTCCAGATGCGCAAGTGCGGATGCGAGCGTTGATACAACAGATGGAAATGTATTCGCAACAGTCAAAAATCCATACCTGAAAGCAAGCGAGTGGGGATGGCAGATTGATCCGTTGGGACTGCGTATTACAATGAACACTTTATATGACAGATATCAGAAACCACTCTTTATTGTAGAAAATGGACTCGGCGCGGTAGACCAGCCGGACGAGAATGGCTATGTGGAAGATGATTACCGTATAGAATATTTGAAAGCACACATTTTGGCTATGATGGATGCCGTAGAGATTGACGGTGTGGAAATTATGGGTTATACTTCATGGGGATGCATTGATTTAGTTAGTGCTTCAACCGGTGAAATGAAAAAGCGTTATGGCTTTATCTATGTTGATAAAGATGACAATGGAAAAGGCACGCTGAGACGTACAAAGAAGAAATCATTTGACTGGTATAAGAACGTAATTGAAACCAATGGACAATGTTTAAAAGAAAGAGGCGAGAAGTAGGTATGTTTTCATTTTTCAAAAAAAAACAGGCTCCTGCAGAAGAGAATAAGCCATTCGTTGTAAAGGCTTATCTGTCAGGAAAAGTAGTACCAATCGAGGAAGTAAAAGACGAGGTGTTCTCATCTAAAGCATTAGGTGACGGACTTGCAATCGAGCCGGAAGAGAATGTGATCGTGGCACCATGTGACGCAACAGTTTCTGTATTAATGGAAGGCTCCAGACACGCAGTCGGACTTACACTTGCGAACGGAGTAGAGATTTTGATCCATGAAGGAATCGACACTGTGAATATGGAAGGTGACGGATTCGAGTACTTTGTGAAAGAAGGAGATAAGGTAAGCGCGGGAGACAAGCTGCTTTCATTTGATCCGGAGAAGATCAAAGCACACGGATATGAGAAAACATGTATTCTCGTTGTTACAAACGGAGACGATTATCCGGATATGAAGCTGCATACAGGAATGGACGCAGTACAGGGCGAGACAGTGATCGCTGAATTTTAATGATTAATTACGGTTGATGATAAGCCGCCGGAGACAGAACTTTGAGAGAAATCTTAAAAACTGTCTCTGGTGGCTTTTTCTTGGCTTAAAAGCGAAACGTTTCGCGCTAATCAAGTGCCCAAAAAGTGCAAGAAAACGGAGTTGTTCGATATATTGTTGAAAAATAACAAAGAATAGAAAATAAAGAAAAGAAAAAAGTAAAATGGGATATAAGTTGCTTTTGAAATAAAAAAAGAAAAGATATATTTTGTGAAAAAAAGAACAAATTATGAAAAAAGAATGTATAAAAAATGAACAAAATTAATTAACAAGATCAGGTGTGCATACTATAATTTGTTTAGTATAAAATGACATATGTCTTGGTTTTGAACGAACCGTTTTACTATAAGAATCGTAAATCAGGACAAAGGAGTCGAGGATGTAAATATGAAGAACGATTTGAAGCATCTAAGAAGAAGCGAATTGATCGATCTGATCTATGAGATGAAGAAGCGGGAGATAGAGCTTCAGACCAGGCTGGATGAGGCAGAGGCAAAGCTTCAGGCTAGAGAAATCACGATGAAGAAGGCAGGAACGATCGCAGATGCGGCAGTGGAGCTAAGTGGCGTATTCCAGGCGGCACAGGAAGCTGCGGATACCTATCTTAAATCGATAAAAGCAAAGGAAAAAGAATTGGCACGCCTGACAAAGCAGGCCAAGAAGATTATGCGAGATTAGAGTAGTGAAGAAGAAAGAACATTCAGTTAATATCCCTACAATAGAAGAAGTTGAGAACGAACAGAAGAGGCTGAGACACCGGGCGGTGTATCAAAGAACACTCCGTGGTACGATCGCAGTGCTGCTTGTAGTTGCGGCAATTTCTGTTCTTGTGGCAACCCTGTGGATGCCGGTTCTGCAGATTTACGGTTCTTCCATGTCACCGACATTGGAAGCCGGGCAGATTGTAGTATCGGTGAAGACCAATCAGTTAAAAACCGGAGAGGTGGTTGCATTCTGGCAAGGAAATAAACTTCTTGTGAAGCGTGTGATCGCAGGTCCGGGACAGTGGGTTGATATTGATATGGACGGAAATGTGACGGTTGACGGAAAAGAACTGACAGAAGACTATTTAGATGTGAAAGCACTGGGAAATTGTGATGTAGATCTTCCACATCAGGTAGAGGAATCACGTTGGTTTCTTATGGGAGATAACCGAGACGTATCCGTAGATTCAAGAAGTGCTGCGATTGGTGATGTTTCAAAAGATCAGATTGAAGGAAAGATTGTATTTCGAATCTGGCCATTGAATAAAGCAGGAAGCATACAGTGAAATAATAAATAATTAGTTTAGTTTATAAGGTATCGAAGGGAAGACTGACACAGGAAGGCAGCAGATACACACCAGAAAAAAGAAGGTGGATTTGTGCAGAATAAAGGAACGGATTATATCAGAAGATTATTAAAAGACAAAACCCGGTTAAAACGGTGGAGAAAGATGATTCTGTGTCTGTCCTGTATAGTTGTTTTCTGTACGGTCTATGCGCTGATTCTCCCGGCGATCACGCTGGAAAGAAAGACAGTCTGCGGTCAGGAAGAGCATAGCCATACAGAAGAATGCTATTCGAGTGACGGACAGCTGACTTGCGGAAAAACAGAACATACGCATACCGAATCGTGTTATGCAGATGATAAGACATCGGAAGATCAATCAGGGGAAGACTCACAGCAGACACCGGAGCAGAACCAGACAGAAGGACAGGAGCAGAATTCGGGACAAAGTCAGGAACAGAACCAAGACAAGAATCAGGATCAGAGTCAAAGTCAGGATCAGATTCAGACATCGGATGATGGAAATGTAGCTCAGAACGGAGAAAATGGAGATACAGCAGGAACCACAGCGGATGAGACAACTGGCAATGATGAAGAAAGTGTCGTGGTAGGGAGTACATCAGCACCGGCAGCAGAGGGCGAAGACGGAACGGGAAGTACTACGACAGCGACGAAAGGGTTTGATCTGAGTGCGAATGAAAATAAGAAGAATTTAAACGGTGTCACGTTACAATATTATGATGAGAATAGTAAAAAGTGGAGGGATATTCCAGAGAGTGGGATGCAACCGATACCGGGAAATGCGAGAATCAGGTTACAAGTTCAATATAAAGATGTGCCGATAGACAGTTTGATACAGAGTTATGATTGTACATTGACGTACCCATTCCCAACACAATTGCGAGATGCAGTAACAGGCAATGTTTTAGATGCCGGTAAAAATGTGGTAGGAGATATTACAGTTCAGGATGGGAAAATTGTTGTCGCATTTAAACCGAGCTATCTTAATGAATTGAATAAGTCTCCAGGAACATCAAGCATTACAGGAGATTTTTATGTAGAAGGTAAAATCAATCTGAGTCGATTAGATGAAGCTGGCAAGATGAAATTAACAACGGCGGATAAGACGTATCAGTTAAATTTCGGATCGGATGCACTTGCTAAATATGCAGAGATAGAAGTTGACAAAAAGCGTATTACAGACAAAGTGGTTACCATAAATGACGAAGATTATCTCAAATATACGATTACTGTTACAGCAAACGAAGATAGATGTCCGAGAGTTTCAATCGTTGATAAATTTATAAGTAATTCAAACTGTGTGGATTGCTATGTGGGAATTACCGAGACGAAGAAAGCTCTTGAAAGTGGTGAGAAAGGACAAGATCCATTTGAAACAAAGGCTAAAGGCAAGAATGCGGGAAGTATTTATCTTGGAAATACAGCAGCAGATAACACAAAACCAGGAGTTTTAAGCGGAACTAAGATAGAAACTCCACCGGGAAGCATGGTTTGGGAGATTGGGGATATGGAACCGCATGAAACTCGAACACTTACTTATTATGTGAAGTTGAAAAAAAATGAGCCACTAAATAATAAAGAGATTAAAAATAATGCACAAATTTTCTGTGAAGAACAACCACGAGATTCCAAAGGAGCTTCTTTTACGCCAACGCTTAAGTATGATACACAGAATATGAAGGCATTGGGTGAAAGTGGAGTTGTTCGAAATAGTGATGGAACCTATACAATTTCATATAAGCTTAACTTTGATTTGTATGAGAGTGGCAGTAACTATCCATTGAGAAATTTTGAATTTCTGGATTATTTGAATCATGCTAGTAATCCAACAGATTCAACAGTCCGTCAGTATGTTTGTTATAATAATGATGTCAAGTTATATAAAGTAGAAGCAGATGGTAATAAGCAAGTAAGTGATTCAGCCTATCAAGTGAACTGGTCAACAGATGGAAGTACATATGATAAAAATGTAAACAATCCAACTAGCTTTAAGGTGTCTGGAACGACTGGAAACCCATTAACTATAAATCCTGGGGAACATTATTATGTAACTTACAGTGTGAAAGTAAAGCCAGAAGCAATGGCAGCAATGAAGCAAAATAGTGTGGATATTAAAAACCGTATGATTGTATCTGCATCAAATGCGGACAAAAGCAAAGGAAGTGGCTTTGAAGCTTATAATCATACAGAAACAATAGGAGGGTATAAATGGGATGAGAAAACAGTAGGACCGGCGACAAGTGCAGATCAAACATTTACTACGAATGATGATATATATAATCTGACAGAGGGAGGGATACAGAAGGATACGTCTGGAAGTAAATCGTTTGAAGTCCCAGCAGGAAGTTATCCATACACAGTAGACGTTAACCAAACAAAGGGTGACTGGGATGCGACAAAAGTGACAATGAAAGATACTTTGAAGTCGGATAAGATGCAGTATGTCGGATATGCAAAAGTCGAGGCGTATGAATATAATAGCACAACCGATAAATATGAGACTTTAGCAGAAACAAAATGGGTGAAGATCGACGGATTAAATTCTTTTGAATTATCACCATCTCAATTGGGATGGAACAACAAACGGTATGCTTATAAATTTACATATTATGCAAAACCGGTAAATCAGAATACATTTAGTTCAGCTAAAGTGCAAAATAGTTTTGAAATATCGGGAAACGTTGGAAATGGAACAAGTACTATTGATATTTCAACGATAACATCTCAAAAAGAGATAACAATTTCAGGCAATTTCAGTATGAATGTTCGCAAGACATCATGGTATTATGAGAAACCAAAAATAAATGCTGAAACTTGGAAAAATGGAAAACTATATTGGGTAATAGAGGTTGACGGAACAGCAATTTTAAAAGATACATCTTTTCGTGATTGGATTTCGAAAGATTCAGGTTTGCAAGATTCCTATTTACATGAGGATTCACTGGTAGGAATCTATAAAGGAAAGTTGTCTGATGGAAAGGAAATCACGGATTATAACAGCGTGGAAGAATTAACGACAAAAGAAAAGCTTGAGGCTGTTACAACAACTTGGTTCTCTGAAAAAAAATTAACCAATGAAAAAAATTTCCCGGGTGATGGAAACTACAGTGAACTGACTGTAACAGCAAAGGAGACACATCAGCTTGAAGGAAATAAACTTTATTTTATCGTGAGGACAGAACCACAGTCTCTACCAATAAATGATCGAGACACATATAAATATAAAAATCATGTTAGTACACAAGATAAGGGTGAGGCTTTGGTTGAGCAAGGCTCAGCGGAAAAGGAGTTATATAAGGCTCCAAATATCTTAAAAGAGCTTGGTCAGACGTTTACGTATGATAAAGAAACAAAGAAAATAACTCAAATTTTGGAAGGTGCAGATAAGAAGGATACAAGCAAAATAATAACAGACCAATTAGATCAAACAACAGGTTCAGGACAATATGCTTCTTGGGCAATTAAACTAAACTATGCGGGAGAAATGTCAGGAAAGTATCGTGTTTTAGAGACGATTCCAGCTGGAATGGAACTTTCCTATATTCGTATCAAATGGATAGCAAGTGGAACAATCACTTCAAAGCAGATTTCCGATTTGGATGGATGGACAGAAAAAATGGTTACAGCAGCTACAGATAGTAGTTCAAGCCTGATAACAACATATTATTACGTTAGTGGAAATCAGGCGTTGATTGAACTTGGAGATTTTGTGGCTGGAAAACAGAGAGATCAGAATGCAGTTGATGTGCAGGTTGTCTGTAGAGTTACAGACCCAGATGTATTGCTTAAAGGAGATGCAAAGGAATTTGTTAACCGGGTTGAACTTCAAACAGAAAAAGGAGAAACAATTGATGTAGCAACATCTCCAGCAACAATAACACCAAAGAAGCTTGAGAAAACGTGTGTGAAGGCAAATCAAAATATAACGTTTACTATTAAGGCAAATCAGCTTGGAGAAACACTTCCGACAGTAGATGATAGTAAAAAAGTGAAGCTAATGGATCAACTGAGTGATACATTGGTATTGAATCCTGAAACTATTAAAGTTGTTAATTCAAACGATGAAGCTAAAATAGTTGATTTTAAAGCATCACTTAAAGACGATAATACATTGGAGATAGAAATCCCATATAATATACCGGTTACTATTACCTATACTGCCACAGTAAATGCTCCACCGGATGAAAAAGTATCTTTTTCAAATGTAGCATACTGGGAAAGGTACATGCCAGCGGATGGAACAAAAGTGGAGGAGAAGGATTACACTTATTCTGCCGGAGGTACAGTAAGTGGTGCATCGAGTATGAATCTGGTAATTTCTAAAGTGGATCAGAATGATACATCAAAAGCGTTGGAAGGAGCAATATTTACAGTAGTTAAATGTACGAGATCTATAGCAGGTGAGATTAAAGAAGTTGAGGGTGCTGACAGTAAGAAGTGGAGTGGTACAACAGGAGCTGATGGAAAAGTTACCTTTGGAAGCGGTAAGTCGGATAGTGATCCTCTGATGGAGTTTAATACGATTTATAAAGTGACAGAGAAAGTTGCTCCGAATGGATATGTGATAAATGACAAACCAATTTATATTATGGTTCCACAAAAAGTTAATGGTTCATATCCGTCAGACGTGGAGGAATGTATAAAGGATAATAACATTCGTAAATTATATGATGCAACATATAAATTGACGGTCACAAACCATAAAGGTGAGATTACCGTAGAGAAAAAGTTTAAGAACCCAGGTGGTCAAGATTCGAATCCAGTAAGTGGAACCTATTGGTTTGGTCTTTATGAAGATGGAAATGCAACAGGCACTCAGATTCAGAAAATAAAAATCGAATATAGTGCGGGAGAAACTAAAAAAAAGACAAATAAATTTGTTGATCTGGAGTTGGGAAAAACCTATTATGTCTTTGAACTTGATGATTCGGGCAACCCAATCAAAGATTCCACTACAGTTGCTACTGTGAATAGAATGGAATACTTTACATCATATGCGACAACAAATTCTGAAAGCACAACGACAGGATTAAACAGTGCAACCAACGGTGACACGGTAACCGTTACAAATCAAAGCCGTGTGAATAAACTGCCTTCCACAGGCAGTTGTGGGGTTCTTATTTACAGATTGGCAGGAGCGATATTAATACTCTTCGCAGGAGTGCTTATGCTGATGAAATATAAAGAAACAAAAACAAGAAACTAACAAAAGAGAGTGTGCTGCCCCCGGAAAATTCGGGGGGCAGTAACAAAAACAAGGAGGAAGAAAATGAAAATAATCAAGAAAATTGCCGCCATAATGCTCTCGATTATGATGGTATTGGGAATGTGTAGTGTGGTAGGAGCTGTGGAGACGAGTGGAACGTCAGAAACTGATAAGGGAAAGATAACGATTGATAATGCGATAGTAGATCAGACGTATACAATTTATCGGATTTTGGAACTGGAAAGTTTTAGTGATAAAACAACAACAAAACCAAATACAGGAAATTATGCTTATAAGGCAGTTAAAGAATGGGAAAACTTTATTAAGACTGGGGAAGGAAAAGACTATCTAGAAATTAAAGATGGGTATGTATACTGGAAAGGTGATAATACCGATGCAAGAGCAGCAGAGCTTGCAAAGAAAGCATTAGTCTATGCAAATGAAAATAAAAATATAATAAAGCCATCTAAGGAACCAGTAACAGCAAGAAGTGCAAAGGTAGAATTCAAAGATCTTCCACTTGGTTACTATCTTGTAGATTCTAGCACAGGGGCACTTTGTTCACTTAATACTACAGATACAGATGTAATTATTGAAGAAAAGAATGCTGCACCAACCGTGGAAAAAAAGGTTCAAGAAGATTCTAAAATAAAAACTGCAGACGAGTATGGTGACAGTAACACAGCGGATATTGGTCAGACAGTAAACTTCCAGACAACAATTACTGCACAAGCAGGAGCACAGAACTATGTGTTGCATGATAAGATGGAAAAAGGGTTGACATTTAATAATGATATAAATGTAAAGAAAGACGGAACAGATGTAGATCCATCAAATTATACATTAAATACAAATACTACAGATGGTTGTACATTTGAAATCGTTTTTACACAGGAATTCTGTGATGCATTAAATGCGGACAATACAATTATCGTTACCTATTCCGCAACATTAAATGAGAATGCAGTAATTGGAGAAAAAGGAAACACCAATGAGGCAAAGTTAGAGTATGGAGATAAAAAAACAATTTCTTCAAAAACAATAACAAAAACATATCAAATTCCAGTATTCAAATATACAAAAAAGAATGATGGAACAAATAAGGGACTTTCAGGTGCAATTTTTACGCTGAGTAAAGATCCAAAGGGGGACAATCCAATTGAATTAGTAAAAATCACAGAACCTGCGAATACTTACCGTGTGGCAAAGAAAATAGAAGCAGAGGGAATTACAAAGATAACAAAAGTGACAACCCCTGAAAATGGTAGTTTTACAATTATAGGACTTGATGCTGACACATACTTCCTCACAGAGATACAGCAGCCAGATGGATACAACAAGCTGTCAGCTCCTGTAAAGATAGTCATTAAGGAGGATGGAACAATTACCATTGGAGATGCAACAAATACAGTTGACAAAGTCGAAGTCGAAAACAAATCCGGCTCTATCCTCCCATCCACAGGTGGAATGGGAACAACATTGTTCTACATTTTCGGTGCAATCCTTGTAATTGGATCAGGAGTTGTACTGATTACAAAGAAGAGAATGAAATAATTGTTGCTCGATTATAGGTATGTAAGTGAGATAAGAATGAAGTAATTTTGCTGTACGGGGAATGTGTTTCATCATTCCCCATACAGCAGCAAGGAGAGGATTGTAACATGAGAAAGCATATTTCAACAATAATTGCGGGAATCGTCTTTCTTACAGGCTTGTCCTTACTGCTGTATCCGACAATTAGTAATTTCTGGAATTCGAAGCATCAGACGCAGGCGGTTGCGGATTATTCGAAGCAGATAGAGAAGATGGATGATCAGGAGAAGGAGCAGGCGCTGGCGGCGGCAGAGGAGTATAATCAGACGTTGATTACGAATGGAGGACGCTTTACACCATCAGAAGAGGAAGATATTTTATATGAAAGTCTTCTGGATGCAAATGGAACCGGAATGATGGGATATATCACAATTCCGGAGATTCGCTGTAAACTTCCAATCTATCACAGTGTAGAGGATTCTGTTTTGCAGGTTGGTATCGGACATATTGAAGGTTCGTCTCTTCCGGTTGGAGGAAAGGGTACACACTGTGTATTATCCGGACACAGAGGACTGCCGAGTGCAAAGCTGTTCACAGACCTTGATAAGTTGGAAAAGGGAGATATCTTTCTTCTACACATTTATGATAAGGTATTGACGTATGAGATCGACCAGATCAGTATTGTCGAGCCGGAAGATTATGGCCTGCTCGAGATTGAGGATGGGAAAGATCTATGTACGCTTCTTACATGTACACCATATGGAATCAATACGCAGAGACTTCTGGTGCGTGGACATCGGATTGAAAATCGTTCGGGAGATGACTCCAGAGTGACATCGGATGCGGCTGAGGTAAGCAGTTTGACAGTTGCGGTATGTGTTGCGATTCCGCTTTTAATCATCAGTTTTCTTGTAGTGGATCTATCAATCCGGCGTTCAAGAAAGAAGCAGAAAAAGTAGAGGAAGATAAATGTTACTGTTCACTCCCGTGTCAATCACTCCGCTGATTGACACGGAGGATGTGTGTTTTGACTTGAATGCATCTCGCCCCATCGCCAAAGGCGATTTAAAATGGCGAGATGCGTTGCTGGTCGCACATCGTGTGAACAGTAACAGATAAATTGATCAGTGGGAGGGAAAACATGCGAAGTCCAAAGAAAAGAATCCGCCACAGAGACAGGAATTATATGATATATGTGTTGACATTTCTCATTGCGCTGACCGGGATGCTCGGAATCTCAAAGGGCAGTCCGGTTCTGGCAGCGGAAGAAGAGAGTACACAGAAGGGAAGCATCTCGATTGTCTGCCCGGTTGAGGGGATGGAATTGTCTCTGTACCGTGTGGCAGAGTATGATGAGTCAGGCAGTTTTACATTGACGGAACGATTCCGGAAGTATTCGGTCTCACTGGAGCAGAAGAGCCAGGAGGGTTGGCAGGGTGCAGCGGATGCACTGGCGGACTATATCAGACGTGATGGAATCACAGCAGATGCAGTGCTCGTATCAGGTTCGGACAGGAAAGTATGTTTTACAGAGCTTAATCGGGGACTTTATCTTGTGCTGGGACAGACAACAGAGCTGCAGGAAGATGGCAAGACACAGATCTATGAGCCTCAGACAGCATTGATTGCATTGCCGGAGGATTCACAGGGAACTTCCGAGGGAATGGATCCGTATCAGGTGACAGCGGTTCTGAAGTTCGAGAAGAACGACAAACCGGGAAAGCCGGAAGAACCAGAAGAGGAAGAAGAGACGAAGATTCATGTATTGAAAGTATGGAAGCAGGATCAGGAGAAAGAACGTCCGGGTTCTATCGTGGTGGAGCTGCTGCAGACAGATGTGGAAGGGAATACAACAGTCGCTGACCGCCAGACACTTACGAAAGAAAACCAGTGGTCCTATACATGGAAGAATCTTTCCACGCTGATGCGCTGGAGCGTGTCTGAGGCAGATGTGCCGAATGGGTATACCGTTGCTGTTACGCGTGAAGGAAATACATTTGTTTTGACAAATACAGCGAAGAAACCGGGAAAGTCGGATGGAGAAGTGAATCCACCATCGAAGAAGCCGACGGATAAGACAACAAATAAAATAACAGACAAGACATCAGACAAGCTCCCACAGACAGGACAGCTCTGGTGGCCGGTACTTGTGCTTTTATTTGCAGGTGCGATCTGTCTGCTGGTGGGAAGAGTTTTACGGGATAGAAAAGAAGAGAAGAATCGATGAGCAAGAAGAAAAAGAATTGGATAGGAAAGATATTTACAATCACAGGGTTGCTGCTTTTCGCAGCAGCCCTTGCTCTTTCTGTATACAATCTCTGGGATGGTTATCGGGCAGAGCAAAGCAGAGAGAAGTTGTTGGAAGAATATAGAGACAAGAACCAGAACATTTCTGATGAGGGAGAGCAGGCAGAAGAATCTGACGGACAGATACCGGATTATCAGCTGAATCCGGAGATGGAGATGCCGGAGATCGCATTAGAAGATCTGGACGGCGCGGCATGCATCGGAGTGCTTGAGATACCAGAGATTGATCTGAAGCTTCCAGTATTGAGCAAATGGAGCTACCCGCTTCTGAAGAAAGCACCTTGCCGCTATTCGGGCAGTGCTTATCTGGATAATCTCGTGATTGCGGCACATAATTACAGAACACATTTCGGGAAGTTGAAAGAACTGGAGATGGGTGACGAGGTGATCTTCACAGATGCAGCCGGAAACCGGTTCGAATACAAAGTAGCGGTGGTAGAAGCACTGACTCCACAAAGTGTGGAAGATATGACAAGCGGAGAGTGGGCGCTGAGCTTGTTTACTTGTACGCTGGATGGAAAGAACAGGGTGACGGTGCGGTGTGACTTCAATGTTTTACCATAGTGAATTTTGTTATAGAATGGCGCTTAATCAGCTATAATTTGTATAAGATTAGTCTATTCTAATCTGAAAGGAAAAATGTTATACTAAAGGAAATGAGTAATATGAGGCTATCATCTTATGAAATTATTAGTAACTGGAAACATCGGATATATCACAACTGAATTTATTAAGGAAGCCTTCCCGGAGTGTCAGATTCTTTTGCTTGGAGAGACTGCATTAAAGTCAGATCGTCGCAAAGGGATATCGGTACATCCAATGCCACACGCAGAGAAGGAATTTGAAGATATCTTTAAGACTTATGAATTTGAGGGTGTGATTTATTTTTCTAATTATCTCACCTTTCATGGGAAGAAAGACGGTGAGCTTGAGACTTTACGTAAAGTATTACATTATTATAAAGGAAATACGAATTCACGATTGCTGTATATTACCGGTCCGGAGGGTTTGTATGAGGAAACGACCGGAAAGACACTAATGGTTCGTACCGTAGAGGAGTTCTGCAGGCAGTATTGCGAACTGCATCAGATTTCTGTTAAGATTCTGCGTGCGCCGTACCTTTATTCCGGCACTTACGAGGAGGATTATTTTTTTCAATTATTTTCTAAAGCACTCAATCAAAAGTCGATCCTCTTTGAAGAAGCACCATCTCAGGAAATGTATTTTCTTGCTCTGAGTGATCTTGCGGACCTGTTATATAAGATTTTTGATAACTGGAATGAGGAGAGTACTTATCTTCAGATTCCGCAAGTGTTTCATTTTACCTTTGAACAGCTCGGAGAGAAGCTTAAGCAGATATTTCCATTCGCACACATTACATATCTTGCAGATGCGATGATTCAGGAGAGAACAGTCACTGACAAGATATTGAGGAATGAATATGGCTGGTTTCCGAAGATTTCTCTTTTGGAAGATCTCTCGGAAATATATGCACAGTATTGTCAGAAGACAAATTATAAGATTCGAAAGATAGATGCTTTGAAGAGCTTTCTCAACAGTCATGCGACAGTTGTAAGAATCATCGAGCTGTTGCTCACATTTTTTGTGTTCGAGGTACTGAACCGAGTGGCAGGGAATCAGGTGCAGTTTGAGATGATCGATCTGCGGCTGGTATATATCGTGCTGTTCAGCAGTTTATACGGTATTAATTATGGACTCGCATCAGCAGGACTGGAATCCCTTTCGCTGTTGGCGGCATATGCAAAGACGGGAATCGGATGGACAACACTTTTTTACGAACCGTCGAACTGGATTCCATTTATCTTTTATTTCGCTGTCAGTGCAATCTGTGGATATGTACGATTGAAGAACACTGAGAATGTTCGGTTTATGAAAGCGGAAAATAAACTTATTTTAGATAAATTTTTATTTGCGCGGGAAATGTATCAGGAGACGCTTCGGGATAAGCGTCAGTACAAGAAGCAGATTCTGGGAAGTCGAGACAGTTTTGGTAAGATTTTTGACATTACGAAAAAACTTGATGTCTTTCTTCCGCAGGATCTTTTTATCGAAACGCTTCATGTGATGGAATCTGTTCTTGAGAATCATACGATTGCAATCTATTCGGTGGGAAAGAAAAAGCAGTTCGGACGACTTACGATCGCATCACAAGGAATGAAAGATGTGTTTGCTAATTCTATTTGTATGAAGGATTATCTGGAGGCAAATGAGGCAGTAGAAGCCGGAAATGTATGGGTAAACCGGGAGTTCCTGGAAGGATATCCAATGTGTATGAAAGGAATTCAAAAAGACGGAGAGCTTGTGATGCTGATTTTTATTCAGGATGTAAAAGGCGAGCAGCTTTCTCTTTATTATCTGAATTTGTTCCAGGTTCTCAGTGGTCTAGTGGAGACCGCTCTTTTACGTGCGCTGGAATACCAGGAAGCGGTTAAGAGCA
>ERZ1673737.1541-NODE-1541-length-21844-cov-3.855386_pt1 | contig 21844 bp, 22 predicted proteins | sample MGYA00580211_ERZ1673737 | MGnify/ENA primary metagenome ERZ1673737 (study PRJEB41218, sample SAMN15661789) | gut metagenome | host: Homo sapiens | place: Canada: London | collected 2015-08-20/2019-03-30 | study: EMG produced TPA metagenomics assembly of... | reverse complement strand
TATAGTCCCACTACCCCTAGTGGCCGACCTGTTCGCAGACAGACAGGCAGAGGCGGGTCTCCCTACGGGTTCCCCTTTTCAATAGGTAGGATGGAACCCGTACGGGATCCGCTGGTAGATCATGTATTTCGATGATTTGATCAATTGCAGAACGCACCTTTCGCCCATCCAGACATCGGTTCTCTAAGCTGTGGTGATCCATCCACGGGACTTTTATTTCACACGGCTTTGAGGACAATCGGGATACCGTACCACATTATCATCACAACCAAAGTCTTGTGGTAGCCAGTACCAGCCGACTTGAAGTCCGCAAAGCGAGTTTCCACAATCTGCGGCCTCGAGCACCACTCAACTATTGACCTAGCACCCGTGGATATGCGCGCAAACAGCAAAGAGTGCCGTCCCAAACTCATCTGCAAACTCTAGCCACCGTTCGATTCTCTCCTGCCGGGCCGCAGAGCCAGTCTCAGAATCACGCCAGAGCTCGGAAATCTCAAGCTTGCCATCTGGCCACCGACTCAAATGGGCATGGTAAGCTTGTTCCCAGGCTACGCGATTGCGTTGCCCCCATAAACCGGAACCATCCGGGAGAAATGCGCCTCGCAATTCTTCCGCCACGAAGTTTGGTAAGCCCATTTTGAAATTATAGACGCTGCTAAAGAGATACATGGTGAAGAGGGTCCGGCGCTTGGCGGAGGTGATGATATAGGATTCCCACTTGGGTCTATTGTTTAACTCTTCAGCTTCGGATGTAATACCAGATCTGGCACAATAAAACCCTATCCCCTGGAGTCTGACGTGGAACTCGAGTTCAGAGTCATCTTCGAGAGCGCCTTCTTCGAAGGGAGAGGAAAAGATTGCTATCATGTAAATCAAATACGCTTGAAAAACGCACAGGCGATCGATTTCACAGGATTGTGGTCCCTAATAAACGTTAGCTTGTTCTGAATAATGTCTGAACTAGATGTACCTGATCATAGATCTTCCTCATCTCCCGCAATATTTGTCTCTGGATCATCTTCTCATTCCCCGGGATTCGATTTAGCCAGGAGCGGACGAGGCTGAAGCAGTTGGCTAATATTGGCGGAACATTCCCTGTCACCTGCTTGTGGTGAATGAATGGGGGCACCGCGGATGAATTTAGCTTGGAGACGTAGGATTTCAGGATACGAGTAATGTATTGGATGGTGTAAGGCGGGAAAGCTTTGGGTACTGAGGCTGTCGACATGTTCAGGTAAGGACGCGTCCAGCGATCAAGAATTTCATCTGCGTTTGCCATTGGAACCAGGTCCAGATGTTCAAAATCCATGTCTGTTGACGTGTCCGGGTTGGTCAAACAGATCGCTGGGATCTTAAATGTTTCACCTGCGGAACCACTCTCGGCTGAGATAGATGGAATATCCTCTGTGACTGGAATACTCGATGAAACTTCATGGTGGGAATATGCATGATGTTTTGGCCCAACAACAGCAGGATATTGGCAATTTGTTTTCCGAGTCTTGCAACGTGAGCAAGTGGGCTTTGCCAGATCACATCTCACTTTCGACTTTTCGCACTGAGAACAGCTCTTCTTCCGAGAAGGAGCTAACCCGCTTCTTCGTGGTCGCGAAGAAGCTGAGGTTCGCTTCATTCATGCGAAGCGAGGTGAGATATATGTAGGATGAAAGTAGCTAATCATTATAGTGCTGTATCCGGGCGGTCAGGTGATAGCACATGACCTCATGATTGTATGAGAGCAGAGCGAAGCTGATTTACATTTGAATTGAGATTGCACGTAGCATGAGTATTTATAAGATTATTGGCGAATTTCCACTTATTATAGTTGTATGAATATAAGGCGAGTATGCTTCTAGTTGAGTATGAAGTTCCCGTACGGAATAGCTCTACCAAGTCCGATATTGTTCTATATACTCGCCCTTGCGTGAAGACTTGAGGGTATTACCATCAGCCATAGAAAGCGAGAGAGTAAATTAATTTCAACTAAATCTATAGCACTTTTTGCTTTGAAATAATGACATCCATGAGGCTATACATGGAAATAGTCGGAAAAGATCGCCACCTCGGAACTCCGAACCAAACCCAATTCCTCCCCACAACTATAAAACCTCCGACAGCCAACTCCAAATCAACTCTTCTCAACACCCATTGAGTCAAAACAAAATTACTTTCGATCAAAAGCAAATCTCAACACAAACAAACTTGACCAACACAGCCCATTAAAACATACGAACCACTCCAACCAAACCAAAACAACAACCAAATCACATCAACCAGCAAAACCACCAGTATGCCCCAAGTCTACACAACAGACCACTCAAACACAGTCCTCCAAACCCACAGCTGGCGTACAGCCCAAAACTCCGCCCCCCATCTAATCCCACACATCCAACCAACGCACAAAATCCTAGACGTGGGCTGCGGTCCAGGCTCAATAAGCATCTCACTAGCCAAACTCGTCCCAGGCGGCTCCGTCACGGGCGTAGAATACGTCGCCGACCCGTTATCCGGCGCGCGCGCCCTCGCGCAAGCAGAAGGTGTAACAAACATAACCTTCCAAGAAGGCGATATCCACGCCCTCCCATTCGAAGATGGATCCTTCGACATCGTGCACGCGCATCAGGTGCTGCAGCACGTTGCGGACCCTGTGCTGGCATTACGGGAGATGAGGAGGGTTGTGAAGAGAGGCGGTATTGTTTCTTGTCGGGAGTCTGCGGAGTTGAGTTGGTACCCTGAGAATGAGGGGATTGCCAAGTGGAGAGAGGTTACGGAGGGGATGCAGCGGGCTAGTGGGGGACATCCGCATCCTGGAAGCATGATTCATGTTTGGGCTTTTGAGGCTGGATTTGGGAGGGAGGATGTTAGGAGGAGTGCCGGGGCTTGGTGTTTTGGGGATGATGAGGAGAGGGCGTATTGGGGTGGGTCTATGGAAGGACGGGCTAGGGAGTCTGGGTTTGCGAAGAGGGTTGTTGAAGAGGGGTTTGCGGGAGTTGCGGATTTGGATGTTATTGCGCAGGGGTGGAGGGCGTTTGTGGATGATCAGGATGCTTGGTTTGGGTTGTTGCATGGGGAGATCTTGTGTTGGAAGTGAGGGTTTTGGGTGCTGGTTGACGGGAGTTTATATGTCTGTCTGTTAAGATCGAGTAAAGTAAATTATGGATGAGACGACGTCTTGAAGGAATGCAATGGTAAACGTAGTATCGATATAAACCCTATTGATCGCCTTGGCGAATGCAGTCCTAGCAATGAAGAAGTTGTAAAGAATGAAGTAAAGAATACGGGGTTGCTCAAGCAATTTGCAATTTTCAATCTTCAAAATGAGACCTCTAGTCACTGCCATAGTCATCCTCATAGGCCTCGTCACGACGACCTTCCTCATATGCTTCCTCGAGGTCCGAGCGCTCCTCATCCTCATCTATAAACACGTTAGCATCAAACTCGAGACAGAACAACAAGCAAGTCCAATTGAACCCAAAGCAACAGAATCAAACATACCGTGCTCATGTTCAAGATAAGCACCAGCAAGACCACCAACAGCCAAACCAGCGGCACCCATAGCAAGGTACTTTCCAGTATTACTCTGCTTCTTTTCAGGCTCGACCTGCTGCTGAGGATCATAGTAACCACCACCGGAAGGACGGTTATCGTAGTTGACAGGAGGCGGGCCAGGAGGCGGCGCATAATAACCACCCTGAGGCTCGGGGGGAGGAACGCTGCGGGAGCCATCATCGTAGCCCGAATAGGCCGGCTGGGCATAGGGTGTCTCCCACTGCGAGCGACCAGTGGCGTCCTCTACCCAGAAGGCGCGACGGGTGCTTGGCTCCCATTCCTGGTGCCAGCCGGCTGGAAGTGGAGGTGGGGGCCCTGGTGGGGGCCGGGCGCCTGGTGGAGGGGCGCTGTAGGGACCACGTTCATAGGGCGGTCTGTCTGAGGGGGGTCGGGCATACGGGTCTGCGGGTGGTGCGCCGTATGGCGCGTAGGGCTGTTGGTAGGGAGGTGCGTCTGATGGTGGACGACCGTAGGGGTCGGCTGGTGGGCGGCCGTACGGGTCACCATAAGGCGGGGCGTACGACATGATGAATTGAGAGAGAGTTGACGGTGAGACAGAAGAGAGGGAGAGGAAGGAAGAGAGAGGAGAGAAGGAGGGGAGTGAGTCCTTTTTATGGGGAAGCGAAAGAAAACAATTAAACAATTTATTTGTAGTAGACATCAACAGTTCCGCTCAGAACCGAAAGGACCGAGACAGATGTACCCACCAGATGTCAGTTAGCGCTGTGGTTGACGGCATTTAATCCCTCTAGGCAGATGCGATATCAACTTCCTGAGCCCCAATAGTGGCTTGTGGCCCGGCCAAATTGGGAATTTCGCGCCTTACAGGGCTGTCCTGAATGATCCGATACAAGTGTAAGCATGCCAAGTGTTAAGTGTCATCATAGGGGACATATTGGTTACATTGGAGGTTGACATGATCAACTCCTGATCGGCCAACTCCACTCTCTATTTTGGTTCCTGAACCTTGACCGTTAGACATATACATCCCTACCCCTAGAGATTTCCCATAGAATAGGGGAATGAGAGAATAGGGGGAGACCGATTGCACCCCACCTGCAGTGGAGAAGTCACTTAGGGGTTGCGGAAGAGAACAACTGAGAGAAAAAGATGCAGATAATCCGCGCTAGTGTATACCCAGCCACTAGGTGGCTTAGTCTATATAGCACAGCCACTCATTGTTACACACGTGGCTAGAGAGGGGAACTACATATGCGAGACGGAGTCGCAGTGGTTTCAAATGCGATGGAGATATAATGCATGCGGGGTTGGGAGTAGGGGCGCTAGCCATTTCCCATAAATGAATGGATTGAGTAATTGTAATAACCTCAGGAAACGTAAAATTGCGAGCGAGAACACCCGTGGGAAATATCAACCATGCGGGCGCGATTTCCGAACTCGATCACAAACTACTAACTTGGCGCGCTGCCTTAGAGCGTAGACGCACGGCGGACGCAAGTCAGTAACCAGGCTATACTATGTAATTTAGCCTGCGATTGTACTGGCGGCATCGCTGTCTGGATAGAAGAAAGCAGACAAACTAAAACTAGGTTAGTGAGAGCTCATCAAGAGGAAAACAGAAATACCTACGCAATAATGATATAGGCGGCAATCAATAGCACACCTTCAAGGTAATTGCTTCGGCCGTCCAGAACGAGGAAGTTGACCACGAAGGTGGTGACAAACAGACAGATGGTCTCAAACAGGGTGAAGTAGAGAGACATGTCCTTATCCATACACCATCCCAGGATAACGACCAGGGGAGTGACGAAGATAGCTGGAAAAGTTAGGATTCAGTTTTAATTAGAGATGTAGGACGTACCAATTTGAATACTGCTACCAACCGACACACCAATTGACAAGTCCATCTTGTTTTTTGTTGCGACACTGACAGCGGTAACGTGCTCTGCTGCGTTACCGACGATCGGCAGGATAATGAGACCGATAAAGGCCTCACTGACGTTGGAGCTTGTGATCATCTCAGGAATGGCGTCAACCAAGAATTCGGCACAAACAGCAACCAAGCCAGTAGACAACAGAAGCATAACGACGGCAGCAGTCCGAGACATTTCAGGTTCCTGGGGTTTTGCTGGAGCGTCTGGCGCAGGGAGCTCAGCCGAGTCAGTGAGACGAGAGGCACCGCGTGCGAATTGAACGGCGTTGCCGGCTGGGGGAGGCCGGTTGATGTGAGCAGGGAGCGAGTTACTGCGGGAAAGACCAGGGCGAGCAGCTCCGACTCGAGGGGACATAGCCGGCGACTGAGAGCTGAAAACAGTATTTGAGAGCAAAGAGGGGATCGGGCCGAAAGGAGAACGGCGTTTCTGGGGATCCTCTCCGGCGCCTTCAACGCCGGCAAATGTAGGAGCAGACGAGAAGCCTTTCATGGTCTGTTGGGGCCCCTTGGAGGGAGGACTGTGGGTGGCCTCTTTCTGTGCCTTCCGCTCGGCCTTCCTCTCTGCTTTTAGTGCCTTGCGCTTCTTGCGGTCACGCTTCGATTTTTGGCTTGTTCCACTATCCATACGGTCAAGAGCGATACCAAAGTCACGGGAGCGAATGGCAGACTCCTGCACGTCATTATCAGCGTCATAGTGAACTTCGTCACCAAGTTCAATGGCATGCTCGTTGCTAGTGATCGAATTGCCAATGGAGCTTTGGTTTTCGTTAGAAGTCGAGGCCATTGCTTTCTTCTGGAAGGACTGGCGAGAGGTTGTGCCCTTGGAGCTGGTGCTCGACTTGCGGTGTCTGCGGTACTTCATAGCTCTCTTAATACGCTTGGCGGTAGTCCATGACGTCGTAGTATCATCGGATTCATCACTAGAGCTTGACGAGGATTCCGAAGAGCTGTTCATGAACTCTGCGAGAACACCGGGATGGGATTCTTCGTCAATGATAGCCTGGGGAATGCTTGCGTAGAGATATGAATGGGACTTCAGCTGGAAGACGATGTACAGAATGTACACCAATAGCAGAACAACACTAGTGCCACGGCTGACCTTGAGGGTCTCATGGTCGGCGTCGCCATTATCTGACCACGACGCGTGGAAAGCAGTTGGCAGAAGAAGACTCATCACACTCAAACTGAGAAGACAAGCACTCATTTGGGTCACAGTGCTGTTGTAGATCTGTTCCTGGAAGCGGAGCCCACCACACAAGAACGCCATACCCATGATCAACAGCAGATTGGCCAAAATAGAACCAAGTAGAGAAGCTTGGACGATGCGAATCTCATTCTTGACCAGAGCGATGATGAAGATGATCAACTCTACTGCGTTTCCGAAAGTCACGTTGATCAGAGCTCCAATTGTATCACCAAGACGGCTGGCGACACTCTCCGTGGCGTGACTGAGGAGTCCTGCCAGGGGGATGATGGCCACTGCGTTCATCGCGAAGATGATGGCTGGGTTGAGGCCGACGGCCTCGACGGCGATGCCGACCGGCACGAAGACCAGCAGCACATTCACCCAGCTGTGGCACAGGGCATCCTTGGTGTGGTTGTAAAACCGGCCGGATCCATTTCGCATGCGAATCAGAAGACCCGGCTTTGAGTTGGGTTCTGTGTCAGACCCTGGAGTAGGGTCCTCCACAGGGACATTCACTTGTCCATTTTCAGGGGGAGGTTTCTCGGTAGGTACGTCGGCCTGTTGGGAGGGCTGATCTGTCAGGCCGCGAGAGGATGCGTGAGCTTTCGCCCACGCGTGAATCCGGTCTATAGAAGCGAGCGTGGTTAGTTCCGGTGGAGTAGGAATAAGATGGCTATAGATAGCTATACAGCACAACTTACGCATGTATTACAGGGACAAAACACAGATGAAAGAAGGCAAAACGCCTTTGGAAAGAACTGAGTGAGTGAAGGAGAGAGCTGTCAAGTGGTGGATTAGGGGGACCAGACTTATTTATGAGCTTGGCATCTTGGCGCGGACATTTCCCACTTTTACTCAACAAGCGCGCCACATACGAAGTTTCATTGTATCTTGGTGTCCATGGTGGATCCTTGATGATCTTGATAAAGAATGTGTTGACGAGTACACGCCGACAACCAGAATTGGCATTCTCGTCACCCCCTAGCATGATGTCAACGCAGGGCACACATCAATGGAAAGGCCACTCGAGTCAGACAGCATGGCTCATGACGCGTTCTCGATTATTCTCCCTATAAGGATGCCAAGGTTGATGGACGGCAAATCTGGCTCCACCAAGGACAATGTTTGATATCCAACCCGACATTATTGGTCTACGCTGGCTACGATCGACGTACTGACTGCCATCCCCGTCGAGACCATTATTGGCTCATGTTTTGCCTATCGAGACGCTCGAGACCTGTCACAACTGCGTTACTCCGGTGCATTTCAACCCGAGTCCGATTCGGGAGAATGTCTCAAATCTCCACAACGATAGGCTGTTCAGCTCTCCAGCACATCTCCAGGACCAGAAATGAGGATTAGTGTCTTGTGCTTGTGATACGCTGGTTGCCACGGTCCTTTGACTGGTGTCTGTTGTACCTCATTTGTCTGTAATGAGGTCACTTATGCATCTCGCTTTCTGATGCACCCGCTCTGCATACGCAACTCCCGCTTCATTTCGCTTCACTTTACTGCGCCCACAACCTTGGAAGCCCCACAACTCCACACCAGTTTGTGGCTTGTGGCTGTGGCACAGTAGCCACAGTTGGTTCTGGACTCTGACTCAGGATCATAGTTGAGACTGGTGGATTCATGTTCAACGATCTATTTCTGGAACAACCTGCTCCTGCCCAGCAAGATGCAATCATAACGAAATCGATCTTGTTATGGCGAGCCACGCCAGGCCTCTCACAATGGCTGCCTGAATGTGAAGCGTAGGACATGGATTGTGTAACGTTATCGCAAGTACTTGCATAAGAGAAATATGACTTCTGGCTTAAAAAACGACATAATATGTCATTTCTACCATTGAACCTCGACCTGGGATACTAGAGACTATTTCCCTGATTTGGATTTAGAGAACAAATAACATAATATCTGTCAGCTATAAACACACGGTCGCGTATCGTTTCTTACAGGATGGATCGAAATCAGTTTCACCACTTGCACACGGAGATTCTATCTCGAACCCTCTTTTGGCCTGTATCACTAAAACTGCGGAAAATCAAAGAATCGCCCATCGTAGAGCGATCGAAGAGCGATCTTCCCTAAGCGGAAAATATCTACTCCGCTATTTGACAGCCACAAGTCCTATATCAAACATAGCGCGACGTCCCTAAGAATAGGGCCGCTATACTAGTAATAGCTTGTAGATTAATCGACTCCAATCATTAATTTAGCTACGCAGGATACAATAGTAAAGATACTTTGCATTTATTGCATTTATACTCAACTGTCACATCACGTGCCTTCTCCGGACTGATCCGACCGGCGCTCATTTTGACTTCTTAGGAGGCAACGCCGCAAGACAACACGGTTTCTCTTATGGGAGACCAGTATATCTTGAAATCGATCTAAATATCTGAGTTCGAAGCCCATTTGTTCTTCCCGCTGTCGGCACTTGGCTCGGCACGGGTCCAACGGCAACCCGATCCGCATGCAGACGCATGCGGTAGTCTAATTGATCTACCTTGAAATTTTACTTCCTCTTCTTGTTCCATGGAGAATTGGCTCTGTGTTTTCCTTTTGCTGCCTCCCACTGAACCTTTTGGTCGGATATACATATATCTGGATACGGGGCAGCAGGCCACTAGACGAGCAGAATGACAACGGCTGAAAATGTGCCCAAGCTGTCTCGGCCTGGGATTCTGAGGTAAACAAACACTGCTATTCCTCTAAACCCCGCACGCTAATCCCTTGCACAGCCGACTAAATCCATCAACATGGTGGTCCAAGTTGGAGCTGGACTCCCGGACTATGCTCATGATGTTGAAAGGCGCCTTGGCACCAACTATCACCATCGCCATGTACGCTTCCTACCGTATCATGCTAATATCCATACTTATATCATTATAGTTACCAAAGTGATGCAATATCCAACATCACCACGACAATTGGCTACCTCTCCGCCTTGATATCAATTCTGTCGCAGGCGCTCATGCCTCGTGCCAAATTCATCAAAATCATGGTCTTCGACTTGATATCAGTATGTGTTTCCGCATCACTGTGTTGTCTTGCTGTATTCTGCGCCGTGAAAGCAAGAGAAAATAATACTGCCCCCGATGCGAGGGACGGTTTTAGTAGTGATGCCTGCGCGGTAGCTGCGATATGGCTTATATTCATGATCTGGTACGATGAAGTGTCTCTCCCGAGAATATTGATGATGCTAACACTGCTGCTAGGGGCGCAAATGCGCTTCGTGCTCTAAAACCAATGGAGCTTCAGGATCCCATGGTCGCTTTCTCCATTTTTGCTTCTGTTACGATTACCCGTGCGGGAACATTCATTTCGCTAGCCGCAGGTTTGGATTTCGTGGCTCGATTACTGAAGGGGTTTATGATTGGATTTGCTATTGCAACTGGTGTTTCATTGCTTATCCTTCCCCTCACCAGCAGAGGCGATATGTTCCATGATCTCAAGGGCTACGCAGCATCAGTTGAGGCACTCCTTCAAGCTCAGATATCATTTGTTGAAGATAGCTCGGAAACACACCTGTTCAAAGGTTCAGGTCTCCTTCGACGAGCGCGGACCTACAAAAGCACACGGGATGTGCAGGACAATGATGAAGATGATCTGCAAGCCAAAGAGAAGAAGCTGCAGGGGGCAATGGCCAAACTCAATGGCCTGCACAACAAACTGCACGCCGATCTCTTCTATTCCAAGAGTGAGATTGCATGGGGGAAGTTGTCCGCGGAAGACCTCAGTGCCATCGCACGTCTCTTCGGAAATCTTCTTCTTCCCTTGTCTGGAATGTCGATGTTGCCGGAGATTCTGGAGTCAATAGTCAAGAATGAGACGCGTGACGAGGAAGCCGGCGATCTCGACGCTCTAGAAGAAGGGGCATTGAAACCCTCTGAAATCCAAAAGGTGGTAGAAACACTTCATGAACAAATCATCCATTCTTCGGAGCTTGTGCAGCATGGTCTCCACTATTTCTTGTTGGCATTGGAGCTTATAAGGCCTAAGCATTTGGACAAGCAAAAAAAGCCTCATGATGAAGAAGCAAGGGGTCAAACTCTATCACCGTTGCAGCCTGATTTTCCCGCGCGATTCGAGCAGGAGTTGCACAGCTATTATTCTCGTCGGAAACACTTGCCCCAGGCTCTGGCTTCACTTGAAGCATTTTCTGCTGCTGAAAAGCCGGTTGCCGACGCTTCCACAGAGTCGGAGCCGCGTTTTATCGCGGCTGATCCAGATGTCCGGCAAGAATTCTTCTTGATCCTGTACATGGGCCATCTACAAGATGACATGTTGAACGCTACGCTGCAGTTGGTGCAGTTCGCCAATAGCAAGCATACCGATGGGACTATGAAGCGCAACCGACTTATCTTCCCTAAACAAAAGTCCATTCGAGCATGGCTCTCCCTGGGCTCCGACAAGAAAGAATCTGAAACTCCGTCGGCGAGCAGACAATCATCGAATGTCGATCCCTCGAGTATCCAACGTAATCAACCTACAAGGTTTCCAGATCCCGAGCACCTCCCACCCGAAAATATCTGGGAGAAAGGAAGTATGATATTACGTACCATTTCCCACGTCATCAAATCCGATCAAAGCGCATTTGGGTTCCGCGTTGCTGCTGCTTCATTTTCTGTCGGGATCCTTGCCTTCTTGCATCAGACTCAGGACTTTTTCATTCGGCAGAGATGTATCTGGGCTATGATTGTTATCGTTATTGGAATGAATCCGACAAGTGGACAGACCATGTTTGGTTTTGTTGCTCGGATTATTGCGACGACGATCTCACTTGTTCTCAGTTTGATTGTTTGGTACATCGTTGATGGCAAGACTGCTGGTGTGATAGTATTCCTCTATCTTGCCAATGTATTCGGGGTATGCATATTCACCTTGCAAACCGAGATGAACTATACTAACTTCAGCAGTACTACTTCTACATCAAAGTACCCCAATACTTCGGAGCATGCGTCATCTCCATCGTCACTTTGAACGTGATCGTCGGCTACGAGCTACAGGTATTATCCTACACCACCTACTTAGCCCAAGAGAACCAAGAACTAAGTTACCAAGGTCCGAAAACTTGGCTTCCCAGAAGCAACCTCAAACGGCCAACCCTACTACCCAATTTACCTCTTCGGCCCCTACAAACTAGCAGCCGTAGCAGCAGGTTGCGCAATCTCCTTCTTCTGGGTAATATTCCCATACCCAATAACCGCGAAATCCCAACTCCGCAAACTCCTCGGCCGAAGCCTCTTCGTACTAGCAAAATTCTACAGCTGCATGCACTCCACTATCGAACTATGGCTCAGCAACGAACTAGGGCCCATCCAAGACAAATCCTCCCCAGCACATAACCTCCAATCTTCCCGGCACAAACTCTTCAAAGAGGAAATGATGCTCCTCACTGGTCTCCGTGCTCATAGCCACTTTAGTACTTTCGAGCCGCCCATCGGTGGCAAGTTCCCGAAGGAGACGTATGATAGTATCATTGCTGAGATTCAGCGGATCTTGACAAGTATGTCGCTTATGGCGCATACGACGCAGAGTTTGGAGGAGTTAGCTGTTGATTCCGAGACTTCTGGTAAGGATGATGACGACGAATGGATGCGACAGCTAGCTGAAATAGCGTTGAAATCGGATGATTTCAATTCTCACCACATCACCTCGTTACTGTGTCACCTGTCTGCGGCTATTTCGAATGGTCAGCCGCTGCCGCCTTACTTGTCTACGCCGGATTCCTTTCCTCTTGCTAGGCAGATGCAGAGAATTGATGGGGAGTTGCTCAGTATTCGGCATATTGAGGATCCGGCTTTTTCGGCCTTTGTTACGCTTGAGGTTTTGAGGTCGGTTGTTAGCTTCAGTTTGAAGGATTTGATTGGGTGAGTGTTGCTCTAATTCCTTGTGGTGTTTTGCTGACTTTGTTTTAGGAATGTGAAGAAGCTGGTTGGGGAGATTAAATTTGACTTCTATGTGGGGCAGACGGAGAGGTATGCTGAGTCTTCGAGGCTTATTTCTCGCTCTGATCGGGAAGACCAGCAGTAGATTTCCATGTACAGTCTCAAGGTGTAAATATGTTGACCAGATCAATTCTATGAGCCTATGTACTTTCTAGTGAGCTAATAAGGGTGCTCTTAGGGGTGCTCAGTTTTACGAAGTGATCAAAAGGAGCAAAGGGCGAGCAATGAAGTGCTAGCCACCAAGACCGGGTAAAAAACAAGACATTGGTCTCTGCCATCATATCCTGATTGCGGCCGCAACTCAATTTTTGGTAATTAGCAACAGTGAAAAGGTCTACCATTGGTCATGATGTCCAAATCAGATTCTATGCGGCCGCATGTGGGGACGAATGACTTTTACATTGCGCAGCTCAGTTAAACGTACCGCCGATAACACCGATCAAAATGCTAAGAGCGCTGATATGAGGGCAGCTGCGAGTAGGAGATCTTACCTAGGGATTAAGCGGGGTCTTTATCTAATATTGGTCCTGTGTGGCCTACTAATAAACGACCGTGGAAAAACCCCCGCGAATGTATATCGAACATTAGATACATTTGAACTAACTCAAGCAGCCAGATGTATAGGAAGTGAGGATGACAAGATAAGTATGATAAGTGTCACGAATGAATATGTTCTAAAATGGCACTCTTACCCATAAATCTACCCAACGATAACCCAATATCTGACCATAAACAATCATCTACAAAAGTTTATACCTCGCAGCCATAGCAACACAAACAACCATAAAAGCAGCAAATACACCAACAATACCAAAGAACCACCCAAGCCCATGAGCCTCCTGGCCAGGAACAGGAACATTCATTCCCCACATACCAGTAACAAGATGACAGGGCACGAAAATAGTAGCCAGGAGGGTAACCTTACTCAATCCGGAATTAATAGTCAAACTAAGACGCAGATTGGTAGCGCTCAACTGTGCCAGACAGTTCGCCTGGGACCGACCGATGATCTCATCGATGTGTCCGAGAGAAGACAGTGTCGTGACGAGATGGTCCTGCACGTCACCGAGGTAGAGGAGTAGATCTCCATCCGGGAAAACGGGGTGCTTGTCGGGTGACTGGCAGCGCTTGACAAAGCCATTTAGGACGTCGACTTTGCCGTGGAGGCAGCGGATGATGTGGGTGATTCTCTTGCGGAGAAAGTCGACTTGTGGGATGAGTTCTTTTGCGTCGTCGATGCGGGCGATGAAGACTTGGTCTTCGATTGCTTCGGATTCTTGTTCTGCGGCCCGGGTGAAGGGCTCGAAGCTGTCGATTATGTCGTCGCTGGATGGATGTTAGTTTTTCTATTCATATGTCGTACTTGAAGGGAGGTTGGAAAAGCGACGTACATCATTGCATAACAGACCCAGTCACTCGTCAAGATGGACGGATCGTGCATCTTGCGAACGCGGTCTCTAGCCCGAGTAACATGTCCAGAGCCACTAGGGGAAAAAGTGACGACACCATACTGAAAGACGAGAATATACAGCGCAGCGGAGACAGGAATGCCGGGCCGTTCTTGTTTAGTCGCGCTAGAAACCAAAGTCTGAAATGAGATCAGATAGTAGTTCTTGAACACGTCGACTTTCTCCCGAGGCTCACGGATAGCAATATCCTCTGCCGTCAAGGGATGAATGGACAACGCCTGGGCAACGACATCAACGTCTCCCTCGCTGGCATCACAGATATCAATCCACCAGATGGGCTGGTTGGGATCTGGACGACCCTTTTGCTTCTCCTGGGTCATATGATCGAGATTTCCATCTGGGAAAAGAGCGTCCCAGGTCGACGAGGTGGTGACCTCCTTCGTCTGGGACGAGAAGAAGCTGAATCGGTCAGGCGGGGAGTGTTCCAGCATTGCCTTCTTTTCCTGTGGGGTTTCCATCTTTGCTATCTCTATCTTTGAGATAGGTTGGCTGGTGTGCGGTGGCTAGACCGGTGATCTGGTGCCATCAGAAATGGGTTTCTTGGTGGAGTGCGTTCCCTTTGTGTATTCGCACTCTCATGAAGGAATGTGATCTGCTCAGCCCATTCTAGTTCTCCTGGAGTGAATCTCGAGGAGAGGTGTAATAGGGGGTATCTGGTGATGGTCATAGGGTGGTTCAGGGTGTGGAGGAAGGAACTGAAAAATGCCCGGGAGAGAAAACAATATGACCTAACACGTGAGACGCGTGCCAGCCCTACCCGTTAGCTCCATGCGCTATATAGCAGGTGGACTGGGGTTGAAAATTTGCAGCCAATGACTCGAAAGGTGAGCGGATTCGACCGCTTGCCCAGATAGTATGATAGTTTGGTTCCGGAACGGCGGTTCCGAGTTAGGCATCGACGTTCTACAAGGTCCCCAGGTTTTGAGGCTATTCTCGAATGATCTGGGGCTGATCTTGACTTATGTCCAGTAGATGTCCTATATCGTCCGAGATCTTCATATCTCCAATCGTGGGACTCCAGAAGCTCATTGAAAAATGGAGAGCTTCATTAATCTTACAGTAAAACATGTATAAACCAGAATGAATACAGTTTCAATCCATCAATGCGAAACAATAACAAGATGTTGTCGTAAATGTCCCCAATGACTCCGTAATAACGCTCAATATAAAGCCAGACAGCGTGTGACACCTTCAAACCAGTCAGTCAACTCATTCACCCTAACACGGTGTAGAGCGCATTACCATACCATTATGATACTTGTTTAGCCTCCGGCTGCCGATCTTTAACCCCTTGTTCGCGGTCCAGGGCATTCGACCCGCGGAGTCGCGGCCAGGCCAGCCCAAAGAAGAGGATGACCGCCACGAGAATGAGGAAAGTGGGCAAGAACATAAAGACAAAGAGCACCAGGCTCAACCCAAGGGTGATATTCTGCTCGCGAAGAAATCGACGAGCCATGATCTCGATGGCTGACTCCAGCATGGAGCCAAGACGCCAAGTACGAGGATGACCGGTTCAGTCAAGTGGGATAGTCAGGAATGGAGGTGAGAATTGGATAGATCAACGTGCACAAGTCAAATCAATTGACTTCAATAATGGTCAACTCATTGCATTTCACTGATGGGACCGGTCGCAGCGCGGCTGCCCCATATATACAAGCGATATACAGCCATGCACGGGTCATGCCGAAACATCTTGGGCTACACCATTTTGAGTATCGACAGTGGCAAGCCGACATTCGTAAATGCTGATGCCTGTGCCAATTGGTTGGGCCTTGGACGAGAATCGCCATCACGGATCCAATTTCCGACCTCCACTCTTGGCAAGAATATAGAAATTCCCGCTGACCGCATAACTGGGGCCCAATAAATGAAAAAGGATTAGTCCGAGCATTTGGTGAAAAATGTAATAAAAATCGAATTCGAATGGGCTTGGCGCCCCATCTCAGGCAGCAGCATTTTGGCCTCAAAACATTTCTCCTGCCAAGTCACTCCTATTTTTGTCAGCAATACAGGGTGGATTTTACAATCGAATCGACAGTCTCAAACAGTTCGCGCCCGTGTCTTTCACCGACAAAGCCAATCCACCCTCCCTCCCATTCAGTCCCATCTCGCCTGCTTCCAGCCCTGCAAAGCAAGGCAGGCCAAGGGCCAATTCCCGCCAATCCGAAGTGGCGAACACGTCGAGAGTGGGGACACACCTGTAGGCATCGAATTCTGGAGTTTGAGCCAGCCTCATTTCCTGCACGGTCGCAAACTGTGAGTGTTGGACCTTGGCTCCTTGAAATACAGTCTTTGGACATCAGCAAGGAGTACGGTACATAGAATTGGCGATCTCAAATTGCTGCCTGTCAGTGGCAAATCGGGTTATTGCGAAAACCTACCCGGTAGGGCTGAAGCTTGGCCCGTGGAGCCTAGTGACGCGCCCTGGAACCGGATCAGGGCCGGACATGCCGGCCATTTTCAATGGTATTGGCGATCGTAATTGTGTAACTTGATGATTGAGGTTGTTCTCAGTGGGGGGATAAAGGAAGAAAGAAAATAAGAGGAAAAGGAGAAAGGAGAGAAAGAAGATGGAGATTCCTGGCAGTACCCGTGACCAGGTTCATACTGTGAGATCGGCGGGGATAGACGAAATACCCTGAAGTTGTACCTGCTGGTAATTATAGCAACTGGTAATTACTGCGGTCACTTTCCCCCACATTTCTTCCTCCTGCGACTTTCACACACCTCCCCCTCCGACCCTCAACATGTCTTGGCTCGCGGGGCAGAAGGACGAAGAAGACGAACAGGACAACCTAGGCGTGGATTGGGTTCTGCAATATGAGTTTGGCGAAATCGGTAAAGAAAGCTTACATATTTCTTGGCCATCTCACTAACAACCCCAGACCAAGCCCAAGCCATCACAGAGTTCCGAGCCCTCATCCACGATTTGAGCGAAGCTGGTCTTCGGGTCCAGGTACGCCACGGCCACGGCACTGCGCTATTGGTGTGTATTCGGGTACCGCGAGACCATCTGGGGAATTTAGTACATCAGTCGAGGTGAGGGATATGAAACGTGGATACATGGGTGTTATGAGGATAAATGGCTGAAGGCATTGCAGAATTAAGGATTGGCTGTTCGGAATTACCCACACGTTACCGGACGGCGATGAGACAGCTGTCGCTGACGCTGAAACCCCGTCCGAGGAGATTCGCTCAGTTTACCACGCTGTCACCTGGCAAAAGAAGATCGGTGGTGCTGGGATCACGCCGGGTTTTGGAAAATGGGAGCGTGTCACTGCCTCCTTTCCGTTGCATGATCAGGAGGCTTGCAGGGACATGCTGCGGAAATGGAGTCGGAAGACTATCTTAACGAGCCAGGATTTGGATGCGATTCGAGCGCTCTTTGGCGAGAAGGTAAAATTCGCTCTTTGCTCATTCCGAGGTGGCCGTAATGACCCCAGGCTGACTATCTGCAGGTCGCTTTCTACTACGCATTCATTCATTGCTATTCGCTGTTTCTCATCGCGCCCGCCGTACTGGGCATCGTTGGATGGGTTTATTTGGGACCGTATTCCATTGTTTACGGAACTGTGCTATGCGTCTGGTGCATTGTGTTTGTCGAGTACTGGAAGGTCCGGGAGGCCGATTTGAGTCAACGATGGGATGTCAAGGGTGTTGGCAGATTAAAGGTCAATCGGAAGCAGTACGTCTGGGAGAAGGAGGTCAAAGATCCCATTACTGGACAAATCAAGCACGTCTTCCCAGGCTGGAAGCAGTTCTCGCGACAGTTGCTCTTGGTTCCCTTTGCATCAGTCGCGAGTGTGGCCCTTGGAGCCTTGATTGTCGCGTCTTTTGCGTCGGAAGTGTTCATCTCTGAGGTGTACGACGGCCCATTCAAGAGCTACCTTGAATTCGTACCGACCATCCTCTTTTCGCTCTCATTACCTGCCATCACCTCATTCCTCACCAACATCGCGACTCGCCTCACCGATTACGAGAATTACCGAACGCAGGACCAATACGATCTTGCCCAGACGCAGAAGACCTTTGTGATGAACTTCATCACAGCCTTCTTACCGACGATACTGACTGCCTACGTCTACGTTCCCTTTGGCAGCTCGATTGTCCCACACCTGGACATTCTACGAAGGACAGGGTACAAGGCCGCCTTGCTCAATGGACAAAAGGAGTTCGAAGTAGACACGAGCCGCTTCCAGCAGGAGGTCATTTATCTTTCCATGACAGCCCAAGTCTTGAGCTTTGGGGAGGAAATCATTTTGCCATATGTGAAGCACGTCTTATCGCAGAAATGGCGCAACTACCGCGATCGCAAGGCAGGATTTGGGCGCAAGCGGAGCTATTCCAAGGCCACCGATCTTTTGCTGATCGACCCGCCAAAGGAGGCAGCATTTATGACCCGGCTGCGTAGCGAGGCCGATGCAGAAGAGTACAACGTCGAGGAAGATATCTTGGAAATGTGTGTGCAATTCGGATATTTGGCACTTTTTGGTGTCGCCTGGCCACTCGTTCCATTGGGCTTCTTACTGAACAACTGGCTCGAACTGCGAGGTGACTTTTTCAAACTCACCCTAGAATGCCAGCGCCCGCCCCCAATCCGGGCGGACTCGATCGGTCCTTGCCTGCTTGGACTGGATTTCATGGCTTGGCTGGGCACTCTCTCAACCGCAGCGATCGTGCACGTCTACCGGGGGCCGATTCACGATGTACGTCTGTCATCGCTGCTGTTGACTGTTTTTATTGCGGAGCAAGCCTACCTGGGAATGCGGTTCACAGCTTCCATGGCCCTTGAGAAGATCTTCTCTGACACCATCCGACGGGAAGAGGCCCGCCGGTACGCCGTTCGCAAGAATTATTTCGCTGCGAGCCTGGCAAGATCTGGGTCACCTAGCTCTGGCTCCCAGGGCTCACCAAATGGCCGACTTCGTCCGCGTGTGCGCTTCAACGAGCGGGTGAATGTGTACGGCTCCACTGAAAAGGAGCCTTCGCCCGACGGAACACCTTCTCCTACCAAAGACGTACCAGAGGGTGATGTCCTTCGCGGATCCGACCGGGAAGCCGAATTCTGGAGTGGACAATCCCGCGATATGGCGGCGGACGCAGGCGTCAAGCTGATCCGAGCTCTCATACCTACAGCAGCTGATAATCTGAAACTGTCGAAAGAAGCGTAGCAACAGATGTATTATTAGACCACAATTTGAGACTCTATTGTTGCTGCCTACCCCTGGACATCTACGTATAGACAATAAATAGCCAGTGAAATAAACAGACCACTAGTTCGTGGGGCCTAATTTCCCAATGTGCGCATAACAAAAGTCCGTGGAGATCTTCAGCCCTACAGGGCTGGCTCCACAGGGACGCCTTGGCTTTCGTTGGTACCCCGGTCTTCCCGCTTGCGTGTCTTCTTTTCTCTGTATCTTTCTTAGCCTCGCTATGTACTCTCCTTTTTTCTCTCTCTGTCTCTTCCTCCATCTCCTCTCCAACTCCCTCAACCGGTTGTACAAAGCATGGGAATGGACAGCGTCATGTGAACCACCCATCCCAAGGTCACCGGCTTAAAACTCTCACAATGGCAACCCCTACCGACTCCTCCGACACTCTCATCACATCCACACCAACACGCCTCTCCCAGTTCACACCTGACAAAGCGAGGGCAATGGAATTAGGTTCCCTCTCACCAGCCGAGTCCGCACCACCGGTGGTCCCGAAACTCATCCGCGAAGCCAGTGACATCACACGGCAGGAATCCTTCGAAGCAAACCGAGACCAGGTGACCCTAGTCCGACGAAGAGGCCGATTTCGCCTGCTCCACCAATCCCAATTCAGGAACAGCTTACTGGCCAGCGTGGGATACCTCGAGCTAGCGAATGCAGGCGACTTCGCCGCAAATGTCTGGAATGAGGTCCCCGTTCCGAAGTTCGCTGCCGTGCTAATGGGTATTGGTGGCACACTCGCCCTGGGGATGATGTTCGTTGCTATCCAGGATTACCGCCTCAGCTGGCGGAATGTCAAGCTGCTCCGGGCGGAGCGAGCTCATTTGCAGCGGTTGCGGCAGTATCATGATAAGAATGCTGAGCTGGCTCAATTGATTGATAGTCGGATTAGTGTTGGATTCCGTGAGCTTGGAACGGAGGTTGTGGATCGAATCGTTATGGATGTGTTGATGGGCTTTGGTGCGGTGCTCGTTGGCATTGGTACGCTGATGGCGATTGGCGGTGCAAACCGCCGGGTTTACAAGGCCAGTAATCTGCTCTCTGGGTATATTGGAAATGGTCTCGCTGCGTTGTTTGGTCTATTAAATGCCATCTGGTCGGGCTTTTTGATCCATCGTTTCCGTATGCATGACGCCGCTGTCTATGCTCGCGAACCAAGCGATGATATCCGTCGCCGTCTGCGTACCCGTTTCCGTCGCTTCCAATGGCATGCTAGTATCAACGGCCTGAATGGTCTTGTTGCTGGTGCTGCATCTATGGTCACTGCCGAGCGTTGGTGGGGATATATCGTCCTCATCCCGTGCATCGTATCCCTGATTCTGTGCAATTACTTTTGGCGCAAAAAGCTTGGCTATGACCGTCCTGTCTTGGGCTTGTCCTCTCCAGCCAGTATACAACTGACCCCACTGATCGAGGACCTGGAATACGTGGTCTTGATGCAACGCGGTCTCGCCGAACCGGAAACATCCCTTCCCCAAGCAATCGTCCAATTCGACTCCCTGGACTCTATTCTCAAATTCATCGCCCGCGAACGCATGCTGGATACATACTGTGACTCTTTATCCCGTGACAAAAAGACTCGCCACCTCCTGGCTGAGGCCCCTGTCATCTCTGATTCCCCAGATCAAATTACCATCTCCCTCGACACTCTCTACACCCTCTCCACATCCCATAACGAAATCCTCCTCACCCACGCAAAACATTTCTTGCAAACTACCGGCGTCTGCATGTTCATATACCGTGAACGCCACCTCCTTGAATTACTCGGCTTCGCCGTTTGGCAGGATCAGATGAAAGCTACGACTGCAAAGCATGAAGCCGATACAATAGACCGTGCCTAATTTAATTTTCTTCTCATGAGCCGGGATTGATTCCGCGTTTCCTCATTCGCGCCACTTCCTGTTGTCTCCCTCCTGGCTGTTGAGGTCGAGTGTCAAAACATGCTAGCGGCTGGTCGCTGGCGCAGTCTTTTTGTTGGGTTGCACACTTGCAATGCGATGCCGATTGTGTGTTTTCTTCCTCATAGATAAGGAATGCCAGAGTTTGCTTATTTTTCAATTGATCCATTAGACATTTACTTTCGGGTATCTTATAACACCAGTCCGGTTGGCCTGAGAAGCTGTATCTGTACTTGACAGTAGATGATATCATATCAATGCATTTCTCATTTTCATTTCATAGACATCCGAGATACACCTGCATTTAGTCCAACACAATGTACCGTACCACCTCCCCTCTCCCCATCCCCTTTGCCCACAGTTCGTAGTTTATCATCCCATACCCTCAGTCCCCGTACGAAAGAGATTCAGCGTAGGTGGCATTTACGACTTGCTACAGCAACACTTCTTAGCAAGCCATCCACAGCCGTCACCGGTCATATGCGAAAAACCGCGGCTACCACAGTAATCCTCGCACTTCCCAGCCCAGGAACGGCTGCATGAGCTGGGGTGGTAACAGCTGCCGGAGCGTTCGAAGATTTCGCTGGCTTCGGCATTGGCGGTTGGGGTGGCCATGACGCTGGCTGTCAGTGTAGCCAGGAGGATAAGGATGTTGGTCTTCATTCTGGATTTTGGTGTTGGTTG
>ERZ1673737.1540-NODE-1540-length-21855-cov-5.954633_pt1 | contig 21855 bp, 19 predicted proteins | sample MGYA00580211_ERZ1673737 | MGnify/ENA primary metagenome ERZ1673737 (study PRJEB41218, sample SAMN15661789) | gut metagenome | host: Homo sapiens | place: Canada: London | collected 2015-08-20/2019-03-30 | study: EMG produced TPA metagenomics assembly of... | reverse complement strand
TGTGGATATACAGCCAATGCGGATGAAAACGCAGCGGGAAATATCCTAAGGGCAGCTCTTGCTAGGCTAGATTAGGAAGTGAACTTTCAAAAGAGTCAGCACTGCGAAAGAACTGAAGCTAGGAAGTAATCTAAGCAGTAGGAATCCCCTTGCTTTAGCAAGGGGAGGAAGTCAAGATAGAGCGTTTTTAGAATAAAAAACCGTCAAACTTAAAAGTTTGACGGTAAAAACAGCAGAAAAAACAAATTTAGATAATCAATTAGAGCTTGTTAACAGGGCAACGAGCCGGCTGACCTAAAGCGATACGTACAGCTTCTTCAGCGCACTTGGTCTTAAGATCAGAGGCAGCTTGTACAGAGTACCAAGCCATGTGCGGGGTTAATACTAAGTTCGGAACATCAGCCTGGTGTAAAGGATTGTCTAACGGTAAAGGCTCCTTTTGGGTAACGTCAATACCAGCACCACCTAACTGACCGCTCTTTAAAGCAGCTGCTAAGTCAGCTTCGTTAACTAAACCACCACGAGCAACGTTGATTAAAATGGCACCCTTCTTCATCTTAGCGAAGGTTGCAGCATTCATCATTTCAGCATTGTCTTTATTGAGACCGCAGTGTAAGGATACTAAATCAGATGTTTGTAAAACTTCGTCTAAAGACTTGGTCTCAATGAAGCTTAACTCAGGATTCTCTTCAACGTGTTTGGTGTAAACGTCGTAACCGATAACCTTGCAGCCTAAAGCGTGAACGCGCTTAGCAAAAGCGAGACCGATACGGCCTAAACCAACAACACCAACGGTCATGCAGGATAAGCGCATTAAAGGAGCCATCTCAGCATAATCCCAACCGCCCTTTTCAACCTGTCTGTCAGCTTTAACGATACCGCGAGTTACGCTCATCATTAAGGCTAAAGCGTGGTCAGCAACCTCAAAAGTACCATAATCAGGAACATTGCAAACCTGAACGCCATGACGGGTAGCAGCTTCTAAGTCGATATTATCAACACCAACACCATAACGGACGATGCCTTTTAAATCCGGACAAGCAGCAAAAACTTTTTCAGTAAATCTTGCATACTGGTTGCAGCAGGAAACTACACCTTGTAAATTAGCAATGAGTTCATCCTCATTAGCACTTTGGCAAAGTTCCCAAGCAAGGTTGTTTTTCTCAAAAACAACTTGCTCTTCATTCATATTGGCATGATCGCAGTCAGTTACAATAATTTTGGCATCGGCCATAATAAGCACCCTTTGTATTTAACAAAATAAGACAAATATGTTTTGTGATCATCTCACGTTATGTTGCCTATTTTAGGCATTTTTATAATATATAGTTGTGAACTAGCTCACTAAATACATCAGACCTCTTAAATATTTTGAAAAAAACGTTTTATCTTTTATAAACATATTGATTTTTAAGAAATTTTTCAGATACTAGTATGGAAGATTAAGAGATAATAATATTTTTATAAGATTAAATAAGAAAAAGTGATCAGCTCAATTTAAAAAAAAGCTTCATCTTTTGAGGGATGAAGCTAAAAGAAAGGTCAGATTTTAAAGAGATTTTTCAAGTTCTTGTAAGTATTCATGAATAGCAATTTGCGCACGAATTTTCGGATCTCCTAGTTTTGATTCAACGTAAACATTTTTTTGTTCAGCGTCGATAATACGAGATTTACGATTATCGTTTTCTTGAATTTCTAAGATCTTCTTAATTCGTTCAGAAACTTTAGGATCTAAGATTTGAGCTCCAACTTCAATGCGGTAATCAAGGTTACGAGTCATCCAGTCAGCAGAGGAAATAAAGATTTCTTCATTGCCGTCATTATGGAAAATCATTACACGCGGGTGCTCTAAGAATCTATCTACAATTGAGGTGATGTAGATATTTTCAGATAAGCCTTCAATACCAGGCTTTAATGAACACATACCACGGACGACAGCACGAATCTTGACACCAGCTTGTGAGGCTTCATAAAGTTTCTTAGTAAGACCATTATCTACAAGGTTATTAACCTTAAGTCTAATAAAGGCTTCCTTACCAGCCTTTGCAAAAGCGATTTCGCGATCAATCATTTCATAGATACGAGATCTTGCATTAATTGGTGAAACTAAGAGGCGCTTGAATTGCGGTCTTGTATAAGGATATTCAATAAATTCAAAGACGCTTTCAACCTCAGAGGTAATTTCTGGATTTACAGTAAATAAAGCAAAGTCGGTATAGATCTTTGCGGTCTTTTCGTTGAAGTTACCTGTACCGATATGGGCATAACGTACAGTCTTGCCATTCTCTTTACGGGTAATTAAGCATAATTTGGAATGAATCTTTAAAGTAGGTAAACCAAAAAGTACCTTTACGCCATTATCAGTTAAGCGTGAAGCCCACTTAATATTATTAGCCTCATCAAAACGTGCTTTAAGTTCAACTACAACAGTGACGCTCTTACCGTTATTTGCAGCATCAATCAATGAATTAATAACACGGCTATGTGAAGCAACGCGATAAATATTAATTTTAATTGAGGTTACTGAAGGATCATAGGATGCCTGACGTAAAAATTCGGTGAAATAATCAAAGCAGTAATAAGGATAGTATAAGAATACATCACGCTTTGATATAGCCTCAAAAGGAGTTTGAGCTCTTTCAAATTGGCTACTTAAAATTTCTGAGAGCACCGGATTTTCCATGCTATCATCGCCAATACTAGGGAAGGATAGAAAATCTTTGAAGTTATGATATCTATTTCCTGGCATCAATGAGTCAATAGAGCTCATACGCAATTCTTTGGCCATGAATTCTACGATACTCTTAGGCATTTGAGCGTCATATGAGAAGCGTACTGGCATGGCGTTTAGACGTTGCTTTAAGGACTCAGACATGTTTTCAAGTACACTCTTATCAACGCTCTCTGAGAGATCATACTCAGCATCACGGTTCATTTTGATGGAGTAGGTTTCAATAGAGTCGTAATCAAATAAGCCTTTGAAAATCATATCTAGGCCTAAACGGATGACATCATCAAGCCACATTAATGTGACAGAATCATCCTCAACAGGCATTCTGATAAAACGCGGAATTTGGTCTGAAGGGATCTCAATTAATGAGTAATGATTTTGCTCTTTGCCAGTCATTTTTACAAAGAGATAGGTATATTGATCTTTTAAAAAGGCAACTAAATCAGTTTCCTCATCAATGATGACTGGATTTATGTGCTTTAAGACATGACGTTTGAAATATCTTAATACCCATTTTTTCTGGGTTTCGGTAATCTCTTCGGCATTACGTAAGAAGATCTTGTGTTGAGCTAATTCTTCTTTTAAAGAAAGGAAGATAGTATTTAATGTCATCTGATATTTAGCGGCTTCTTTTTGTACCTGTCGTAAAAGATTTACCGTATCTTCATTCTTACCATTGACATTATTGATGATAACTTGACGCTTAAGCTCAGCAACACGAACTTTAAAGAATTCGTCTTGGTTATTTGAATAAATACCTAAAAAGCGGACTCGTTCAATTAAAGGTACCGACGGATCCGCTGCCTCTTGTAACACTCTACCGTTAAAAGAAAGCCATGAAAGTTCCTTGGGAACAAAATTACTTGAATCCATGAATATTTGCCTTTATTTTGGGGAAATTATGTTATTGGGTGTAATTTTAAGAATTATATAACTTAAAAGTTAAAATTAAGTTAAAAACGCACAAAATTTGCACTTATTAGCGCACATTTACGACAGATACTTTTAAAGATCTGGATCTTGTGAAAGCTGACGTTTTAAGTTATTAGTGCTATTTACCTGCATAAGCCTCTGTCGAGCCTCTTTATTGCCATTTAAAGCAGCTTCTGCCAAAAGCTTAGCCCCATAGGGGAGGGTTTTATCATTTAAGATAAATACATTACCTGCAGTGTAATAACCTCTAGTTATGCCTTGCAAGTTTATAAGTTTTGCAAACCAATAGGCTCCATCTTGAAGATTATCCTGAGCATAAAAATCTCGACTTATAATAGCAATCTTTCTAGGTCTAACTAAGATTTTGTCTATAAATTCAGGATAACCATTATTGGCTACTTTTTGCATACATTGAGTGTGTAAAACAGTGTACTTTTCTTTTTGAAAGAGCAAATAGGGATTAAAAGTTTTTTCTAAGCTACTTAGATATAGCGTATCTAAAGCTAAAGCATCAGCTTTTTCACCCTTAATAATGCAGGTGCGCGCTAATTTTATGAAGTTTTGCGTATTAGCCTCCTCTGCAGTCAAATTTTTAGGAGGAATCACTACTTTATCTTGTGATTCATCCTCATAAGTACATCCTGTAAGCAGGAGGGCTAAAGTTAAGATAGACAGGAGGCTTTTTTTCAACATAAGTTTTTGACTAAAGATCTTCATTTGAAGGCAGATTGTCAAAATTTTCTGCAGGAGGAGTGTAATTATTTAAGGTATTACCTTGATTAAAACTTGCCGGCTTTTTGAAATCGCCTGTTACATCAATGAGGAAATTGCCATTGAAAAGTAAAACTAGATTTTGAATTTGTGGCTCACCCCAACCTTTACGTAAGAAATGTACATAATACCAACGTGAGTTGTCAAAAGGATCAACTAACATCGGTGTACCTAAGACATAACGTACCTGATCACCGCTCATTCCATAACTAAGTTTATTGACGGCGTCTTGCTCAACAAAGTTTCCTTGGGCTAAATCAGAACGATAAGCACAACCCTGAGATAGAGCCAAAGTAGCTACACATAATGAGGATACTAAGAGGCGACAAAGCTTATTTTTTTGCATAATCAATCCTTGTTTTAACTTATGGGCATTGTAACACATGTAAGAGCTCAAAAAATCCTACTTTAATTCACAAAATAATTTTAAAAAAATATCTTTAAAAACAATGTTTTTTTTAAGCTTTTGCGTAAAAATGAGATTTTGCTCTTGAAAACTTTGGATTAAACCCCATTTTAGATTTACGCATTGAAAATGCATCGATTCACATAAATTTATAGAGTATGGAAATGCAGACTCAGGAAAACGAAATCAAACAGGCTTCATGTGAAGCACAACAGGACAACGCAACTGCAGATAAGGCTGTAAATACAGAGGCTGATACTCAAAAAGTTGAGAGTGCCCCAGAGGGAGAGGCTAAGGCTCCTGAGGTTTTAGATCCGTTATCTGAGCTTCAGGCTGAAAACGCTGCCCTAAAGGCTCATTTGGAGAAGGTTGAGAGCGCCGCTAAATCTGATCTTCAAAGAATGGTCAGAGCTATTGCTGAGGCTGATAATCAGCGTAAGCGTGCCGAGGCTGATGTTGAGCGTGAACGTAAGTATGGTATTGAAAAGTTTGCTAAAGCTTTGTTACCGGTAGTTGATTCCTTAGAATTAGCAATTACTCATGCAAATCCTGAAGATGAAAGTTGCAAGGGCATGCTTGAAGGTGTTCAGAACACCTTGACTCTTTTCTTAAAGGAAATGAATAACTTTGGTGTTGAGGTTATTGACCCTCAAGGTCAGGCATTCGATCCGAATAAGCATCAAGCTATTTCTATGATCCCGTCTGATGCAGTTGCTACAAATCATGTATTGCAGGTTATGCAAAAGGGGTATTTATTAAATGGCCGCGTCGTTAGAGCAGCTATGGTTATTGTTTCTGCAGGCCCAGGTCCTAAAAAAGAAGAGACCAAAGAAGAAGCTGTAGAGAGCAAAAAGATAAATATTGAAATTTAGTCTTGAAAAATGAAAACCTGCCCATATGTGGTAAGGCAGACAAAGAAAGAATTAAAGGTTTGAGGCTAAAAGCTGAAACCAAATAGTTTTAGAGGAAAAACAAATGGGTAAGATTATTGGTATCGATCTTGGTACTACCAATTCATGTGTTGCAGTTTTAGATGGCGATAAGGTTCGTGTATTAGAGAACTCTGAAGGCCGTCGTACTACCCCGTCAATTGTAGCTTATGCTGAAGATGGCGAGATTTTAGTTGGTGATGCTGCAAAGCGTCAGGCTGTTACTAATCCTAAGAATACTTTATTTGCAATTAAGCGCTTAATCGGCCGTCGTTATGAGGATAACGAGGTTCAACGTGATCTTTCCATTATGCCGTTTAAGATTGTTCGGGCAGATAATGGTGATGCTTGGGTTGAGGTTAGAGATAAGCGTTTAGCCCCTCCGCAGATTTCCGCTGAAGTCTTAAAGAAGATGAAGAAGACTGCTGAGGATATCTTAGGTGAAGAGGTTACTGAGGCTGTTATTACTTGCCCAGCTTACTTTAATGATTCCCAGCGTCAGGCTACTAAGGATGCAGGTCGTATCGCTGGTTTAGAAGTTAAGCGTATTATCAACGAGCCTACTGCAGCTTCTATTGCTTATGGTGAGGATAAGGCTAAGGGTGAGCAGAAGATTGCTGTTTATGACTTAGGTGGTGGTACCTTTGATATTTCCATCATCGACATCGACGAGGTTGATGGTGAGAAGACCTTTGAGGTTTTATCTACTAATGGTGATACTCACTTAGGTGGTGAGGACTTCGATAATCGCATCATGAACTACCTCATTGACGAGTTCAAGGCTACCTCAGGTGTCGATCTCCGTCAGGATCAGTTAGCTTTACAACGTTTGAAGGAAGCTGCTGAAAAGGCTAAATGCGAGTTATCTTCTTCTCAGCAGACTGATGTAAACTTACCTTATATCACTGCTGATGCAACCGGTCCTAAGCACTTAAATATTAAGATCACTCGTGCAAAACTCGAGTCCTTAGTTGAAGACTTAGTTTTAAAGACCTTAGAGCCTGTTAAGACTGCTTTAAAGGATGCTGGTTTATCTGCCTCTGATGTTAACGATGTTATCTTAGTTGGTGGTCAGTCTCGTATGCCTATGGTTCAGAAGCTTGTTGCTGATTTCTTTGGCAAGGAGCCACGTAAGGATGTAAATCCTGACGAAGCTGTAGCTATGGGTGCTGCTATCCAAGGTGGTGTTTTAACTGGTGAGAAGAAGGACGTTTTATTACTTGACGTAACCCCGCTTTCCTTAGGTATTGAGACCTTAGGTGGTGTAATGACTACCTTAATTGAGAAGAATACTACTATTCCGACTAAGAAGTCTCAGGTATTCTCAACTGCTGAGGATAATCAGCCGGCTGTTACCATTCACGTTTTACAGGGTGAGCGTAAGCGTGCAAGTGATAACAAATCCTTAGGTCAGTTTAATTTGGAAGGTATCTCAGCAGCTCCACGTGGTGTACCGCAGATTGAGGTTACATTTGATATCGATGCTGACGGTTTAATCCATGTTTCTGCTAAGGATAAGAATACCGGTAAGGAGCAGAAGATCACTATTCAGTCCTCTTCTGGTTTATCTGATGAAGATATTCAGCGCATGGTTCGTGAGGCTGAGGCTCATCAGGCTGAGGACAAGAAGTTTGAGGAATTAGCTGCAGCTCGTAACCGTGCTGATGCTACAGTTCACGCTGTACGTAAGCAGATGACCGACTTAGGTGATAAGGTACCTGCTGATACTAAGACTCAGATCAATAAGTCCTTAAATGACTTAGAAATGGCTATTCGTAGCGATGATAAGGATAAGATCGAAGCTTGTGAAAAGGCTGTAATGGAGTCTGCTCAGAGCTTAATGCAGGCTGCTCAGGCTCAGGCACAGACTCAGCAGAACGCTCAACAACAGCAGAATACTCAACAGCAGTCTTCTCAGAAAAAGGATGACAATGTAGTTGATGCTGAGTTCGAAGAAGTTCATGACGACAAGAAATAATCTGTAAAACTTTATAGATAAATATCAATAGAGGTAGGTGGGGGTGTTACCCACCTGCCTTTTGTGTTGTCAAAGAAGAGGAATTTATGGCAGCAAAACGTGACTATTATGAAGTGCTAGGCGTAAGTAAGGATGCTGATGAAGCTACTATAAAAAAAGCCTTCAAGCGTCTGGCTATCAAATATCACCCTGACCGTAACCACGAAGAGGGTGCGGAGAAGACATTCCAAGAAATCAATGAGGCTTATCAAGTACTATCAGATCCTCAAAAGCGTGCTGCATATGATCAGTTCGGCTTTGAGGGTATGAATGGCGGACAAGCTTCAGGTGGCAATCCTTTTGGACAAGGCGATTTTGGCGATATTTTCGGCGACATTTTTGGTGACATCTTTTCAGGTGGTCGCGGTCGTCGTCAACAAGGGCCACGCGTTGTTCCTGGTCGCGATATTCGCGTCAGAATTAATCTGACCTTAGAAGAAGCTATAGCCGGCGTTAAAAAGCAAATTAAAGTTAAGACTTTCGTCAAGTGCAAGACCTGTGGTGGTAGTGGTGCTCGTTCTGGTTCTCAAGCTCAGACTTGTCCTCATTGTCAAGGTTCAGGTAGAGTCTTTGTACGTCAAGGCTTTATGCAATTTGAGCAGACTTGTCCTCACTGCGGTGGTACTGGCAGAGTCATATCGGATCCTTGCCCGGATTGTCATGGACAGGGACGAGTTGAGGATTCTCGTACTATCACAGTTAACATTCCCGCAGGTGTTGATACTGGCGATAATATCAGAATTGAAAATGAAGGCGAGGCTGGTTTAAATGGCGCCCCGGCAGGAGATCTGTACGTTTTAGTTGAGGTTAAAGATCATGATATCTTTACCCGTGACGGTGATGATCTTTTATGTGAAGTTCCAATTAGCTTTACCACTGCCGCCCTAGGTGGCGAGGTTGAGGTTCCAACACTTGATAGCAAAGTTAAGATTACTGTTAAGCCTGAGACTCAAAGTGGCACTATGATGCGTTTGAAGGGATTAGGCGTACGTTCTGTTCACTCACGTGATAAAGGTAATCTCTATTGCAAATTGGTAGTTGAAACCCCGGTAAAACTTACCTCAAAGCAAAAAGAGCTTTTACGCGAATTTGAGGCTTCTTTAAATGAGGATTCTGAGAATGGTCAGGATTCTAAGCACAAGCCTAAAGCTAGTCTTTTACAAAGATTGATGCAATCTATTAAAGATCTTAAAAACTAGAGGTATTAAGCTTACTTGCAACTTACTTATATAGAGTGTAAAGTAAGCTTTATTAGGCGCCTAAATATTTAGGCGTTTTTCTTTATTAGCGACGCTGTTTTTTTGTGCGTCAATTTAAAAACTTTTAGATAAAAGAGCAAATATAAGTATTATGGATCAGACACCTATGACCCCGCGCGGCGAGGAATTGCTGCGTAAAGAATTACAGAGATTAAAGACCGTAGAACGTCCACGCATTGTTGCAGCTATTGCTGAGGCACGTAGTCACGGTGATCTTAGCGAAAATGCTGAATATGATGCCGCTAAGGAAGAACAGGGCATGTGTGAAGCTCGCATTAAGGACATTGAGGGCCGTTTAGCCTCTGCTAATGTTATTGATGTAACTAAGCTTAAGACTCCAGGTACCCCAAAAGTTATTTTTGGTGCCACTGTAACTTTAGTTGATGTTGATACCGATAAAGAGATTACCTATAAGATTGTAGGCGAGGATGAGGCTTGCATTGAGGATAATCTTATCTCTTATATGACCCCGATTGCTAAGGGTTTATTAGGTAAATACGAGGGTGATGAGATTGAAATCCATATCCCGCGTGGAACTGTTACCTATGAGATCGATAAGGTTGAGTATATCTAAAAAAATATCCCCTACATTATTTAAAGTGGGGGATTTTTTTCGCTTAAAAGGTTTAAGCTTAACGAGGTAGGATGAAGCGACTACCGTCTTTGCGCTGTCTAAATAAAATAGCAATGAAACCGACTACAGAGACTACCTCAGCTTTAACAGCATCGGCACAAGCTGTAGCTTGTTCTTTACGATCGTCACCGGAATTTAGTTTAACCTTGACAAGCTCGTGATATTCTATAGAACTATCTAGCTCTTTTAAAACAGCCTCAGATAAGCCGCCAGAGCCTAACATTACGACAGGCTTTAACGAGTGAGCCTGAGCCTTAAGAAATTGACGTTGTTTTGAATTTAAAGACATATTTAACCTACGATTGATAATTTATTGTAACTTAGTTGCGCTAAATATCAGATTGCAATTATTATTTGATATCTTTAAATTGTATAATAACTGAGAATATTTTTAAATCTTTCTAAATGGGATCAAGCTTTTGCCAGTTAAAAAAAGAACAGCAAGCCAGACTCGTTGGCTTCAAGAACATTTTTCTGACCAATATGTAAAGCAGGCCCATAAGCTCGGTTTGCGCTCTCGTGCAGCTTTTAAGCTTGAAGAGTTGCAACAGCGCGATAAGCTTATTCGTCCTGGCAATATTGTAGTCGATCTAGGAGCAGCTCCAGGTGGTTGGTCTGAATTTGCCATTAAGTGTATAGGTGATAGTGGACATGTTATAGCCTGCGATATTTTACCGATGCGTCCAATTCGTGGAGTTGAATTTCTTCAAGGAGATTTTCGTGAAGATGAAGTCTTCTGTAAACTCTATAGTATGATTGGGGTTGGTGCTCATGTAGTATTATCGGATATGGCACCAAATATGTCAGGCAATGTTGCCATTGACCAACCTCGAGCTATGCTTTTGTCTGAATTAGCCTTAGATATGGCGCGTCGAGTTCTGCGTATTGGTGGAACCTTTGTAGTAAAGGTCTTCCAAGGTGTGGGCTCTCAGGAATTTTTAAAGGAATTACGACATGACTTCAAAGAGGTTCGTGTACGTAAGCCTGATGCCTCAAGAGATAGATCTCGTGAGGTTTATATGGTTGCCACAGGTTTTAAAGGCCATCCTTTAAACGGTGTCAGCCCAGCTACAGAATTTGCAGCAATACCGGATGAGGATCCGGATGAAAAAGGGGAAGTATGACTAAAAATCTGATCCTATGGCTCGTAGTAGCAGTCATTTTGATGACTCTTTTTGAGTCTTTTAACTCAAGCGAAAGCTCAGGTCGTACAGAGGATTACACCACCTTTGTACGTGAGGTGCAGTCTGAGCAGATCCAAGAGGTAGTCTTTGATGGCTATGTGATCAATGGTTTAAAGCGTAATGGTGAAAAATTTGTCACTGTTATGCCTTTATCAGATCCGCAATTATTAGAAAATTTAATCAGTCACAATGTCAGAGCTTCAGGTACTAAGCCTGAGGAACAGAGTACCTTGATGACAATCTTTGTCTCTTGGTTCCCAATGATCTTGCTCATTGGTGTGTGGATTTTCTTTATGCGTCAGATGCAAGGTGGTTCAAAGGGCAATCCTTTATCTTTTGGTAAGAGTAAAGCTAAGCTTTTGAGCGAAAATCAGATCAAGACTACTTTTGCGGATGTTGCTGGCTGTGATGAGGCTAAAGAGGATGTTGTAGAGTTAGTCGACTTCCTCAAAGATCCTTCTAAGTACTCTAAATTAGGTGGACGTATTCCTCGTGGTGTTTTAATGGTAGGTCCTCCAGGTACAGGTAAAACTTTATTAGCTAGAGCTATTGCAGGTGAAGCTAAGGTACCGTTCTTCTCCATTTCAGGTTCTGATTTCGTGGAGATGTTCGTAGGTGTAGGTGCCTCGCGTGTCCGTGATATGTTCGCAACTGCTAAAAAGAATGCTCCTTGCATTATCTTCATCGACGAAATTGACGCTGTAGGCCGTAAACGTGGTGTAGGCTTAGGAGGCGGTCATGATGAGCGCGAGCAGACCTTAAACCAGTTATTAGTAGAGATGGATGGTTTTGAAGGCTTCGAGGCAGTGATTGTAATTGCTGCTACTAACCGTCCTGATGTCTTAGATCAAGCTTTATTACGTCCTGGTCGTTTTGACCGTCAAGTAGTTGTTGGTTTACCTGATGTTCGTGGTAGAGAGCAGATCTTAAAAGTTCATATGCGCAAGGTTCCTTTATCAAAGGACGTTGATGCCGCTGTTTTAGCTCGTGGAACACCAGGTTTCTCAGGAGCTGAGCTTGCAAACTTAGTCAATGAAGCTGCTTTAGCTGCCGCACGTAAGAATTTACGCGTCGTTAGCATGCACGAATTTGAAGAGGCTAAAGATAAACTCTTAATGGGTGCTGAACGTCGTTCTATGGCAATGACTGAGCATGAGCGTATCAATACAGCTTATCATGAGGCAGGACATACTATTGTAGGTCGTCTTATGCCTGAGCACGATCCGGTCTACAAGGTTTCAATTATTCCAAGAGGCCGTGCTTTAGGTGTGACTATGTATTTACCTGAGCAAGATCGTTATAGCCAAAGCAAGCAGTACTTAATGTCAAATATTTCTACCTTATTTGCAGGAAGAATAGCCGAGTCCTTGATGTTTGGTGAGGATGCTGTTACTACAGGCGCTTCTAATGATATTGAAAGAGCTACAGATATTGCGCGTAAGATGGTAACTCGTTGGGGCTTTAGCAAGCGCTTAGCACCGATGCTCTATGAGAAGGATAATGAGTCCTCCATGTATTTAGGCTCTCAAGGTAGCTCCATGCAAGCTATGTCAGATAAGACTGCTTTGATTATCGATGAAGAGGTAACTTCTATTGTTAACTCTTGTTATGCTAAAGCCGAACAGCTTCTTAAAGATAACAAAGACATTCTTGAGAATATGAAGGATGCTTTGTTAAAGTACGAAACTATTGATGCTTTACAAATTGACGATCTTATGAATCGCGTCCCGGTAAGAGCTCCTACTTTGGATTATGATCCTGCTGTAAATAGTAATGATGGTCCTAAGTCTCAAAACGAGGCCCCCAGCCAGACTGTTAATAACAATACTGAGGAAAATAGTGCCAATACTCAGAATACTGATGCACCTAAAGACTCAGATGATAATAACGGTGAGGCCCGTTAATAAGGAGTAGCTGATGAAGCTAAAAATCAGAGATCGCAATTTCGATCTAAGCATAACTAAGGTCATGGGCATTTTAGCTTTAGATCTTAAGGATCAGGTTGATTTTGAGAAATTACTCAAAAAAGCTCATTCCATGTATGCTTCAGGAGCGGAATTTGTCGAGGTTATCGTCACTAATGGTGATGAAAAAGTCAGTAAAGAAGCGGAGTCTGAGCTTTTAATTAGAGCTATTACTGAGATTGCGCAGAATACTCGTCTGGTGATTGCAGCTAGCACTGTTTATCCAGATAATATGCAAAAAGCTGTCGAAGCTGGCGCTTCAATGTTAATCTCTCCTGACGCTTTGCGTTATGAGGGTGCTATGCAGATGGCTTTAAATTTAAAAGTGCCAGTTTGCTTGCAATTTGATGGCGATATAGCCTGCAAGTCCGATCAAGATGATGCAATTGCCTTGGTCTCTGAATTTTTATTTGAGCGTATTGATGCCTGCTTAAATGCGGGTATCTCGCGTAAAATGCTACTTATAGATCCTCTTTTAGGTAAGAGTGCTCCTGTAAAGGCGCAATTAAAGCTTATTGGACGTTTAGATACCTTAAAAACCTTTGGTATTCCTATAAGCTTTACTATGCCAAGACCTTTGTCATCAAATGATGAATTTTTAAAGGACAATGCAAATATTTCACAAACTTTAGTACTTTTCTGTGCAGATAGAGCCACAGTACAGATTTTACGTACGGAGAATGTTGCAGATATGGCTTTGTCTTTGGGTACATGGCAGTTGCTATTGGCAACTACTAAGCCTTTTAGATTCTCAAAGGCTATCATTAGACGTTTCCGCAATCTGCGCGATAAGCTAAAACGTCATAAGGAAGAATAAACAACCATGCAACGTAAATATTTTGGTACGGACGGTGTCAGAGGCCGTGTTGGGCAATATCCTATTACCCCTGAATTTGCTATTCGTTTGGGAATGGCTGCAGGTAAGGTTTTAGCTAAAGAAAATGGCGGTAGGGTTATTATTGGTAAAGATACCAGACTGTCAGGATATATGTTGGAAGCTGCCTTAGAAGCTGGTTTTTCAGCCTCAGGTATTAGTCCTGTCATGTTAGGCCCGATGCCAACTCCAGCAGTATCATATCTTACTCGTGCTTTTAGAGCGGATTTAGGTGTAGTTATCAGCGCCTCGCATAATCCTTATTATGACAATGGTATTAAGTTTTTCTCTAAGGAAGGTACTAAGCTTCCAGATGAGGTAGAACTTGCTATCGAGCAGGCTTTAGACTCTGATGATTTAAAGATGGCTTCGCCTTCAGCTTTTGGCCGTGCTTATCGCCAAGACGATGCTCCTGGCCGTTATGTGGAATTTTGTAAGAGTGCCTTTTCAGCTCATCTAAGTTTAGAAGGACTAACTATTGTTTTAGATTGTGCTAATGGTGCGACCTATCATGTAGCTCCTCTAGTATTCCGTGAACTAGGAGCTAACGTAATTGTTATTGGCGATAGGCCTAATGGTGTCAATATTAATGATGGTGTAGGCTCTACTCATCCGCAATCTTTAGTTGATATGGTTTTAGCTACTAAGGCTGATTTAGGTATTGCTTTTGATGGCGATGGCGATCGCGTCTTGATGGTAGACAGCCATGGTCATATGCATGACGGTGATAATTTGATGTATATCATAGCCTGTGATCGCCTCATGCAAAACAAACTTGTCGGTGGTGTTGTCGGTACCTTGATGTCTAATTTGGGCTTTGAATTTGCTTTAAAGCGCAAGGGTATTGATTTTGTCAGAACTAAGGTCGGTGATCGTTATGTTATGGAATCCTTACTTGAAAAGGGCTGGCGCTTAGGTGGTGAAAATAGTGGTCATATCATTTGCTTAGATTATGCAACCACAGGTGACGGTATTATTTCTGCTTTACAGGTATTAAAAGCTTGTCTGCATCAGCAAAAGAGCATTGCGGAATTATCCTCAGATCTCTTTATGTTCCCGCAGGAGCTTATCAATGTACGTCTTACAGCTGGCTTTGATATTAATGATTCTAAAGTTCAAGCTGAAGTTGCTGCAGTTGAAAAGTCTTTAGGTGAAAGAGGTCGTGTGCTTTTACGTAAGTCAGGAACCGAGCCTGTAGTGAGAGTTATGGTGGAAGGCCCTGATAGAAATGATGTCCACACTAAGGCTCAACGTATTGCAGATGTGATCATCCATCAAGCAGAGGGCGAAAGCGCTTGAAAAAAGTGCCTGTAAACGGTATTATTCACGCTCAGAATGGTACGAGTATGCGTATTTAGGATTTTATTATGTACGAAGCTACAATTGTTGTTTTCTTATTAGTCTGTATAGCCGTAGTTGCTTTGATTTTAGTTCAGCAGGGTAAAGGTGCTGGTATGGGCGCTTCTTTTGGTGCCGGTGCTTCTAACACCGTATTTGGTTCTGCAGGTTCAGGTAATTTTTTAACAAGATCTACCTGGATTTTGATCATCGCTTTCTTTGGTATTTGTTTATTTATCGGTTGGATGCAAAAAGAGGCTCATGAAACTCAGAGCAACTTTAGCAATATCGATGCAGGTGTTGCTCAGTCTGAAACAGTAGCCCCATCTGATGTTCCAGCAGTTAATAGCGATGTTCCGGTTGTTAATGATTCTAGCAACACCGACGCTCCTGCTAGCAAATAAGCGTTACAGTTAATTTTTAACTCACCAAAGTCTCTTCCTTTATAGGAGGAGGGGGTTACTAAAAACCGTTATCTTTTTAGGTAACGGTTTTTTGCTTTTAAAATTTTAAAAAATTAAATGTTTAGTAGGAGTGATGATTTCATCTAAAGGCATATCCCAGCGCTCGACAGGAACTTCATCTATACACTGAAAATCATAGGCAACACCTATAGTGAGACATTCGGCACTTAATTTTTTTAAGGCGCGATCATAATAACCACCACCCATACCTAAACGATTGCCTTGCCTATCAAAGGCTACTAAGGGCACAATTAAAACCTCTAATTGCTCAAAGCCTAAAAATCTTTCTGGATTATTTTCAGGCTCTAAGATATGGAAGCGATTTTCTACTAATTCATCGTCTTTATCAAAACGATAAAAATCCATCAGACCTTTATGTTCAATATCAATACGAGGTAGAGCTAAGGTATGACCTATCTTTAATAGCGAGGCATTGATATTACGGCTTGATAACTCTCCTGAAGTACTAACGTAGGAGCCAATAATACGTTCTTGTTGAAGTTTTGGATGTTTGACTAAAATATTAGCTATTTTATATCCGGCATCTTCAATATCTAAGGCACTGAGATTACGGCGAATGGAGAGCATGCTCTGGCGTAGGGCAGTGCGTTTTTTCTTGTTTTCAGAATGTTTAGTTTCCATTTAAATTGTGTTTTAAAGTAGCTTTTATAGTTTCAATTTTTTGTTGTGCTAAGGCTTCAAAAGGCGAACTGTTTTCAAGATAATCGCGTAAACGATTTTCACTTTCAAGTGCAATGAGAACAGCTGTTTGTTGAGGACTTAAAGTCGGATTTTCTCGCATCATTTGCGAACTCTTGCTTTGGATAGAGGCAATACTCTCACGTAAACCTTTTATCTTATCTGCGGTTACTCTTAAGGTAAAAGTGATCCCAAAGAGGGAGAAGGTAACGTTTTCTGTTTTTTGATCTAAAGCATCACTCATAAAAAAATCCTGTACTGTTTTGTTTATTTTAAGCTAAAGTCGACAAAATGACTAATCTTTAAATCATGAGGAAGATCTGCAAATCGATTTAGACAATGGAGGTGGCTACGTGTAAAATATGGTCAATATGATTAATTATAAAGGAAACTTATGAGCGAGAAGCTGCAGAAGGTCTTATCACGTTTGGGAATTGGCTCAAGACGTGGAATTGAAAAAATGATTGCTGATGGTCGAGTTAGCTGTAATGGTGTGGTTGCTAAGATTGGTGATCGCGTTGAGGCTGATAAGATTAATGTGCAAATTGATGGTAAAGTTGTGCTTATGCCATCAACCCAGAAGCCTCAGTGTCGTGTTTTAATGTATCACAAACCTGAGGGTGAACTTACAACTCTAAACGATCCTGAGGATCGTCCTACGGTTTTTGATCACTTACCTAAACCCGATTTTGGACGTTGGATCTATGTTGGTCGTTTGGATATTAATACCTCTGGATTATTGCTCTTTACTACAGATGGTGATTTAGCAAATGCTCTTATGCATCCGCGTCATGGTATTGAGCGTATTTATGCCTCGCGTATTTACGGTGAAGTAAGCGAGCAGATGCTAGAACAATTGCAAAACGGTGTAATTTTAGAGGATGGTAAGGCTCATTTTGACAAGGTCACCTATGTCGGAGGTGAAGCTCGTAATGCCTGGTACCATGTTTCTTTAAAAGAAGGTCGTAAACGTGAGGTTAGACGTTTATGGGAAGCTGTAGGCGTTAAAGTAAGTCGTCTTATACGTATTAGCTATGGTGGTATTGAACTTGATCCTGCTTTAAAGTCAGGTCAGTATCGTGAGCTAACTTTAAGAGAGATAAATAAACTTCGTCGTTTAGCTGATATGGAGCCTTTGTCTTTAGAGGATATGCCTAAAGAACCTTTGGCAAATATTACTGAAGCCCCATATAAAGCAAGAGCTGTTAAGAGTACAGCTGTTAAGAGAAACTCAGAAAAAACTCACAATGAACGGCCACGTGTACCTGGAAGTTTGGGTAATGCTAAATACGTCTCATCAAGAAGAGCTGTCCTTGAGGATAAAGACGAGGATAAGCGTAACTTTGAGAGACGCCCTAGTTCAAAAAAGGGTACTTATGGAGGAAAACCTAGCGCAAGAAAGAGTTCTTATGGTGGCAAGAATTCTTTTGCTGATGAAAACAGATCTTTTAGCAAAAAAACTAAAGCTGAAGGTTATGCTAAAACATCTCGTAGCTCCTATAGATCTGAGCGTTCTTTTGATGATTTTGATTCTTCTAAAAATGATAGAAGAAGAGCTCCTGCTAAAAGATCCTCTACCCGTTGGGAGAAGGGCCCTGCTTTTTTAGATAAAGAGCAAAAACGTTCAGGTCCTAAGCGCCAAAATCATTTTACAAATGATTTTAAAGGTAATGATTTTGCTGATAAAAAAGCTGGTCGTCGCCATTTTAATAAAAGCGCTAATCCCCGTCGCTTTAAACAATATGATCGTTAAATTTTAAGTTATGAGCGTTGTTTTGGCAGCGCTCATTTTCAAGGGATGCAAAAATACGCAGTTATCCTTGGTTTTTTACAAGTTTTTAACAAATAATAATTATAATTAGCCTAATTTTTTTAAAGTGAATACGCAAACATATATGTTATTTAAATCCGCAGTCTTCGTCTTAGAAGGATGTAGATAATGGATCCTGCCAGTTTATCAGGTGGCCTTCTTTTTGATTTAGCCTGGATCAGTGAACCTACAGCTTGGGTTGGTCTTTTAACTCTGACTTTAATGCAAGTAGTTTTAGGTTTAGATAATCTTTTATTTATTGCAATTTTATCGGCAAAATTACCACCAAGACAGAGTCGTAAAGCTCGTTATTTAGGTCTAGGAGCTTCCTTAGTGGTACGCTTGATCTTGATGTTTTTTGCCGCGTACATCATTGCTATGAAAGAGCCCTTATTTTCTTTATTTGGCTATGATTTCTCCTATCGTGAACTCGTCATGCTTGCAGGTGGTTTGTTCTTATTATATAAGTCCACAGAGGAGTTACATGGTAAGTTAGAAGGTAATGATAATGAAGAGGTCTCAGTAACCAAGGCCGCAGGTCAGTCGCTATTAACTGTTGCTACACAGATCATGATCTTAGATGTTCTGTTCTCTGTTGATGCGATTATCACTGCTGTTGCTATGACTAATCATATGATGATCATGACGATTGCAGTGGTAGTTGGTATGGGGCTTTTGACCTGGGCTTCAGGGGTGATCTCGCGTTTTGTTTCCCGCCATCCTACAGTAGTCATCCTCTGTTTAGGCTTTTTGCTTTTAATTGGCTTTAATCTAATTATGGAAGGCTTACATTTTGAGGTGCCTAAAGGCTATCTGTATTCAGCTATGGCCTTTTCAATATTAATTGAAATTTTCAATCAGGTCTCACGAAAGAATATTTTAAAGCTCAAAAAAGTGAGTACGATGCAAAGTCGCGAGTTAGCTGCTAATTTAGTTTTACGCTTATTAGGCTCGCGTAAAGAAGAAGTACAGAACTTTAGAGAAGCAATTTACGAGCGTACTGGAGCAAATGTCTTTAATTCGCAGGAAAAAGAGATGGTATCGCGGGTTTTGCAATTATCATCATTACCTGTAAAAGCAATTTTGACTGCAAGAAACGATCTTCAGATGCTTAAAATTGATGGGGCTACAGAAAATGTCATCAAACAAGCCTTGATGCATACTAAGACTAATCTTGTGGCATATAGACAGGGGCAAAAAGATCTGCCTTTAGGTTTTTTAGCCCGCTCTGAAGTTTTAGGTTTAGTGGTTGAAAATCGCTGTAATCCTCAGGAACTTGAGAAAATTGTACAGCAACCTTTATATCTACCTGAGACTGTTAATATTCTTAAGGTTTTAGAAGCTTTTAGATCGAGTAAAAAGCATATAGCTTTTATTTTTGATGAGTTTGGTAATTTTGAGGGTTTAGTAACGTTACATGATGTTATGGAAGAGTTTGCCGGAAATCTGCCTGATCGTAGCGAGAGTGCAGAAATAGTCTCTTTAGATAAACATAGCTATCGTATTGATGCTGAGACCGTATTAGCAGATGTTTATCGTGTAACAGGTTTATCATTGCCTTATTCTGAGCATTATCAAACCTTAGCAGGTTTTATTTTAGATTATCTGCAAAGAGTGCCAAATAAAGGAGAGGTTATTGACTATAACGGTTGGAAAATGGAAATTTCTCAGGCAAATTCAACCTCTATAAATGAGGTAAAACTTATACGCCCACAAGAGACAGTAGAGCTTGAGAAAAAATAGCTTATACTTGATTTTTTGCACCAAATTTGGTATAAAATATGCGCATCAAAGGGCAAAATTTAAGAGTTTGCCCTCTTTTTAGGTTTACTTTTTTTAAGTAAATCTCACGCTTAAGCGTGTTTATACAACCGGTGGAACTTATAAACAAGGCCCCAGATCAGGGCCTTTTTTTATGGATAAAATTCATTGAGGAAACATGGCTGGAACCATTGAAGATAGAGTAATTGAGCTTTGTAAGCCGTTGATTGAGTCTTTAGGACTGCAACTTTGGGGTATTAGATATCGTCAAGGTGGTGCTAAAGGAATTTTGGAGATTTATGTTGAGACTCCAGACGGTGTCAGTGCCGATCAATGCGGTGAAGCTTTGACCGTGCTCTCTCCGGCTTTAGATGCAGCTGACATCATTGGCCCGGCATATGTTTTAGAGGTTTCATCTCCTGGTCTCGATCGTATTTTATTTACAGTAGATGAGGCCAGAATGTATATCGGATCTGTTATTAAGGCAGAGCTGCGCATGCCTGTACAGAGCCGTCACAAGGTTCGCGGCAAACTTTTGGAGATCTCTTCTGATGGTTTGCTTAAGATTGAAGATGAAATCAGCGGTATTTTAGATATTGCTTTTGCCAATATTGCAACTGCAAGATTAGTACCGACTTTTAAAGACAATCACAAAAAGAATCCTAATAGCGCATCATAGAAGAGGTTCAAAAAATGGGTAAGGAAATTATTGCCATCGCTGAGGCGCTGTCAAATGAGCGCGCCATTGACAAGGAAAAGATTTTTGAGGCTTTAGAGCAAGCTTTAGCAACTGCTACTAAGAAAAAATATCCGGTTGATATTGCAGTTCGTGTTTGTATCAATCGTAAAGAAGGCAGTTATGACACTTTCCGTCGTTGGGAAGTAGTTGATACAGATGGTCCTTTAGACAATCCTGCTTCTGAGGTTTCATTAGAGGCTGCCTCTATCGATCATCCAGGCATTCAGGCTGGAGATATTGTTGAGGAACAGATTCCGTCAGTTAAATTTGACCGTATTACTATTCAAACTGCAAAGCAGGTACTCTCTCAGAAAGTTAGAGATGCCGAGCGTGAGCAGGTTATTGCTGAACAACGTGATCGCATCGGTCATGTTATTAACGCTACTGTAAAGAAACAAACTCATGATCATATGGTGATTGATTTAGGCAATAATGCTGAAGCCACCTTATATCGTGAGCAGATCATTCCTCATGAGACCTATGGTCGTGGTGATCGTATTAAAGTTTTAATGCAGGAGATTAGAAACGATCCTTCAAAAGGACCGCAGATCATTTGTACTCGTACCTCTCCTGAATTTTTACGTGAATTATTCCGTATTGAGGTTCCGGAGATCGGTGAAGATGTAATTGAGATCATGGGTGTTGCCCGTGATGCAGGTTCTCGTTCTAAGATTGCTGTAAGAAGCAAAGATCGCCGTGTTGATCCTCGTGGAGCCTGCATTGGTATGCGTGGTGCTCGTGTTATGGCTGTGTCTAACGAATTATCTGGTGAAAAGATCGATATCGTTTTATATGATGAGAACTTAGCTCAGTATGTAACTAATGCTATGGAACCTGCTGAGGTTTCCCGCATTATCATCAACGAAGATGCTCATGTAATCAGCATTGCCGTAGCTGAGGAGAATTTAGCTTTAGCTATCGGCCGTAATGGTCAGAATGTCCGTTTAGCCTCGCAGTTAATTGGCTGGGATATTCGTGTTATGACTTCTAATGAGTTGGAAAACAGCATCCAAGAAGAAGTTGGTAAAGTAGTTAAGATTTTTGAAGAAGGCCTCAATGTTGATGAGGAATTCGCTATGGCCTTAGCTGATGCTGGCTTCACTACCTTAGAGGAAGTCGCTTATGTAACTCCTTCTGAATTCAACGCTATTGAAGGTTTAGATGATGAAACTATCGCAACCTTACAGGAAAATGCTCGCAAAGCAGTTTCCGAGCGTGAAGAAAAGGCCGCAGCTTTAGAGATTGAGGCTTTTGAGAAACTTGAAGGAATCGATAAAGAATTGGCTTTGAAGCTTATCGCTCATGGCATTAAGAATCCTGAAGAATTAGCTGACCAAGCTAC
>ERZ1673737.1536-NODE-1536-length-21884-cov-4.136424_pt1 | contig 21884 bp, 17 predicted proteins | sample MGYA00580211_ERZ1673737 | MGnify/ENA primary metagenome ERZ1673737 (study PRJEB41218, sample SAMN15661789) | gut metagenome | host: Homo sapiens | place: Canada: London | collected 2015-08-20/2019-03-30 | study: EMG produced TPA metagenomics assembly of... | reverse complement strand
GTGCAAGGAATGATTCAAGAAAAGTATCCTCCATCATTTCGCGCATGCGCTCCGCGTGAGCAGACGGGACGCCGACTTCCTCCATGAGCTGGTCGCGTGTTGCGAGCAGCGATGGCAGAAGACCACTTTCCACGCGCCGGCCATCTTCCGTCTCAATGCGGAATGTTCCATAAACGCCATTTTGGCGCTCTAGCTGTTCAAGGTGGGTGATGGCTCGGTAGGATGGGGTATGAATGATTTCGAGCTCTTCGGCTTCGGTTCGTCTTGGGCGGCGTACAGCACCTCGACGTCGGAGCGAGGGTTGGGGTGTTTGCGAGACAATACTGTTGTGGACATAGAGGATAGCATATGCAGCAGCGACGCCAGTAAAGAGGTAGAGAATGGGGCGATATCGAGCTAGTGAGACCGGCCCCGAGTGCGGTTGGGACATTGCGGAGGCTGGGGGAAGAAGAGCTATCGGAAGCTTCGCAGAGAATGTCAGGAAAACAAGGCGAGGCTCATCCTGGTTCCGAGTACCTCAAACCAAACTGAACCGGAAAGGAAAAAGAAATAAACAGGATATGATGTTATCGGTTAGAGAAGTGCATTGAAACGTTGCCGAAGCGCGGAGCTCAGCTTAGTAAGCTATACTTCTGGCGACGACAAAGAGAAAGAGAAAGATGGAATGTTTCTCACATTAGCAACTAGTTATCCTGAAGTATATGTATGATATTGTTTTCTTTACCCGATCGCCAAATGTATTGATTTCCAAAGAGGTTGCCCTCATTGCTTACCGTCCTACCAGAGTCAAATCTCATGCATGGCTAATGAGAAATTAAGGAACTACTTGGATCCTCCAAGGGTCCATAATTTGAAGTATTTTCATTCGCAGCATGCTATCTACTCTAATACATATGTTGATATGTATGCTGAATATAAACAATCTAAACCCCAACCCGAGTGCTAGATAATACACCACGTCAACTTCAATGCAAATCTTGTGACTTTTAGAAAAAGAGAATCTTCTAGTTCGTAGCTCAGCGGCTAAGCTTGGTTTCGCGAATGAAGAAGCCGCTCAACAGAGCAAAGAATACCATACCAACCATAAAGGCGAATCCCTTGTTGGTGGACCAGCCATAAGCATCCCGGACAATCCGGGCGGTTTTTGGATCTAGGGTCTTGATGAAATCGAGACTTTCTCGCACACCTTCAACGATCTGATCTATGTTCTTGCTGTCCTTTAGTCCAGATCTCAGTCGGTCTCGCAAGAGTTGTTGAACAACAGTCGATGATAGTGAGAGTCCAATTACGGATCCCAATGAGCGGAACAAGTAAGAGCAAGCAGTTACAACCGCTTGGTCTTCATAAGTAGCGTTGGAAACTGATATATTCATTAATACAGAATCAGTGAATGCAAGATCAGATGAAAACCTACTCAAGCCGATCAAAGTCGTGGTGACGCCAATGCCGTTTCCAAATGCCGCAATCATCATTCCCAGGATCATAGGGACAATGCTGGTTACAGCGCCTCCGGAAAACAGATAGATGCAGAAGCAACCCGTTGTTAGGGAAGCATATGCAGCAATGGTCAGCCAGTAATACTTTCCATACCACTTCATTAGCATGCCCGCAAATAATGAGCCGGAAACACCGCAGAGAATACTTGGCAACAGACGCAAACCAGCGACGGTAGCGGAGACACCATCAACTGCTTGGAAGTATAGCGGGATATAGAACAGCGCAGCGAGCCAACCTCCAAAGCTGAAAAAGTTGCAAGCATAGCAAGCGAAGAAAGTGCGGTTGAAGATAATGTGGCCCGGTGCAAAGGGCTCAGCTGCCAGGTAGACCTCAACCAGGATGAAGATGACAAACAAGACAGCGGAGACACTCAGCGAGGCAATAGTCAAGGGTAATTTCCATGATACGTTACTGCCACGGTCAAGGCCAATCAAGAAGCCAAGAACAGCCCCTACAAGAACAATAGCGCCGAGGAAATCAATCCGACGTAGTTTGGTTTTCCAATGAGTGCTCTCACGGGCAGGAAGCTTTAGCATAAAAGACACGGCAATAAATGCCACGATGCAAATGGGGAACTGTGCTAGGAAAGCCCTAAAGTGGAGTGTTAGAAAGCACGGCATACTGGGTGGGGCTTGCATCATTCATACCAACGCCAGCCAATATAATCAGCCAAAATTCCTCCCAACGGCGCGCCCGTACCGGATCCTGTGGCATAGATGATGTTGATGATACCTTGCCACACACCTCGGTCACGAAGGGGAACAATATCGCTCATTAGGATGCTGACAACAGTAGTCATACCACCACCGCCAATGCCTTGAAAGACCTTTTAGAAATCAGTTTGTTAGCAAAGTACCACCCAAGACCTTTCCCGGAACTCACGCGAGCAGCAATCAACTCATTGATATTCCGTGCCAGACCGCAGAACAGACAGCCAATACCAAAAATGGCATATGCAAAAAGCAGGCAAGGCTTGCGGCCAAAAATATCGCTCAGCTTTCCATAAAGAGGCTGGAAAGAGGTCAGAGTCAGAAAGTACGAGGTTGCAATCCAGCTGGTTAGATTGAGAGACTTCAGATCACTACCAATCTGACCATAACTGGCCATGATAATTGTCTGATCTGCCGCCGACAGGAAGATCTATATAGCGAATTAGTCACTGCGAAGATGCGCGGGGTGGGTTCCGAAAACTTACTCCAAGTGAGATCGCAGGCACAATGTATTTGAGCTGCTTCTGAGCATCAGGAAATGGCTCCTTCACCTGCTCATCTTGGGTCGAAACTCCTGATTCCACATTGTTATCGGGAATCGTTCCGTTGGACACTGTGCCGTTGCTTGACCCCAGCAAAGGAGAAGTCTCGGTAGGAGATCTCTCTGGAGCCATTGTCGAGACTGTTGTCTATCGCCAACTTGCTCCAGATGGTCTCAAGGTCAAAGTGACTCAACTGAAAGCCCCAAGAAAGAGAAAAAGCGGAGTTACGAGAACATACAAGCCTCTTACTAGCCTCACGTGCAGATAAGCCCTCCCCTCACTGACAAATCCGACTTAGCCGTCTCGGCCAATGACCGGTCTCCACTCGGATCTATGCCGCTCAGGCCTGTTTAATTCCCGACTACATCGGCAAACTATTGTTTGACTAGTCTAGTTTGATAGGTGACAATCTATATTATACAGGTATACTTAGGCATTGAACGGTCGTAAATTCGGCTACCGAGGTATTTCAAAATGCAAGTCACTTCAACTCCTGTTTTGCGTATTCTATGCCAAGGGCATAGGAACTGGACCACCAGGTGAGTCGGGCAGACGGGCAGTCAGAACCTCGACACCATCTTCGGTTACCAGCATAGTGTGCTCAAACTGAGCAGAAAGGGATCCATCTTGGGTGGTGCTGGTCCAGTCGTCGGGCCAGGTACGGTCACGGTGGGTACCAATATTGATCATAGGCTCAATAGTGAAGCACATACCAGGCTTCGCAGTGCCGACAGCCTTGTTCTTGGCGTAGTGAGGGATGTTTGGTGCGCAGTGGAAGAGCTGGTTGATACCATGACCACAGTAGGTCTTGACAACACTGCAGTTGCGGCTCTTGGCGTGCTTCTCGATTATATTTCCGGGATCACGGAAAAGCATCCCAGGCTTGACCAAGTCAATTGACTTGTCCAGACATTCACGCGCGGTTTCCACCACGCGAACAGCGTCGGGGTTTGCGAGCGACTTGTCTCCAACATAGTAGGTTTCGTTGATATCTCCGTGGAAGCCCTTGTGGTACAAAGTAACATCAATGTTGACAATATCGCCATCTTCCAGAGGTCTTTGGTCGGGAATACCGTGACAGATAGTCTCGTTAACCGAGGTACAGACGGACTTGGGGAAGTGCATATAGTTCAATGGCGAGGGGTAAGACTAAGACTTTGTCAGCAGGGAAAGATGAATGGGAGTAAACGCCTCGTACATCACGCTCTATGCAAGCCTTGTGGACAACCTCATCAATGTAGTCTGTCGTGACTCCGGGCTTCAATTCGCGAGCAGCGGCATCCAAAACCTCACGAGCCAGTCGGCAAACCTTGCGCATGCCTTCCTGCTCCACCTTGTTCAGGATAGTAATGTTATGGCGGCCAATGAGCTTCTGCTCGGAACGAGGGATACCATCGCGGGCGTAGTCCGGGTGCGGGATCGACTTAGGAATGGTTCGCTTGGCGGAGAGAGGGTAGACGGGTCGCAAGGAACCGCTGTAAGGGAAGGACGGGTACGGGTTATAGTTGCCGGTAGCTGGATCTGGTTCAGAAACTACCTTCGGAGGGAAAAGGTTGGTGAGGATATTACTCTTCTTGTGGGTGGTCTTGTGTTCAGCCTGGAGGCTATTAGTCAGTGGTTTCTCTCGCAGAAGGGCGCAACGCATGCGACCCTCGTGTAGCGCAAAGGAGCGCTTACCCAGCTTCGCTTGAAACAGTCCTGCGAACAGAAGAAGCTGTCCGTGCCGCTCTTCAGACATGTCGGACATTGCAGAGTGCCTGCGGGGTTGGGGCAGTCCGTGCCCTGGCATTTGCGAGGACCGGCCATCGTGACAGGGCAGACCGTAAAGGAATTTAAGCGGGATATAAAGCTCTGAGGATATCAGAGAGTGGATTAAAATGGAGCCCAAAACTTCAAGAAAATCCCCGCGGCCTTGAGACATGTTGACGCTAACCCACATTTAGACTAGTACATATGAAGTTATTGCCTGAGGCCTGAATATATCCACCGATAAGCCGATAAGAAATTGACGCCTTCGGCCGATTTCGCAGCACGTGATGAGGGTTTATTCCTTCCCACCTGGGCCATCCTGTCGCATCCTCCTGGTCCTCTCGGTCAATTGCATGACATGGCTGTTCCGAGGCAGAAAGTGGTTGTTGTAGGTGCTGGTCCGGTGGGATCGCTGGCGGCGCTGTACGCTGCGTCAAGAGGAGACGAGGTCGAAGTATATGAACTTCGTGGAGGTATGTTTCAAATATTCCCTGTGTCACATTCCCGTTCCTCCTAAGTTTCATGTGAGGCCACTTGGGACCAGGCAAGGAGTATGTTCGTGCCGGCTCTGGCTGGCGATGTACCATACTACTTATGGGGGACTTTGTCTCGCAAGGTCCCTGTATTAATTCCGAGGAATTCGCCTTGCTCGATCTCTATTGCACTGCGCTCTTATGCCCGAGAATCCTCGCACGTTGCATGACTCAGTCGTGATACATTGCGAATTTTCCCGATCTGACTTGGACATCCGTAGATCTCCGGGACCCTACGACCGTGCCATTGAATTTCACTAAGTCGATCAATCTGGCACTGTCCGAACGTGGCATTACATCTATGCTCCATTCGGACCGGGCCGATTTGATCGACAATGTACTCCGCGAAGCGATCCCCATGCATGGCCGGATGATTCACGGCCGAGACAGCGGGGATCTGTGGGAGGCTGCACAAGCCTATGACGTCCACGGCCGGGTATGCAAACACCTGTTGACAGTAGCTTCTCTGCATGTAGAGCTTAACTAACTCTGACAAGGCCATCAATTCTATCGACCGATCAACACTTAACAATGCTCTCCTGGACGAGTTGGAAAAGGCCCCTAATGTCAAGCTGTTCTTCAACTACAAGCTGACTGGTGCGGACTTCCGCACAAACAAGGCCTGGTTTGAACGTCGAATTCCCGGCGAGACACCTATGCCCGATGATGCGGGTATCGCTGGTCGTGTGCCGGAGTATGAGGTGTCCTTTGACTACCTCATCGGCGCTGACGGAGCACACTCGGCCGCGCGCTTCCATCTCATGAAATTCGCCCGTGTCGATTACCAACAAGAATACATTGACACTCTATGGTGTGAATTCCGGATCCCACCCTCGGAAGATGGAGAATTCCGCATTTCACCGAATCATCTTCACATTTGGCCAGGGCACGAGTTCATGTTCATTGCGCTACCATCGGCAGACAAGTCATTCACCTGCACATTATTCGCACCATCCGCACACTACACATACCTGGAGACCCAACCACAGGACCTGCATGAATTCTTCGATTCTCACTTCCCTGGCGTATCGCCAGAACTGATCACACCGGAAGCCCTAAGTGAACAGTTCGCAGCGAACCCCCATCTACCACTGATCAGCATAAAATGCAAACCGCACCACTTCGGCGCTAGCGTCGCCATCCTCGGAGATGCAGCACACGCAGTCCTACCATTCTACGGCCAAGGATTAAATGCCGGTCTGGAAGACGTCCGCGTTCTCTTCGAGGAACTCGACCAACACGGAGTCTACGACCCCAACTCAAGCGTCTACACAAGAGGCCTGAAACGCCAGGCTGCGTTCCAAGCATATACAGATCAGCGCTGCGCCGATACGCACGCCATAAACGATCTCTCGAAAGAGAATTACCTCGAGATGCGTGCGGGCGTCAAGTCACCACTCTACAAGTTGCGCAAGGCCATCGAAGAGACGATAGACCGTCATTTCCCATTCCTTGGCTGGAAGACGCAATATGCTCGTGTTAGCTTCAGTAACCAGCGGTATTCGGAAGTTGTCCAGGCCGTTCAGCACCAGAGTGACGTGCTTGGCCTTGGTTTGAGTGGGGCGCTCGTTGCTGGTGCTGGTGCTCTGTCTATTTTGATGTGGAAGTACCCTAGGTATTTCTCGCTTGTGTGGCTGTTCCGATGCTCGCGGCATTTGGCCTGCGTTGGGTTGAAGGCTTTCCGCAATTTTACTCATATCTAAAAAGGTTGGTGAATTGGACTGGGTTGGATTTGAAGGGACATGTGATGATATGCATGTCTCTTGGTCGTTGTGATTCAGTGGATCCCGGCTTTGTTTTCCTTTTGCACCTGTACAGGTTCTCTCCTCTATTTATTTAGAGCACATAAATTTGATTCAAGCACTATGATAGCAGTTTTAAGGATATAGTTAAGAGGTGTATACTTACTACTGCAGGAGGAGTCTACTGTATACAAGAAGGAATGAATGAAATCTTAGACAGGAAAGATCCAAATGATTATCCAAGCCTGAACGCCTTGATTAGGCTGGTATAAACTAGCTAGCATAAATTCTTTAATCCCAATACTTGATGATACCATCCAGCCCACCAGTAACTACCTTACTAGTTTCCTGGGGATGCCAGTCCAGACAAGTAACAGCACCACCCTCCTTCCCGCCAGCCTGAATCTTATGATACAACTTGCCAGTCTTCCAATCCCAGAAGCAAACATAACCACCGCTATCACCAGAAACAATAAACTGCCCATCAGGCGAGATCTTGAGATCAATGGCATAGCCAGCATTATTGTGGCCACGGAAACTCTTCTTGCGGTTCTGACGGAACTTGTCTGTGGCGCCGTAGACGACGATTTGGTTGTCGCCCGACTGGAATGCGACATACTTGCCGTTGGGATGGGCTGCCGCGCGGGTAAGTGCGAACATGTATGGCTCGGCGATAAACTTGATGGGAACAGGGATTCCGTATTCCCAGGCGCGCAGTGACTTGTCGTCTGAGGTGGAGATGAATCGCCGGTTGTCGTCGACGAAGGTGATGGTGTTGATGGCTGCCAGGTGGTGGTCGTATTCTTGGACCAGCTCGCCGGACCGTGTGTCGAATTGGACGATCTTCTTGTCTGACATACCGGCCAGGAACTCATGCGAGTGTTCTGCGCCGGGGTTGAAACGGACGACGTGCGGGGTCTTGCCGGTCGAGAACCGTCCGATGCACTTGCCGTATTCCGTGTCCCAGAGCTTGATTTGTTTGTCGTATGAACCGGTAAGAAAAGTCTTGCCAGATGGGTGGAAGTCGGTGTCTGAGATTGCCTTGTTGTGGCCGGAGAAGGTCCGTAGGAGCTCCCGGGAGTGATACACATCCCAGATCTTGGCCTTTCCATCGGCAGCTGACGAAAGCAGCAAGTGGCCGGAGTTCGGCATGAAACGAAGAGAAGTAATTGGCTTGGTGTGCGATTTCCAGGTCTGCACAAGCTTCTTCGGCACGTAGTTCTTGACGCTGCCAGGTTCCTTGCGCAGATCGATATCCAGATCTTGGGGAACATGCATATATGTCCGGCCCTGGTAGTCGAATTCCTCCGAGCCGTGGAACTCGGTAGTCTCCTGCTTGGACAGATCACCCTCGTATTCGGTGGCTTCCTTGCTCATGGCCGGCATGGGCACCGCGGTAGCCAAGGTCTCGTCCTCCTCAACGTATTCCTCGTCACTAGCAAGTTCACGGTCATCCTCCGCATCAACCTCGACCAAATCATATTGCTGGTCATTCTGGTATTTCGCCCAGGGTCCCAGATATGCGCCCTCGCCTTCCACAATGCTGGAATCGCCCTTCTTTTGGCGCTTTGTCCGCCAGGCTGCGGATTGACCCTTGGTCGGCTTCATCTGCACGACATCACGACCTCCAAATCGAGCCGCATTTTCAAGATCGCCGATAAACTGATCTGGTCGTGTGGGATTGCGCGTGTAGCCTAGACTCTGGAACGTGCGATGTTGCGCCGCGAACGTCGACTCGCTGATGGCCGCTTCCTCGGCGAATCCGGTCGGGACATTCTTTCGCTTGATACCATTTCCTGGACCTGAGCCTTTAAATGGGTTGACGGGGCCCTGGGAGGGACGTGTGAGATCATCGTATGTGGCGTTGAAGGTGAGGGCTTGAGAAGAGGTATTGGCGAGGGTCATCTGCATATGCGCTTGGTCCTGTAGGGTCGTTAGTCTTATCTGTTCGTAGCTATCGAGGCGCAAAGGCCAATTTAATGAGGAGGAAAGGGAGAGTAGTGGGGACCAAACCTCTGTATTCACTTCCGGTGCGGCGACGACCTTGGTTGCGGCCGTCGCAGCGACGTTTGTGTCATCGTCGCTGGAGTCGTAACCAGCGCCTAGTAAGGCCGACATGATGGAATTGGGGAATATGCAAGTTACGCAGCCTTCAACGCCTTGTAACAGAGTCGAGTCGAGGCGGAGTTTGGTGAAGGTGGTTGGTGAAGGATAGGAATTTTACGGGCGTCGGGAGAGCCGCGAGGTGAAGGCCGCGGAACCGTCAAGCTCTATCAACCTTATCCCGATGGTGCCTTAACTGGTCTATAGCTCCTAAATCGCAACAATATCTGCAAATTGTGCACTGCATTTGTAAAATCTAACTTTAAACCTAGGATAAAACAAGTGGAGAACCTTGGGTATCGTACGCTCTTCATTGCCAACCGCATAGGAGGTATATACAATTCACAGGCCGAAAAACTGGCTAGATCAACACAGAAAAAGAGTCAAAGACAAAAGCAAATGGCAGAAGAGGTCACATGTACCACTGCGAGTCGATAATAGTCCAAATCAACCCAGCACACCTCTCCGGCCCAAGACACTTCAAGCGAAATGCCTATTACTTCTCACCACTGCACCCAATCGCATTCTATCTCAAGACTGAAAGAAATCGTTGCTCATCCCTAATCATGACAGCTCGAAAGACAAGAAGATGGCCGTGATATACCAAGCTATATGGTGTCGTCGCTGTCATGAGGCCGCCGGGCATTTGAATGCGAACCAAGCCGAAGATAACATTCAGGGAGCACCGATTCAAGATTCCATGACAGCAGTCCATCAACAGGCGGCCCTTCTAGCCGGGACGACCATGGCGCATCGCGTGTTCGGTCTTTTCACGAAGTCAGTGACCCTCATCGCGGATCAGGGCAACGATCATGCTGTAGAGGTAGAAGAAGAACATCAGGAGGTGGAAGCCAAGCTTGATGAACGATTCCTAAAATACGAGTTTGAGTCAGTCATTGCACGGCAGACGTCAACCAAGAAAACCGACCTTCTTGTGCACATTCAGCTTGCGGAAAATCTCGGTCGCATCTAGGAGGTGCTGGTTATCGTAGATCCTATAATTCGAAAGAGACACGGGTTAGTCTCGGACTCGGGGTGAGAGGGGCTTGCGACCCGTGAGAGCTTCCAACGTACTTCTTCGCGTTGAACGCCACGAGGGGCAGGTTCAGCACGATGGCGAGCCAGTACCCGTTGATAACGAAGAGGAAGGTCAGGAAAGCGTGGACAGCGGCTTCGGGAATGATATAGGCATTAAGGCGGTTGCAGAGGTCGATGGGGTTGATGTAGTCGCTGGTAAAAGGGGAAGTGTCAGCTTAGATTTCGCATTTGACGTGGACCAAGATGGAATCCACAGGAAAAGAAGCTGGAGAGACTCACCATTCGAGGTCACTGTACATAATCGTGAAGAACACCTGGAGGAAGAGGTTGACGGCGTTGATCAACACCGACAACAGGTAGAGCCACGCTTCGCCGGACATGTTGGGCGCGAGTTGCACGTTTCTTCGAAGAGAATGAAGAGGAGATCAATTGCTAGATAAATAGAGGAGATGAGTAAAGTGCCGACGAGAGTGCTTGGGTGGAGGTGCGGTTCGCACAGGCCGGAATTGGAGATGTTTGTGGGGTGCCCAAGGAAGGCGGAGGAATCGCACAGAGTCAAAGTCCTCGGAGGTTAGAGCTCACTCACGAATAATATCCTACTGGATAGTCAAGACAGCAGATAAAGGGAAAAGAACCCGACAGTATGAGGAGGAGAAGGTGGATCGAAGCTGGAGGAAGTTGGGATTAGCGAACTGCGCTCGAGCCTGAACGGGCGGTGGGAAGTGGCCCATTAGCGTCACCCGTAAACGGGGCTGGCAACTTACTTGATAAGAGGGAAATTAAAGCTTGAAGACAGTTAAGCTGAAATAATTTGCCAATAATGATGAGAATATCTTCGAGTCGTGAATCGAGGGAGGAATGAGAACAAGCTTTGCAAGCCGAGAGATGACGTCGAACACATGCATGTTACATCTACTTAATTACCACCTACACTTTTGAATAGAGATAAGAATGAAGACTATCCAGTGTCTATATACAAAATGACAACGTTATGGGTCATAATATACAGGGTTTCATGTACCTCTGAAGGATTAGTCTCCAACGATCTAAAGAATAGAACACGATGCAGAACATTGATACATCACGACAAACATACTAAGGAATATCAAATGTAACAAAACAAGCAAATGATTACCGCTTCTCGATGAGTAGGAAGTGCATCGCACTGTACGCGATGATGATAAAGGCGCCAGATATCACAGCGAGTCCGATGACATCGCTCCAGTAGGCTTGTGTATCAAATCCAAAGGCACTCAAAATCGATGCTCCAGGGACTTCGATATCCAAACCGTACTTATGATCAATAAGAGTGAGGAACGTCACTTCGTTGACGATCAAGGCCTCAAAACCATAATGGAAAATGGATAGCTGTTGGGATCATTAGTAACAGGAACTCGACTTCCAAGGTGTTTGAAGGCTTACAGTTTGCAGCCACAATGCTGATTTGGGGATTGCATCGTGATTCAGCAGGAGACCGGCGAAAAGCAAGCTGAAAAGCATGACCAGACTGCCGATGAGGTTGGCAACTCCACCATCCCGGAAAATAATACCAATGAAGAGACAAATGTTGGCCGCGGCAAGATTGAAAAGGACCAAGACCAGCAAGAAGTGGAAGAACTCGGGCCATGCCGGAATCAAGCCTGTCATAGGGTAGACGATGATGCCCATGATGATGGGAGGGATCAACCTCAGAGGAACGATATCAAATACAACCTTGGCCGCAAAGTAGGTGATCGGATGATAGTAACCATTGGCCCGCTCACGCACGAACAAAAGCCTCTCCGAGGAGAACACGTTGAGACTGGTCAGAGTGCTGAAACCAAACAGGGCCAAGATGAAGAAGAAGAGACCGAGACGATTCTGGAAGCCCTTGATGTCATCGGTGAGGCCATAGAATAGGTATCCAGATAGAACTGCAAGTAGGATTGCAATTGCGTAGTGAGTGAGCATCAACATCGGGTTTCGGTATAGATTACGCCATGTTCGTTGAGACAGGATCATAAACTGCCGGATCAGTCCAACTCGGACATAACCCTTGGATTCTGACAACAGGGGCGTACTCGTCGAGCCGTTGGCAGCCTGGGCGTTCTGAACAGCAGACAAAATTTCATCGTGCACGAAATGACAAACGTCAGAGTTGGCGTAACTGGCAACCAGAATGTCAAGATCACTTTGGCCGGGGGCCGGAGGAGGTAGCTGATCTGGATCATCAAGGATCTGAGGTGGAACGTTACCCTGTTGCCGGGAAAGACGATGCCATTGTTGGTTATTCTCAGCCACGTCTAATGTAGCACTCTCATCATCCGTCTTTGGCGTCATTGGGCGTTCATTGTGCTGCTTTCGAGAGTAAAGTTGGCGATCTTGTTGTTGTTTTAGAGACACCCGTCGATTGTTCTTGGGTCTCCGGCTCGTTGAGTCACTCGTGTCATCCATGCTCACATTCGAAGCACTGGCAACGGATTTGACTGCCCTCAGGCTACTAGATGCAGTCTTTGGGGGACCGGAACGTCCACTCACAGATGCTACTTCGTCCCTGTATGAATGCGCAACGCTAGCATGCATAGTAAGGTCGACTAGGTAATCTGCAATATTGAATCCTGGTGGACACGAATAACCCACTTGGTCAAAGTATTGCTGACAAGAAGAGAAAGGACCAGAGTAGACAGTACGTCCCTCGGCAAGAAGAATGAGTCGATCGAAGAGAGCAACGATGTTCGAGCGCGGCTGGTGGATAGTGAAGATGACAGTGCGATTGTAGGTCTTCGCCAGGGTCACCAGACATTCGACCACGTTGAAAGCGTTGTACGCATCCAGTCCACTGGTGGGTTCATCCAAGAAGAGGATACTGGGACTAGTGACCAGTTCACAAGCGATGCCAACGCGGCGCTTCTCTCCACCAGAGATGCCACGACCTTTGCCTTCTTCCGAGCCAATCAGTTGATCCTTGATATGGTAAATACCCAGCTGCTTTTCAACTTCCAACACTCTTTGCTCCTTGGCTGCTCGGCTCATGTCCCGTGGCAGTCTGAGTAAAGCGCTAGTCAAGATGGTTTCATGGACTGTCAAAGTGGGAAGCATTGTGTCTTCTTGATCGACAAAGCCCACCATACTTTTGAAGTCACTGTCATCAATTATCTCGCCGTTGACATAGAAATCCCCTTGTACTGTTCCCCGTTTGTTCTTTCGGGCCAGGATATCAAGAAACGAGGTCTTTCCAGCACCAGATGCTCCCATAATAGCGGTTATCTGACCTGGTGTGGATGCACCTTGAATACCTGAGAGAATCTCCTTTCCGTTGAGGATATAGGATACATTATCCCAATACAAGGCCGCGGGCCGGTAATCCGCCAGGAGCTTGGCAGTTTCGTCATCAGAGTCATCAGAGAGAGACAGGCGAAGGTAGCTACGGCGCGCCGCGCGCCGGGACAGATACCACACCAGTAGAATGACAGCAACAACAAATAGGGAGCACCCTGCAATCACACCAGCAATGAGTGGAGTGTTGATTTTCTTCACGGGACGGGTGTACCCAGGTTCATCGGTCTTGTACATGCATTCTCCTGAGTCACAAGAGAGGAAAATACTGGGATCACCAAAGACTCCAGCAATCAACCCGTTCATCTGCGGTTCCGAGAAAACACTCTTCGTACCCTGGGGAGTCGATGTGGTCTCGAAGGTGGCTGGGCCCTTGATCAACTGATCCAGGAAGTCTCCAAGGTTGATAGATCCATTCTCACCGCAGAGGAAACGGCCGGGAATACACGAACATTGGAGATGCTCGCACTCATAGTGAGTGGTATTGGAGTTGTAGTCCGATTCCATGCTCCACTTGCAAGTGTCCAGACCGCAGTAGAATGACTCTTTCTGATCGACCCAGAACTGGAAACTACAGGTTTTATCCTCGTCTTTGCAGCCGAACGTCACTTGCGGTTTGCGGCCATCGAGTTGCTTCAAGATCATATGATTGGTCACATCACACATCTGGAAGTTCTCCTTGACCGTGACGCCTTGTTTATAACACACACCTCCTTCACCCTCGGGCATCATAGCATTGCATGCATAATCAGAGTCGCAAACATTGCAGTTGATGCCCTTCCAGCCAGGCTTGCACTGGCAGGTGTCGGTAGTACGTTGCGGTCGGTTGTAGTCGTCGGCCAGCGAACCACACAGAGGAACCGAGCAGTCATCCCCTCCAAATCCAGGAGGACAGGAACATTTTCCGTTGAAGCTGTTGCACTCCGCAAAGTGCGTACAGTTGTCGTTGTTGAGCTGGCAGTTGAAGCAAGCTGGGCACTCGGGGCACCCGGGTGGTGTATCGCCGAGGGAATCGTATCGAGGGACCAAGCTAAAGTCGGAGACTCCGCTCCATTCTGCAGCCGATGCCAATAGAGGAGTCAAAGTGACGAGGGTAAAGGGCAGTGCGCGGGTCAAGCGCATCTTGGGGAAAGGATGGAGGCAGCCCTGATGCGCGATACCAGCAACCAGAAAAAGGAATGCGGAAGCTGATCACCGAATAGATCAGAATAAGCTATCAGACACGGACATCCATAAAGGTGAGGTGTAAAGAAGTACAAGTATGGTTGAAGGTCGGAGGCGGAGTGGAGAGGTGAGATTGGCCCCAACGATGACGCGGGCGGAGAGAGGCTGGGCTGCATGGACGCCAGGAACCCGCGACTTAGGTGGCACTCTTATGCACGATTAACCCTATGATTATGAAGGGATGTCTTATTATGTTGCTAATTAACAAAAGTTTTATGGTCTTTCTTACATCTGTCTCCTTATTCGTAGTCATAGCTAACACTATCTTGGCCTCAATGCGGGGAACACGTGATGCTCGGAGAAGTTACCATCAGAGTTGGTCCCAGTAAACACCAACCCGGACAAGCCAGACAAAAGCCTTGGGATAAGTCTGGACAGCTTTGAGCCTGGAAGCTCTTTGATCATATCCCCTGAATCCCAGTGTACCCACGTCCAGACGCCACCATGGTCAAAATCGAGGCCTTCGCAGTTGAACAGGTACCTCCCCGCATTACTCGATTATTCGGTGGCACTCCTCTGTTTCTTACTGTGATGTGAGCAAAGTGACAATTGTTGACCAGAGTACAGTGGATGGACAAGTATGAGACCATTGCCAAGTATAACGCCGCCGAGACCTGTTGTGCATCCATCTCCGTCGACGATCTCCGCGCGCTGTCCGAGGACAAGGAGTCCAACCCTTTGACCGAGCTTCAATCTACCAAACTCACATATGGAGCAATCCGTGGATCAGATAAGCTGCGCACCACTCTTGCCAATCTGTATTCCGCGAAGACACCCGCCCAGTTACCAAAGGATAACGTCTTGATAACTGCTGGCGCAATCCAAGCAAACTTCTTGTTGCTGTATACATTAATTGGCCCAGGTGACCATGTCATCTGCCATTACCCAACATATCAACAACTCTACTCTGTGCCTGCATCACTGGGAGCAGAGGTCAGTTTGTGGAAGTCCAAAGAGGCCGATGGGTGGCAATTGGATCTCGAAGAGCTGAAAAGCCTTATTCGTCCCAACACTAAGCTGATTATTATCAAGTATGATATCCTCTCGCGCTGTCCATATCATATGTCTAGCTAACAATAATTTCCTTCATAGCAACCCGCAAAACCCAACTGGGGCCATCATCCCACGTGAAACTCTCGAGCAATTGGTAGATATCGCGCGTGAGAAGTCTATCATAATTCATGCCGACGAAGTGTATCGTCCAGTCTTTCACGGAATCACTCCCATGGACTCTAAGTTCCCGCCTTCTCTTATCTCGCTCGGATACGAACGCACAGTGGTGACAGGATCGGTTTCCAAAGCCTACAGCCTGGCGGGGTTGCGGGTTGGCTGGATTGCCTCGCGCGATAGGTCGATTATTGAAAATATTGCTGATTCACGCGATTACACGACTATCTCAGTCGGCCAGATTGACGACGCGATTGCCAGTTTCGCACTATCACCAGATTGCATTCACAATCTTTTGAAGCGAAATATCGACTTGGCCCGAACCAATCTTGCGATCTTGGAGAAGTTTATTGAAGACCATCGGTGGGCTTGTGATTGGGTCAAGCCACAGGCAGGAACCACTGCATTTGTGCGCTTCAACAAAATGGGAAAGCCTGTAGATGATGTTGCTTTCTGCGAGATGGTACTGGAACAAACCGGTGTGATGCTTGTGCCCGGAAGCCTTTGCTTTGGTGGCGGAGAAGATTTCAAGGGCTATGTTCGTATTGGGTTTGTTCCTGAAACAGAAGTTTTGGAAAAGGGCTTGGAGGCATTGCGCGTGTTTATGGAGGATGGATATGAGGAGGTTCCGGTAGTGAAGAAGTTAGCCCTGAGATGATGCCCTACACAATGAGTCACACAGCTAAGCTTATACCTTAGTGGTGCAGTTTGTTCCCGATGATACACCCCATTTTGAAGCTCCGTTGCTTCACGTTTTACCTAGAGAATTGGCCATTCAAATAGTGCATTACATAGAATGTCTAGGCAGATTAATGCATTTAAATCATAATGCATTCCTCCATATACTATACTGCAATGCACTTAACTCGATCAATCAAGGCATTCTCTATGAACATGACTCGCATCCAGATTTAAAACCTGCTTTTCTCACCCACAACCCAAAATATTTCATGAAGTGAAGCCGCTTCCTGGTGTGGTCGGGTCTAAGATTTCATCGTGGATACAAATGAGCCCACAGAGCTCTCCTGGGGCGCCTCCAAATTCGGTGGTATCATGGCCCCAACCCTAGACTTACCTGGGTGCGGTTTTTCCTGTTTATCGGTCCTTGCTCTCGCCACTCTCTCTCAGTTCTCAATATTTGGGACGGCTTAAAGCGTGGAAAGTGGTTTGCTACCCGTATTATTTGTTTCTGGGTTGTAGGGTTGTCCGATTGGCACTGTTGCGGTGTGGGACAATTCTATCGGGGTCGTAGGAAGAAGGGGCTGTAGGAAGGCAAGACAACGGGCAGAGCATCTTAACACGGCGGTGGATTCGTTTTGAACCTTGAAAAACCGCAGCACTTCGGCAGGGATCTTCCGGGTCCGGAGAGTATGTGCCATCTGCTCTTCAACTTCGGCAATACCATCCTCGAGCTTTTGAGCAAATGTAGTCTGCTCAATTTGGCTTGGCACCCGCGGCGCTTTCTGCTCTTGTTTTCTGGATGCTCTGGATCGCGCTTAAAGAAGCCGTACGCCCAGATTTTATGCAGGGGTGCCCGAGAGGCCGTTCTGAGCAATGACAAATTACTCCATTCGCAGCCCCTTGAACTTCGTGTACGGTCGGCGTCGCCATAATGTATCTTCAACAGGGATTCAACTACATAAGGCACTTTGCTGGTATATGTTTAATGCATTGTTGGTGCCGGAGCGGCCATGTCGAGGTCCGTGGCCCTTGAATCTTCGACCCAAGGCGACGTCACAAACGTTGAATTCCTTTGCCAATTTGCGCCTTGTAACGCCAGCGGATGGAATTAGAGCACTGAAGTCGAGATTCTTCTTCAGAGCTTAGGTCCGGCATTGTGGGGGCGAGTTATGAAGGGTTCAAAATGGAGATCAAAGGGAAATAGAAGGAGAGGTACCAAAGTGTTCGATAGAGCTTAGGCGATGACGTATGATCAACAAGCTCATTGGGATCCACTTCATAGATTTATACATCACATCCTCTTGGCGGATAGGAAACGGACTCAATATATGATCAAAATTAGGGGCGTATAGGATTAGAACTGGCTGAACTGGGCATGGGGTTTCAACCGGCCCTTTGGAAGTTGAGTGATGTATTCCTGAGGTAAGGCTTCAATGTTAGGTATCCTGAATATGGTGTAAAGTGAAGAAAGACGTCGCTTCCCTCGAGGGCATAAAAGAAAACCTCCAAGCTAAAAGCGTAACGTTGGCTTGAATGCATAGAATTCATAGAACGTGCACTAACTTAAATATGCCGAGTTGTGTCATCCGTGCCGTGCCGAGGCAACTTCCCAATCTAACCCAGCTCACCTTTATAACCTCGCTCTCCTCCCTGCGTCCCGAGGTGTCCACTTAGTTTGTGCCTCCAATAGACTTTTTGGTCCTCAAAGGTGTCAACCAAAAAACACCGACACAGCGCTCCTTTCCCTAGCCACGCGTACGCCACATCTCAGACTGGGACCCGCGACTTCGCCTACGAGCTCTCTCTACCCCTCTACCACTCATCGTAGTCTCCTTCTCTAAGTCCCATCCTAGGCACCATTCACAATGTTGCCTTCGCTTCCCGGTGAGTTACGGCTTGTATGGTAACACAATACCTGCTAACAAGCTACACTTATGCGCAGACATTCCCTTGGGTCTTGCCCTGCCTGCCGTGGCGACAACGCTGGCATACTTGGATGCAAAATTTTCACTCTCCTACGATATCAATATGATTAGATCGCTTTTCAAGATGAGCCTGAAGCTACGCTTCGCTGAACGTGGGGACCGCCTGAACCTCTTCTACACATTGGAAGCCTATGCGCTTGCCCCCGCAACTGCCAATAACCCTTTTATTGTCTACAATGGAAAAACATGGACTTTCCACGAGACATATCTCATGGCACTGCGTTACGGATCCTGGTTCAAGAAAATCCACGGAGTTAAGGGCAAGGAGATTGTCGCTATCGACTTCATGAACTCGTCCACATTCCTCTTCATGTTGCTTGGACTTTGGAGCATTGGGGCAGTTCCAGCGCTCATCAACTATAACCTGGCTGGCAAGCCGCTCACCCACTCGATACGGGTATCAACCGCAAAGCTCCTGATCGTTGATCCGGATGTTAGTCATTGCTTCCCGGCTGAGCAGCAGAAGGTTTTGACTTCACCGGGCTTCCGGGATGGCAAGAGCTCGGTCGAAATCGTATTCCACACCCCAGAGGTAGAAGCACAAATAATGTCATTGGAAGTTACCAGGGAAGATGACAAGGTGCGCAACGGTTTGACTCCCCGCGACATGGCTATGTTGATCTACACAAGTGGCACCACTGGACTTCCGAAACCCGCCATTGTCAGTTGGAAGAAGTGCTGGTCTGGCAGTGGATTCATCACAAATTGGATGGGTGTAACCCCTTCGGACAAGTTCTTCACATGCATGCCTCTCTACCATAGTTCTGCTGCGGTGCTTGGTTTCGTTACTTGCTTGATGAGTGGATCGACTCTGATCCTTGGTCGCCAGTTCTCAGCGCGTAACTTCATGAAGGAGGCCCGTGAGAATGACGCCACAATCATTCAATATGTGGGCGAAACGCTACGTTATCTCTTGGGCGTGGCCCCTGAAATAGATCCGGTCACTGGCGAGGACCTTGACAAGAAACACAATATCCGGTTAGCATTTGGAAATGGTTTGCGCCCTGACATCTGGAACCGCTTCAAAGAGCGCTTCAACGTCCCTACCATCGCCGAGTTCTATGCAGCTACGGAAGGCACTGCGGGTTCATGGAACATCTCGTCCAACGATTTCTCCGCAGGCGCCATCGGCCGAAACGGCGCCATCGGAAACATCGTTTTCGGCCGTTCAACTGCCATTGTGGATGTTGATCATGAGACCCAGGAGCCTTGGCGTGACCCGAAGACTGGTCTCTGCAAGAGGGTCCCACGAGGTGACCCTGGCGAGTTGCTATTTGCAATCGATGCAAAAGATCCCACCGCAGCTTTCCAGGGCTACTTTGGAAACAAGAAGGCGACAGAAAGTAAGATAATCCGTGATGTGATCAAGAAGGGCGATGCCTACTTCCGAAGCGGTGACATGGTTCGATGGGATAGAGATGGCCGTTGGTTTTTCTCTGACAGACTGGGTGATACATTCAGATGGAAGAGCGAGAATGTGTCTACTGGCGAGGTCTCAGAGGTCTTAGGTGTCCATCCCGAAGTGTACGAAGCCAACGTCTATGGTGTAGCACTTCCCAACCACGATGGCCGTGCCGGATGTGCAGCCATAGTATTCAAGCAACAAATGGCTAGCGGTAATCTCTCTGATCCTGCACTTGAGCCATCAAGCGAGGTACTCGCCAGCTTGGCTGCACATGCCCTCAAGAACCTACCTCGATTCGCGGCTCCATTGTTCCTGCGGGTCACACCTGAGATGCAGTCAACTGGCAACAACAAGCAGCAGAAACACGTCCTGCGGACTGAAGGTGTGGATCCAACCCTTGTCTCGAAGAAGGACCTGATCTATTGGCTTCAAGGTGACACCTATATTCCCTTTGGACAAAAGGACTGGGACCGCATGAATGGTGGTCAAGTTCGACTTTGATTCTCCTGGTTTTTCTTGACTTGTTCCTCTTTCTCATCTCCGTTTCATCATTCCTAGAGCACATCGTATATTTGCCTTTACCTCCTAGATACCCTCGACAGCCCTCAATTCACCAATTTGTATACGCCTCTTTGTTGTCGTTGGTTTAGTCTAAATAAAGTTTTATGTAAGACAATCATCCACGGCACTGCACTGGCCCATCACGGCGATCGGGGCTAGCGCCTTGGGGTTAACTTAAACTCTATCAATTAGAATGCGTCGCTAGTTCCACTTCTATTTGATTTTCGATCCCATTCACCCATTTACCCACTCATAGCGCTTCTAAATCAGAATAACAGCCCTTGGAGCAGACATTTAAGATGGCCTACGATCACGAGGAATTTGCCGCCGTCGTGACCTTGTTCTACCACTCCCTTGTAAAATACTAAACATGAGAGATCACAACAAGATCAAATTCTGAGCGAACAGCCAAATATGGTAGCATCATACATCCACGGTAAATAATGCCACAACACCGTTAGCCAGGCAAGTATTTGTACTCAGAAAGGCTCCTTGGAATTGCGAGAAATGTCCCCAATGATCGCATCAAGTGCGTTCTTCAAAGCAACCCATGCTTCGGGACTTGTTGAGCCCTGGTGATTCTCAAACATACCAAGTGCAAGCCCTTCCTCGCGGATGTTTTCATACTCAGTCTCCCTTTGACGAAGAGTGTATATCAACATTTTGATAGAGTGTATCTTGTCCGTGTGCTTTATCTCTAAAGCCTGTTTGTAGTCCATCTGCCAGGTCGCACACGGATTGAATAACGAATGAAATATCCGACGCAGAGTGACCTGCAACCCGATTGTCTCTTCTTTTTTAACCCAGCCCCACTTGGCGGGATGGAACCCTTGAACGACATATGTAAAATGGGCTCCAAAGTAAGCTCCAGATACCCTTTGCAACTCAGCACCGCCCATCGATGAGCGTAGCTTCTCAGTATCATTGTGTTCGAACTGACTCCAGCGTCCTTTCTCGGTAGGATTCCAGCATTGACAAGAGAGAATTATAGGCGGTTTGAACTCTTGAATAAAATCAAGTGTCAGCTGGAACATATCTTTGATATAATTTGCTCGCTCGTTGCGGTGCTGATCTAGCCATTCGTCGGTCAACAGAGGGAATAGATCGATGATTATGATGTCGTCTAGTTCAAGTCCGATTTCTTTGAGGGTGTCTTGAATCCAACATAGGGTTTTCGTTTTCCTAACCATCTCATTGTATTCAAGATGGTCATTCTTTGGATTCTGGGGCAAGATACACGGGAAATTTCGAACGCCGCACATCAGTCTTCGAAAGTTTTCAAATCGGTGCTCTGGCCATTTATTTTCCTGGCAGATTCTTTCGACTTTGGTGAAGAATGGATGAGATTGATCGATACGATCGAGGGCCTGCTGGGAGTTGAGGGTAGGCTAAAGTGACCTTTTGAAAAGCTGGTCTAGTGGGCATTGTATGGATGGTGAAACTTTGAGGGAAGGGCCCGGTCGGCTGCTAGTATGTCTGCCTGGTTCACTTGGGTTCTCTTGCAACATCAAGCTATTGAAAGTGCCGCTGAGAACCTCTTCTATATCGTTGGTCATATTGACTGGATGTTCAAAGTTATCACTTGGTGAAAAATGAGACGCGTGAAATAGATAGAGGCTTAGAGTTTCAGGA
>ERZ1673737.1535-NODE-1535-length-21893-cov-8.547578_pt1 | contig 21893 bp, 20 predicted proteins | sample MGYA00580211_ERZ1673737 | MGnify/ENA primary metagenome ERZ1673737 (study PRJEB41218, sample SAMN15661789) | gut metagenome | host: Homo sapiens | place: Canada: London | collected 2015-08-20/2019-03-30 | study: EMG produced TPA metagenomics assembly of... | reverse complement strand
CCTCTTTGATTCTGCTGGTATTATCTAACTGGTTGGTTGCATTCTGGAATCTTAAATTAAAAAGTTCCTTCTTAGCAGCTACTAATTCTTCATTTAACTCTGCGGACGATTTCGCATTAAGTTCTTCTACATACTTATTAATTTTCACTGTTATCACCGCCTTCTAAGTCTGCCTTGGAAACGATCTTACACTTCAGTGGCAACTTGTGTGTTGCAAGACGAAGAGCTTCCTTTGCTGTTGCTTCATCCACACCGCCGATCTCGAAGAGAACGCGGCCTGGCTTTACTACTGCTACCCAATACTCAAGAGCACCCTTTCCGGAACCCATACGAGTCTCAGCCGGCTTTGCGGATACTGGCTTATCTGGGAAAATCTTAATGAATACCTGGCCACCACGCTTGATGTAACGTGTCATGGCAATACGAGCTGCCTCGATCTGGTTGGACTTAATCCAACAAGGCTCGGTAGCAACAATACCGTACTCACCATAGGTGATCGTAGTTCCTCTGTTAGCCTTACCAGCCATAGAACCGCGGAACTGCTTACGACGCTTAACTCTCTTTGGCATTAACATAATTATTTATCGCTCCCTTCCTTGTTAGACTTGGTAGGAAGGACCTCACCCTTGTAGATCCAAACCTTAACACCAACCTTACCGTAGGTAGTGTTTGCCTCTGCGAAACCATAATCAATGTCAGCACGCAGAGTCTGCAGCGGGATAGTTCCATCGCTGTAAGTTTCGGTACGGGCCATATCAGCACCGCCCAGACGTCCAGAACAGGTTGTCTTGATACCAAGAGCACCAGACTTCATAGCTCTGCTCATAACGGACTTCATAGCTCTACGGAAAGATACACGGTTCTCAAGCTGTGCAGCAATGTTCTCAGCTACTAAAACAGCTTCCTTATCCGGTCTCTTAACCTCTTTAATATCTACAAAAACCTTCTTGCCATTTACGTACGGAGCAAGCTCGCCCTTTAACTTCTCGATCTCAGCTCCGCCCTTGCCGATTACAATACCCGGCTTAGCAGTGAAGATAATAATCTTAACACGGTCTGATGCACGCTCGATATCGATCTTAGATACACCAGCACTGTATAACTTCTTCTTTAAGAACTTTCTGATATTGTAGTCCTCTACAAGGTTATCAGAAAAATCAGCTTCAGCATACCACTTGGAATTCCAGTCCTTGATGATGCCGACTCTCATGCCATGAGGATTAACTTTCTGTCCCATAGTGCCCTCCTATTATTTCTCGTTCAGAACTACAGTAATGTGGCTTGTTCTCTTTAAGATACGATAAGCTCTACCCTGTGCTCTCGGTTTGATTCTCTTCATGGTAGGTGCCTGGTTAGCGTAGCACTCCTCTACGTAAAGGTTACCTGCCTTCATTCCATTATTGTTCTCTGCGTTTGCTACTGCAGACTCAAGCAGCTTCTTGATTAAAGAAGATGCATATCTCGGATTGTAAGTTACAATACCAAGTGCAGTTGCAACGTCCTTGCCTCTAATGGCATCTAATACAAAACAAGCCTTCTGAACAGAAACTCTTGCATAAGAAAGGGTTGCAGATGGTCTGGTGTCCTTCTGCTCATTTCTTGCTCTCTTAATTTGGGATCTATGTCCTTTTGCCATGACTTGTGTTACCTCCTTTCAAGTATATCCGATTAACGTTTGCTCTTCTTGTCGTCCTTACCGTGACCTTTAAAGGTTCTGGTAGCAACGAATTCGCCCAGCTTATGACCTACCATATCCTCGGTAACATATACCGGAACATGCTTTCTTCCGTCATGAACTGCAATTGTATGTCCAACCATCTGCGGGAAGATTGTAGAACGACGAGACCAGGTCTTAATAACCTGCTTCTGTCCCGCTGCGTTCATAGCGTCTACCTTCTTCAGTAAACTCTCGTCAGCAAATGGTCCTTTCTTTAATGAGCGAGCCATAGGTTTTAACCTCCTTAATTCGATTCAATGTGAGACAAAATTACTTAGATAAAGCTTTTCCGTCTCTTCTTCTTACGATCAGCTTATTGGATGCCTTCTTCTTAGATCTGGTCTTCAGACCCAGTGCAGGCTTACCCCAAGGTGTACACGGACCTGGACGTCCTACCGGAGCACGTCCCTCACCACCACCGTGTGGATGGTCATTCGGGTTCATAACAGAACCGCGGACTGTCGGGCGAATACCCATGTGACGCTTACGTCCAGCCTTACCAATGTTAACCAGAGAGTGCTCTCCGTTACCAACAACACCGATAGTAGCACGGCAGTTGATCGGAACCATTCTCATCTCACCTGATGGAAGTCTTAAGGTAGCATACTTGCCTTCCTTAGCCATCAACTGAGCAGCAACACCAGCGGAACGTACCATCTGTGCACCAGCACCCGGATACAGCTCAACGTTGTGTACCTCAGCACCAATCGGAATTAAGGATAATGGTAAACAGTTACCAAGTCTAGCCTCTGCATGCTCACCGTTCATGATCTTCTGACCAACCTTAAGTCCCTGAGGAGCTAAGATGTAAGCCTTCTGACCATCTGCGTAGCAGATAAGAGCGATATTAGCTGTTCTGTTCGGATCGTACTCGATAGAAAGAACGGTTGCAGGAATGTTATCCTTGTTGCGCTTGAAATCAATGATTCTATATTTTCTTCTTGAACCGCCGCCATGATGTCTTACGGTAATTTTACCCTGATTATTGCGGCCGGAGTTCTTCTTTAAAGATACTGTCAGGGACTTCTCTGGAGCATTCTTTGTGATCTCAGTGAAATCCAGACCCGTCATATTTCTTCTGGACGGTGTATATGGGGTATACTTTTTGATTCCCATGATTGTTCTCCTTTACAGCATTTATTGTCACGCTTTTGTGCGTATATTCCTTGTGGGAATTACAGACCTGCAAATACCTCAATCTCCTTGCTGTTCTCAGTCAAGGTTACGATTGCCTTCTTTGTCTTTACGGTCTTTCCTTCTGTTCTTCCTCTTCTCTTGGTCTTTCCGTCATTGTTCATTGTGTTAACGGTCTTAACCTCGGTTCCAGGAAACATCTTCTCTACAGCTTCCTTGATCATTGCCTTGTTAGCTTCCGGATGAACCAGGAAGGTGTACTTCTTGTCAGCCATGATGTCCATGCTCTTTTCTGTAACAACCGGCTTTAAAATAACGTCATAATATCTAATATCAGCCATTACGCATAGACCTCCTCAATCTTCTCTACTGCTGCCTTAGTAGCAACAACAGTGCTGTACTTTAAAATATCGTATACGTTGATCATGCCTGCATTTGCAGTCTTTACAGATGCTACATTGCTTGCGGACTTGATTACGTTCTGATCGTCCTCAGCCAGAACAACTAAAGCCTTAGAAACCTTAAGGTTGTTCATAACTTCTACGAACTTCTTTGTCTTAATCTCATTCAGAGCCAGCTCATCAACAACGATGAACTTGTTCTCCTGTACTCTGCTGGTCAGAGCAGACTTCAGAGCAGCTCTCTTCTCTTTCTTGTTCAGCTTAATGGTGTAATCTCTCGGTACTGGAGCGAATACAACACCACCGCCTGTCCACTGCGGAGCTCTTGTTGAACCCTGTCTTGCGTGACCGGTTCCCTTCTGCTTCCATGGTTTTCTTCCGCCTCCGGATACCTCAGAACGTGTCTTTGCTTTCTGAGTTCCCTGACGCTCTGCTGCCAGATGTGCGGTAACAACCATCTTTACCAGATGCTCATTGACTTCTACGCCAAAGATTGCATCATTAAGATCCATCTTACCGACCTCGGCACCCTGCATATTATAAACAGCTACTGTAGCCATTAGTGTGGTCCTCCTTCCAACTTCTGTAAAAGCAATCAAGCCTTTACTGAATACTTCAATGTTACTAAAGACTTCTTCGGTCCAGGTACTGCACCCTTAACCAGAATCAGGTTCTGCTCAGCATCAACTCTTACGATCTCAAGGTTCTGGATTGTTACCTGTACATGTCCCATATGACCTGGCATGTGCTTACCCTTGAATACGCGTCCTGGTGTTGTTGCAGGGCCGTTGGAACCAGCATGACGATGGTACTTAGAACCATGAGCCATAGGTCCTCTGGACTGTCCGTGTCTCTTAATAGCGCCCTGGAAGCCCTTACCTTTGGAGATTGCAGTAGCATCAACCTTCTCGCCTGCTGCGAAAACGTCTGCCTTAATCTCATCCTTAACTGAGTAATTCTCAGCATCATCAAGTCTGAACTCTCTTACGAATCTCTTGTAAGAAACGCCAGCCTTGTCAAAATGTCCCTTAACCGGCTTGTTAACCAGCTTCTCGCGCTTGTCAACGAAACCTACCTGAACTGCGCTGTAACCGTCGTTTGCTACGGTCTTAACCTGTGTTACTACACATGGTCCAGCCTGCAGTACGGTAACCGGAACCAGTGTGCCCTTTTCGTCGAAGATCTGTGTCATTCCGACCTTTGTTGCTAAAATAGCCTTCTTCATCCTATTACCTCCTGTGAATCTACAGCGGATTGGGATTTTTCCCAATCATCCTAGAACCGTGGACATAAGTGGAACAATTGCTTGTTGCTTCTATATCAACGTAATTCCGGACATACTTGTTTAAAATTACTTGTTTTTCATCTTAATATCAATATATACACCAGCTGGCATCTCCAGACGGGACAGTGAATCTACTGTCTTCTGAGATGGCTGAATGATATCGATGAGTCTCTTGTGAGTTCTCTGCTCGAACTGCTCTCTGGAGTCCTTGTACTTGTGTACCGCTCTCAGAATTGTAACAACCTCTTTCTTAGTCGGCATCGGAACTGGTCCGCTTACCTTAGAGCCTGTTTTCTTAACAGTATCAACGATCTTTGCAGCGGACTGATCTACCAGCTGATGATCGTACGCCTTCAGAGTGATTCTCATTACTTGACTTGCCATAAAAAAAAGCCGCCTCCTTTTCGCACTTTTTAAATAAGTACGACAAGTGGTGACTGTACACTACCCCGTGCGTTTCCTAATCTCCGCACAGTCCGTTTCTACCTCAATGTTTGTAGATGTTTCATTGTATACAGTGACTTGTCGCCAGTTTCTTGACTTGACATTCGCTCCACGGAAAACCTGCCCTATCGGCAGCAACCTCGCGCTTCTTTGCTATCATGTCACAGCAAGGTATACTATACACTATATCAAAACAAAATGCAAGCACTTTTTTCAAATTTTTTAAAGTTTTTTTCGACCCGGAAGTTTACGAAGGGTGGTTCGACGATTGGCAACACTCTATTGACAGGATGCCTGTTCTTTCTTATACTTATATATGTGATTTAGAATTACTGATACCAACGAATTGCTCCGTTGCAATGCAACTCTCGCAATTCTAAAAACATTCGGTATCGCATATATATAAGAAAGGTTGGATATTATTATGTGGCTGGCTGATAACTGGAAGGACTACGAAGTCCTTGATACCTCTAACGGAGAGAAACTTGAGCGCTGGGGAAATTATCTTCTGGTACGTCCGGACCCTCAGGTTGTATGGAACACACCTCACACCAATCCGGGTTGGAAGAAAAAGAACGGACATTATCATAGAAGCAGCAGGGGAGGCGGTGAATGGGAGTTTTTCTCTCTGCCGCAGCAGTGGAGCATTCATTATGGAAAGCTTACCTTCCAGTTAAAGCCATTCTCTTTTAAGCACACAGGCTTATTCCCTGAGCAGGCTGCAAACTGGGATTGGTTTTCTAACCTGATTCAAAATGCAAACCGTCCTATTAAAGTACTTAATTTATTTGCCTACACTGGCGGTGCAACACTTGCTGCAGCTGCTGCTGGCGCTTCTGTTACTCATGTAGATGCTTCAAAGGGCATGGTTGCCTGGGCAAAAGAAAATGCAGCATCTAGTGGACTGTCTGATGCACCGATTCGCTGGATTGTTGATGATTGTCAGAAATTTGTTGAACGAGAAATCCGACGCGGCAATCACTATGATGCAATCATCATGGATCCGCCATCTTATGGACGCGGACCTAAGGGTGAAATCTGGAAAATTGAGGATGCTATTCATCCACTCGTATCACTGTGTTCACAGCTACTTTCTGACAAACCGCTATTTTTCCTTATTAACAGCTATACAACCGGTTTTGCTGCTTCTGTCTTAACATATCTTCTTGGACTTGAGGTTGTAAGCAAATTTGGCGGTCACGTTGTTTCTGATGAAATTGGTCTTCCTGTAACACAGTCTGGTCTTGTTCTTCCATGCGGTTCATCTGGTCGCTGGACAAGTATTTAATTATCAGACATAAAAAAAACTGGTCTCCCCTGGGAGGCCAGTTTTTTGTCTACTTATATTATAAATTATTGTGGTACGCTCTGGAACAATGTCTGTCCCTCACCAAGTGGAAGATATCCAGCGTTTCCTGATGCATCCTCCACGTAAAGATAAAATGCACCTGGTTCATTTGCCGCCTGGATCAGCTTTCTTGGGAATACCTGTGTTCCCGTGCCAAGTGTTGCCGCTGGCGCAGCATCTGCTGCTGCCGAACTTAACAAATTCGTATCTGCTGCCAGAATATAATTAAACTGTTCCTGTGATGTCAGATCAACAAGCTCATATTCGTAGTTTCCAGTTGTCTCACTTAATGCATCCTCTGCAATCACACCATCCTTTAATTCATATGGAATCTTGCAGACATAACGGCCAAGACTGTCAATAGAAATTGGGCTTGTCACTGCTAACGTAAATCCACCATTTTCATCAAATGTTCCATTTGCGGAAGAAGGTGTAAGTACATGGGACGTATTATACAGGCGCGCTGCATTTCCATATCCGTTAAGCACGGTAAATGTTCCATCCTGCATAAGCGGTGTAGAAAGATCGGTTCCGCTTAATACGCGGAAACTGGTAACAGAGTTGTCTGCACCTGTTCCAACAACTACAATATTAAGCTGATTATCGGATGTATTTAAATCACATACCTCTACCTTATATGCTGCACTGATTCCTGTACCAACTGTATAATCGGTACCATTCACATTGACGATAAGGCTGGTTGTACTTCCATCCTCTGCTACCTCAGTACGATATTTGAAGAAGTCTGCTGCACCATCTCCATTAAGATCTGCCGTATAATTAGTTCCTTCTGCTGAAAGTGTAACTGCTGTTCCATCTGCAAATGAAATCTCTGTAGCTGGATCAGCCGGCTCTGTCTCTACCTGCGGAACTTCCTGCGGCTGAATCTGATTTAATCCTGTATAAGAAGATTTTACCACACCATTATGAACATTAAGTGCACCATCTTCAAACTGCATTCCATCCTGAGTCCATGACACATTGATGTAACTTGGTGTTCCTGCTGCATCTGTAAATGCAATCTGAATTAAATTGCCAACTGCACTTGAACGATTCCAGAAATGAAGGTCTGTTGGTTCTGCACCAATCAGTGCGCTTACCTGTGACCAAATATCCTGTGCACCCGGCATCGCATCAAACTGACTCTTTGCCAGTTCCTGTGCTGCATACTCACTATAGCCTCCGTCAGAAGCAAGCAGATATGCAACTCCATTCATTCCATTGTCTAACTGTAAGCTTACGCCATCTGATACAAATACACCCGGAAGCAAATCTGCTACCATATAGCCCTTTGCACCATCTGCTCCATAAATGCAGGAATATGATTCTCCTGTTGAAGTGGTGACGCTCAAAACAAACTGTGTTGTGCCGTTTGCAATAGCATTAACACTGCATGATGCAACATCAGTGATTGGGAAAATCTCAACTGCATTGGAAGTAGAATCCTCTCCATTGTACCAGATTTCCTTTCGTCCGCCTACATCAACAAGTGCAAATGCTTCCTGAACACCATTTCCATTAAAATCGTAGAACATATAGCTGTTTCCTACAACACTTCCACCAGAATCTGCAGAAATCTTTGCAAGAATATTTTCTGCATTTCGCTCCGTTGGTGCTTCCGGCGTCTCATCTGGTGATGGATCTGTTGCTGGCGTCTCATCTGGTGACGGTGCTGGTGCTGGTGTCTCATCTGGTGACGGTGCTGGCGCTGGTGTCTCATCTGGTGATGGATCTGTTGCTGGCGTCTCATCTGAAGATGGAGCCGGGGCTGGTGTCTGATCCGGTGATGGATTTGTGGCTGGCTGCTGCTCTGAAGATGGAGCCGGGGCTGGTGTCTGATCCGGTGATGGATTTGTGGCTGGCTGCTGCTCTGAAGACGGGGCTGTGGCCGGTGTCTGCTCTGGGGACGGGGCTGGTGCTGGCGTCTGCTGCGGCTGCGGCTGTGACGCTGCCTGCTGTGCGGTCGTCGGCTGTGTTGGAACTGTCTGCTGCGCAGAGCTTGATGGCGTGGACGCATTATTGTCAAGTGAAAGTGAAGTTCCCTCAACTACCTCATCTGCCATATACTTCATATAATTCCATGCAAAGCTTCCCTTTACACAAATTGCCTTCTGAACCTTTGAAAAAGCAAGGTTTCCAATCTCTTCAACTGATTCCGGAACTACAACTTCTTTCAAAAGCTCAATATCAGACAATGCAGAATCATCCAGTTTCTTCATTCCATCTGGAAGCTTTAAATACTGAACTGACGTATTGTTCTTAAATGCATGTGAACCAATTGAAGTTACCGAATATCCGCCGATTTCTGCTGGAATACGAACAACTTGTCCCTGATCATTGTACTCAACAAGCTTTAACTCATCATTTGAAAGCTCATAGACATTTCTTCCAGAAGTAACCTTGTTGTCTTTGATTTCAACTACTTCAGTTTCTGTCTCCTTTTGAGTTTCTTTCTGTGTTTCTTTCTTCGTATCCGTATCCTGTATCTTATCTACTGTATACGGAATCTGCTTATTGCTCTTTTTTCCACTGCTGAAAAGAAGAACAATCAATACGATCATCGCAGCAATCAATGCAATTACTGTGACAATAATAACAACAAGAATACGATTTGTTTTTGGACGAGCCGGTTCATAATCATCATTGTCGTAATCATCATTACCGTAGCTGTCATCCTCTTCGTCATAATCGTAATCATCATTCAGATTTTCTTCATAATCATCATCTGAATCTGAATCGTAGCCTTGATCTGGCTGCTCTTCATAATTGTCTTGTACCTTGACTTTAGAGGGGCGTATCTTTGTTCCGCAAATTGGACAAATCGTGCTTCCCTGCGCTAGTCTGGCACCACATTTCGGGCAAATCATATGCTTCTCCGTTCTGCCGCATTTTTGCGGCTTTTTTTAAGTTATCGTCTGCGTGTAACGTAAACGATAACGCCTTTAACCTTTCGTATCATACCATAAGTATGAGTTTATTTCAATGTTTCAAATATCCAAAAACATTACATTTCTTTTACAAAACTGCGTCAATCCACGCGTTCCTTTCCCCAGAAAAATAATGCTACTGTTCCCGGGCCGGTATGACTGCCAATTGTAGCACCAATCGGATAAATTTCAACTTTTCCATTTAAATTAGGAAAGCGGCTCTCAACAAGCATTGCAACAGCTTTTGCGTCATCCATACACTCTGACTGACAGATATAGCATTTGCCCGAATATGCCAAACCTCCCTCGGCATTTTCTTCCATCTTCTGAACGATGCGCTGAATCACTTTTTTCTTCGTGCGCACCTTCTCTCTTGCTGTCAAATGTCCCTCATAGTCCACATTTAACAAAGGACAGATTCCAAGCATACCTCCAAAAAATCCAGCTGCCTTTGATACTCTTCCGCCTCTGATAAAAAAAGTAAGATCAGAAGTAAAAAACCAGTGCTGCAGTTTCTTTTTATTTTCACACACCCATGCATACAATTCATCTATGCTCTCTCCTGCATCTCTTCTGTCTGCCAGAGTATCTACTAACAAACCATAACCTGAGGAAGCTGCCAATGAATCCACTACATAAATTTTTCTGTTTGGATATTCTTCTCTTACCTGTTCTGCTGCAATACATGCTGAATTGTAGCTGCCTGAAATTCCGCTTGAAAGCGTTAAATGAAGGATATCCTTTCCCTCATCAAATATTTTTCTAAAAAAATCTGCATACTCACCGATACTAACCTGTGATGTCTTTACATCCTCACCTGCAAGCATTCTGCGATATAATTCTGCCGGAGGCATCGTCTGACCAAGATCATCCAGATAGTCCGTTCCTCCCAGTTCATAGTGAAAGCACACATAGCGGATTCCACGCTTATCAAAATATTCCTTCGTCAAATCAGCTGTAGAACAGCAGCTGATGCAATATTCTGCCATACTCATCTCCTCCTTATAATTAAAGCATTAAAACAGTTACAGTATATCTTTTTTGCTTTGCAAATACAAGTAGCGTTAAAGAGAAAATGCACCGTTTATCATTCCTTATCTTTTTTTCAGAAAATGTTCGCGATTAGGATAAATTTCCCTAAACACCTCTAAAGCAGCTCTTTGAAGCGGCTCAAATTCTTTTTCCATTCGCAGACTATGAGGTGCATCAAACACAATTCTGCTTATTTGTTCAGCGATCTTTCCTGCAATGCTTTCATCTGACAGCTGTCCCATTCCAAAAATAACAGAAGTAAAGCCACGTCCTCCTGTACTAATCTCAATATATTTTTTGCATGTGTTTTTTAACTCTAAAAAAATTATTTCCTGCTGAGTCTTTTGCTTTCTTTCAAATTCATATAAATTCAGACCAAGAATAGCTTCTATCGCAAGCTTTTTCTTTCTGCCTCCCAAATCCATACTTCCGCTTTCTACAATATATTTTAAATTCATAAGATAACCAACAAACATATCTTTCCTTGGCTTACCTTTTCCATATCTGGTCTCCCAGAGCTTCATTCGAAGTTTATCTTCTTCACTCATGATTTCATTTTTATTTTCCAGAAGCATCTGCTGTCTTTTAAGCGGATCTGTCTGTTCATAATAGTTTATCAGCCAATCTTCCATTTTCAATCTTTCCTTTCCGAAAATGCACCTTTTTATTGTTCCATAAATGATTCCACATTTTCTGCTGTCACCTTTTGATACGGTAAAAAGATATATCGTTCATTTTCCAGATCCTCCTTTGGCGGTGTCTGACCTTGAAACAGTGTCATCGCAAGACGCGAAATCTGCTCAGCTTGTCCATGCCTGTCATTATACACAGTCCCCTGAATGGTGCCTTTTTGGACAGCATCCAATGCACCTTCCAAACCATCTATTCCAAAAATCATCGGACGTCTGTCTTTATCATAATCAAGTGCATCATACGCAGCAACTGCACCAAGAGCCATCTCATCATTATTAGAAAGGACTAGTTCAATCTCGTCTCCATATTGATTAATCAGCTGTGTCATCTTATTTTCAGCTTGTCCACGATTCCAGTTTGCAAACTGGAAACTTAGTCTTTCTAATATAATGCCCTGTTCTTTAATTGTTTTTACCACACTGTCTGTTCGAATGATTGCATCCTGATGACCTGTCTCACCCTCAAGAAGTACATATTGAATCTTTCCGTCCTGATTTCGATCTACTGCGTCATTGTCTCGTATCATATCTGCTGCAATCTCACCCTGCATCATACCAGACTGTCTGGCATCTCCGCCTACATAATACAGCTTATCCCACTGCATCAAATCCTCTCTCACTGGCTCTCTATTAAAGAAAATAACAGGTATATTTTCCTTTTTTGCCATCTTTATTATATTTGACGGCTCTGTCCTGTCAACGAGATCAACAGCAAGTATCTCACAGCCAGCATCAAGCATCTCCTTCACAACTTCATTTTGAATCTTCTGATCATTTTTTCCATCCCTTACAGTCATAATCACCTTTAGAGAATCTGACTCGTATTCTGCCAGATCTTCCTTCAGACAATCTGTAAGCGCATTAATAAAGGGGTCATCCTGCGTGTATAGCACAACACCAACACGAAGAACATCTCTTTTTTTCTCACTATTCGCCGTACATCCTGTCAGACACAACAACATGCATCCGATCAGAATACTTCTTATCTGATACTGTTTCATTGAAATCTCCATTCCTTTTTGGCTGACTATATGCAAATTCTCAATCATACGTATGAAGAAAATGCTGTACCTCTTCTCTGAAAATATCTTCTTTATGCAGCAGATGATACTCAATCGTCTGGTTGTTAATCGTATACAGATGATTTTTCAGCACTTTTGAAATTTCTATAGCGCTATGATATCCCATTCCATATCCATCTATCGCAATCAATCCGTCAATCACAGAATCATCAAGATAATATACACACTTTATACTATTTCCAATCCCATAGATTTTCGTGTCACTCTCTTTTTTCTGTGCATACATCCCTGCTACCTGCTCTAAGGCACTTGTGTCAAATACAATCAAATAGTCAACTGGCTGCTGCTCTTTTAACCTCTGTGTAATTTCCATATCATATGTGATATTCATATCAAACTGAATCTCACATCCCGTATCAGAAAGCACATCTAATACACCCTGCATACATTTATCAGTACAGTCTGTTTTCTTAAATCCGCTTATAATTCCAACAGTTTTGCCTTGAATATTATTTTGATTGCGGCTTAATAAGTCCTGTGCCAATGTATATCCCATACGGTAATAGTCCGGCGTAATAACAGGCAAATCAGAATATTTTGATGTATGGTCTTCCTCTTTTTCACGCAGCGCATCATTTGCTACAAGAAGCATTGGCTTTTGTACGCGAATTTCTCTAAGCATATCAATAGTATCCCTGCCCGGCGCCGCCTGAACAATAAATGCATCAACCTGATTATCCAGCTGATCATAAATCAAGTTCTTCTCCTCATCTGCATTTTCAATTTCATCTGTATTGCAAATAATCAAATGTATATTTGCGATTCCAGCTGCCTGCTTTAGACCATTCATAAAGGAGTTCCATTTTTCATCACCTGATTTTTCAACAATAACTGCTACACGCTTCTGAGGCTTTTCATCTTCAAAAATCAGATGCACACAAAACAGCAGTAATATGCCAAGACAAATTTCTGCTAACAAAAAAGTAGTTTTTGTTTTTTTCATGATTCACCCTCTTTTCTGACTGGCTTTCCCGGAGTCTCAAGCACTTCACAATTTTCCTTAGTGTATGGCACAGCAGGCAAATGAATCGTGACCGTTGTTCCCTCATCTGGTTCACTCTCCACAATAAGGCCATATTTATTTCCAAACATCAGCTGAATACGCGTGTGCACATTAATGAGTCCTACACCAGAACCATGTTTGGGTCCTTTCTGATTATCTTTTAAAATATTTTCTACATCTTCATGACGCATTCCCATTCCATTATCCGTAACTGAAAGATAGATTTCTGCATCATCTTTCCAGCCTTTGACAATAATTTTAGGCTGGTCATCCTCATCCATATTTCCTACACCATAATATATAGCATTTTCAAGAATCGGCTGCAAAATAAGCTTTACCGTACAAAACGGATAAATTTCTTCTGAAACATCATATTCTGTCACAAAACGCTCCTTGTAGCGATACTTTTGAATATTCATATAATTTTTGCAGTGCTTTAGCTCATCCTCAATACTAATAATCGTCTTTCCTCTTGACAAACTGATTCTAAACAGCTTGGCCAGCTCAGATATCATAAAAACTGCATCCTGATTTTTATTGGCCTCAACCATCCAAGTGATAGATTCCAAAGTATTATAAAGAAAATGCGGGTTGATCTGACTTTGCAGTGCTGCCAGTTCACTCTTTCTTCTCTCATTCTGCTGCTTCACAATTTCTTTCATTAACCGCTCAATTTCTTCATACGAATGCTGGACAGATTTTCCAAGATGACGAATCTCATATGAGCCTCCAATATAGATATCAGGCTTTTCCCCAGCCTCATATGCCCTTACAGATGCATCCAATTTAAGAATTGGACTTGAAATCCTTTTCGACACAATGCGATTGACTAAAAGAAGCATCATGATCAGCATAATTACAACAATTACCATATAAATACGAAACTGCTCTCGGCTGTCTGTCCTAATATCCTGCTTTACAATGCCTACCATCTTCCATCCCGTATATGATATAGTGCTTACAATTGCAGTCTGCTTATCTCCACTTGGGCTGCGCAAATTTTTATATACACCATCTTCATTGCTGCATACAATACTGAAATCTTCCTCAAACAATCCATTGCTGATTTCATTTGCATAAGGATGATAAATCAGATTTCCTTCCCCATCACAGACATAATAATATCGCCCCCTGTTTTGATCATTCACCTGATTCATCATTTCCTCAATAAAGGAATATTTCATATCAACAAGCAAAATACCATTTTCAGGTCTGTCTCCATCAATACCGTCTACCGCACGACTTAGGGAAATCACCCAATGATAGCTCTTTGCATCATCCTGAAATAAATTCTGCATATGAGGCGTTGAAAAGTGCATATTTTCAATTTCCTCTGCTGCATTTTCAAACCAAGACTGCCAAAGCACCTCTATGCCATCCTTCTGCAGCGTAACTGGCTCTGCCACAATAAGATTTCCTTCCATATCATAAAGCGCAATACTCTGTATTTTGTCCTTATTAAAATCATATAGAAAACTCAGCTGCTGATTAAACTCCGGACTAGACACATCAAATGCCTGTATAATATTATATGTGACAGTATCTGAAATCTGTCTCATATTTTTCAGATACTGCTCCATGGAATTGACTGTGCTTTCCATCAGGTTTTGTGTGTTGCGAACTTCATTCTGACGCATAGCCATTTCATATCGATTGTAAAGCAATAACCCCATAGATATAGACGTAATTACCGTCATCAAAGAAAGAACCGTCATAATGACAGACTGAATATCTGACACTTTTCTTTTTTTCATACTCATTTTCCCATATGCTCTGTGCGATATTTTGAAGGCGACATTCCATATTTGCGTTTAAAAACATATCCAAAATAGTTTGCGTCCTCATAGCCAACATGTTCTGCAATTTCATAATTTTTTTCATTTGTTTCAAGCATCAGATGAACAGCCTGCTGCATTCTATAATCTGTCAAATATGTAATAAATGAAATGCCCACTTCTTTCTTAAAAATAGAAGAAAAATAGGAATTTGATACACCAAGCTTTGAACATACGGTATCAAGTGACAGATCTGCATCTGCATACTCATCACGAACAATATTTTTTGCTTCTGAAATAAGGTAACGCAGTGAAGAATTTCTGGCATTTTTTAGTTCATCACTGATCGATAGTGCTACTCTGACAAGCCAGGCCATTAATGCACTTTCATCCATCTTTGTAATTTCTTCATACGCATTTTTGATTTCTCCGGCATGATCTTCAAATTTCATATGATTATTTCCACAGAAACGATATAGATGCCCTACAATTTCCAGCACAGTAAAATTATACTGCATAATTGTTTTTGCATTATCTTTTAGTTCCTTCACTAAAGAAAAAACTGCATGTTCAATATCTTCACGTACCCCAATATGAACTGCCTTGAACACATCATTCATATTAATATCATCTGGCTGCATGGAAAGTCCCTGCCCCTTCGGTGCAATATCTGCAATATTGATAGAACAACCTGATCCGTAAATAACACGATACGAAAGTGCTTCCCATGCCCCTTCATAGGAAAAACGAAGATTTGATACTTCATTGCACACCTTACCTATTCCAGCAGTAACAACTGCACCAAAAAAGCGGTCTGCCCATTTGCAGAAGCGGTCACAGTCATCCGTCAGTCTCGTGATTTCATCTTCTTTGCCTAAATTTGCTACCATAACAATATTTCCCAGATAAGAAAAATATCTGCAGTCCCATTTGCCGCGGAATTTTTCCTTTACTTCTCTTTGTACAGATATCGAAAGCAGAAGTGGTGTCATCCCGTCAGGAACATGATTTTCTGATGTATGGAAAACAGCGCAGCAAAAATATGAACCTGGCAAAGAAATCTGATAATCATTTAAATATTTATTTATTTCACTGTCCGAAATGCGTCCCTCCACAAGAGAACAAAAGAAATTTGTTTGAAGTACAGGAAGGGAATCTGTGTAGTACTGCTCTAGCTTTCTGACATTTAATTTTTCTTCTCTCTCTTTATCGAGTACGTTTTTTAATCGTTTGAGACATTCAGAAAGCTCATTGGCATTGATCGGTTTTAATATATACTCTTCAATTTCAAGATGAACTGCTTCTTTGGCATATTCAAACTCGTCAAATCCAGTCAGAATTAAAATTCGCACGCCTGGATTCTCTTCCTTTAAATTACGTGCCAGTTCCAATCCATTCATATATGGCATTTTGATATCGGTAATGACCACATCTGGCTGCAGTTTTTCTGCTATTTCCATAGCTTTTACACCATTCTGTGCTTTTCCGATTACCTCAAATCCCAATTCTTCCCAATTAATTCTTTGTTCAATTGCATTTCTGACTTCTTCCTCATCATCTACAAGAAGTACTTTATATGTAGTCATCTATATTCCTCCATGTTTACTAAGAAATCTTTCTGCATTTACAAAAAATGGCACGAACTTCTTTATAAATAGATTCGTGCCATCTTCATTATACTCTTTTTTTACCAATTTTCCACTAGTAATATTATTTTTTTATACATTTTTTGTGCATTACTTCTTCTTTACGTACTTGAGACAGTCGAGTGTAACTGCTACGAGAATGATAATACCTTCAAAGATAAACTGAAGGTTTGTATCAATACCAAGAATAGTAAGGGAATAAGTCAGTGCAGTAAAGATCAATACACCAGTTACAACACCAGAGATCTTACCAATACCACCAGTAAAGGATACACCACCAACAACGCAAGCAGCGATAGCATCCATATCCCATCCTTGTCCATAAGCTGCACTACCAGAACCGATCATACGATTACATTCCAGCCAAGCACCAAATCCATACAGGATACCTGCAAGAACGAATGCGCCCATTGTTACTGCAAATACAGAAATACCAGATACAGCAGCTGCTTCTGGATTACCACCAACTGCATACAGATTCTTACCAAACGTTGTCTTATTCCAGATAAACCATACAACTGCAACTGCAACAACTGCCCACAGAATAATGGTTGGGAAATTTCCAATTTTTGGAATAAACATTGCCGGGATGGAAGAATCAATTGCTCCAAAGGATACGCCCTTTGTTGCATATGTTACAAGACCAAAGATAATAAGCATGTTTGCCATAGTAGAGATAAATGGATGCATCTTAAATCTTGCCATAAAGAAACCTGCAATTGATGCAAATCCAGTTGTCAGAATCACACATACAAGCAGTGCAAATATTGCACGAGCTGGTGCAGGGATTCCGGTGAAGTCAAAGATATGGCCAAATACACCGCCCGTATTAATACCATTGTGCATAATAATGGTTGCTGTTACCATACCCATACCAACCATTCGGCCTACAGAAAGATCAGTACCGGTTAACAGAATCAATCCTGCTACACCAAGAGCCAGGAAGATACGAGGTGATGCCTGCTGAAGAATATTCAAAATATTAGCTGTTGTCAGAAGCTGCGTATCCTTTACAACTGGTGTTATAAAGCAAAGTGCGATAAAAATCAGGATAATTACAATATAAAGTCCGTTCTTATAAAGGAACTGCGGTGTGTTAAATGTATACTTGTAATTTTCCAGTTTCTGAAGCTTCTTCTGTCCATAAGTAAACTTTGACATACGAAGCAAATCAATCAGATGATACTGATGCACAAATGCCTCATGCTTTCTGTCCTTGATTTCCTGAAGCTTTGACTCATGCACCATCTGTGCATCATAAAGACGATTCTTATATACATACTTCTCGTCTTTAAGCTCCTGCTTATCTGTCATGCCGGAAATTGTGCGCTCGTGCTCTGCTTTGAGATTTGCGCGAATCTTTTCATATTCTGCATTCTCAGCTTCCTTTTGAGCTGCACAACTTGCTGCAACCTTATCGTAATAATCTTTCTTAAAATGAGTCTTCAAATAAGATTCTGCATCTGCAATCAGCTTGGAAACTTTATCTTTATTTGCAGTTTCTACCTCTCTTGCCTTTACAAGAAGCTCCTGATCCTTTCGGATAATTGCATTCTGCTCCTCTTTTGTATAATTCTTATCTTCCTTTGTTAAAGAGATATGTGTCTTTAATGCCTGCACCTTATCAGAACCATCTACACGCAGGGCATCTATCTGTGCCTGTATTTTACCAACATATTCATCAATCGGCATTAAAAGCTTTGCTTCCTCTTCTGCCGAAAGATATCTCATATCATTTGCCATAGCTCTCGTACTCCTCTCTATTACAAATACTTTGCACTAAGTCTAAGCAGTTCTTCCTGATTTGTTTCCTTGGTGTTTACAATTCCTGCCAGATGACCATTTGACATTACACCGATTCGGTTTGTAATTCCAAGAATCTCCGGCATCTCAGATGAAACAACAATGATTGTCTTTCCCTGCTTAGCCATATCAATAATCAGCTCATAAATCTCGTACTTAGCACCAACATCAATGCCTCGTGTCGGATCATCCATCATGAAAATCTTTGGTGAACGCTCCAACCATCTTCCAAAGATTGCCTTCTGCTGATTTCCACCAGAAAGGTTTGCAATCATATCATCTGGTCCCATGCACTTTGTATGCATAATACGAATTTCTTCTGCAGTTGCTCTTAACATTTCATCCTTAGATAATGCAATGCCAGATTTATACTGATTCATATTAGCAATTGTTGTATTAAAGGTGATATCTGCTTTTAAGAATAATCCATCAGCCTTACGTTCCTCAGTAATTAACGCAAATCCATGATCCATTGCATCTTTTGATGAATTGAAATTCATCAGCTTATCATCATAGTAGACACGTCCGGCTGCTCTTGTACGAATACCAAATATTGTCTCAAGAAGCTCTGTACGACCCGCACCAACCAGACCATATAAACCAAATATTTCTCCCTTTTTTACATCAAAGGTTATATCTTGAAGCTTCGGTGCATATTTCGTAGATAAATGCTCTACTCTTAAAATCACATCACCCGGTGTATTATCAACAGGCGGGAAACGATTATCTAATGATCTTCCTACCATAGCAGAAATCAACTCATTCATGTTGGTATCGCTACAGTTTTTAGTCATTACAAGAGCACCATCTCGAAGAACAGAAACCTGGTCACAGATCTCAAAGATCTCATCCATTTTGTGAGAGATATAGATCAGTGAAATTCCCTGTTCACGAAGCTGTCTCATCATCTTAAATAATTTTTCAACTTCTGGTGCTGTCAGAGATGAGGTTGGCTCATCCAAAACAATCACCTTTGAATTATAAGAAATTGCCTTTGCAATTTCACACATCTGTCTCTTTGAAACAGACATTTTTTTCATCGGCTGTGAAAGATCTACCGTAATGCCAAGCTTACGGAATAAATCAGAAGCCTCTTTTTTCATTCTTCCCTCATCAATTACTCCGAGGGATGTTTTCGGGTAGCGACCCAGAAATAGATTGTCAATTACATTTCTTTCCAGACACTGATTCAACTCCTGATGAACCATTGCCACACCATTTTCCAAAGCATCCTTTGGACCTGTAAAGCTAATCTCTTTCCCGTCTAAAATTATTGTTCCTTCATCTTTTTGATACGTACCAAAAAGACATTTCATCATTGTCGATTTACCAGCACCATTCTCACCCATCAGACCCATGATTGAGCCTCTCGGCACATCCATGTCGATATGCTTTAGAACCTTGTTTCTTCCGAATGATTTGCTCATGCCGCGGATCGACAAGACGATATCCTTATTACCTTCTGCCATATCCTTACTCCTTTCAGAAAAAGAGGGTGTCAGAAGTTCTAACACCCTCGGACCTTTTGCTAGCAAAAAATCTCTATCAATTACTGCTTAATGAGAGATGTATAAGATGCTGCATTGTCTGTCTTAACCATATTGATTGCGAATGCATCATACTCGCCTGGATTACCAAGACGGTTTGTAATGTTAGACTCTGTCTGACCATCACCACCAATGTATTCAACCTTTAAGTTCAGCAGATCATCATAGTTCTGAAGAAGTGGCTGATAAGTTGAGCTTAAGAAGTTATCAGAAGCATTGTAGATATTTAACCATACCTTCTTCTCTGGGCTCTTAGAAGCATCCAGCTGATTTGAAACCTTGCTGTATACCTTGGTAGAATCGGTGAAATCCTTATAGTTATCTGCTGTGATCGCAATATTTAATGCATAGTAGGATCTCTCATCTGCACTATATCTGTAATCAACGCCTTCTTCCAGCTTGTTGCCTGCTGCATCTGCAGTACCAATACCAGTATCGATATCTACACCGTCCAGTGCATTTCTTAAAACTCTCAATGTCAGGTAAGCCTGAACGTCTGCATGCTGGGAAATTGTTCCGCCGTAGCCTTCTGCAATTGCTGCAACTGCGTCACTGTTTGCATCATAACCAAATGTAGGTACTTCGTTCTCCTTTGCCCATGCATTGAACATAGACATTCCCATACCATCATTGTTAGATACAACAACATCGATCTCATCACCAAAAGATGCTGCCCAAGTTCCAATTGCATTACCAGCAGTAGCTGCATCCCATGTAGCACCTGCTGAGTTCTTCATTTCCTGTGCTGCCAGCTCACGGATGGTATATTCTTTTCCATCTACCTCGATAGTAGAATCCTGAACGATCTTAGAAGAACCATCTGCATTTGTTCCGATAGGAGATGCATCAACTACTCCATCAGTCTCAACGCCAGTTCCCAGCGCAGAACGAACACCACGTGTTCGTGCGATGGAATCGTTATGTCCGATATCACCAATTGCTAAGATATAACCGATTACGCCGTCACCGTTACGGTCCATAGATGCTGCATTTTCCTTAATATAATCAAGTACCATCTGTCCCTGAAGTTCAGCACCCTGATTTGCATCAAAACCAACATAATATGTCTTATCGTTAAAGTTTAAAGCATCCTTGTCAAGCTCTCCTGTAGAACTGTTAGATGGCTGACGGTTGAACCATACTAATGGCTTCTTGCTATTGTCAACACTCGTCTTGTTTCCTGATCCCGATCCTGAACTGCAGGCTACCAATGAACTGGAAAGTGCTGCTCCTACAAGTAATGGAAAGATTCTGCTCTTTTTCATGTTTTACTCCTCCTTTGAAGTATGTGCTTTATTAACTGTCCTTATTATATTATTCACAAGCGCATAATCATATAGAAAATTTTTATATAAACCATTGAAATTTTGTGTATTTTATTATTTTTTAATACTTTCCAAATGTTGTTTTTATGATTGTAGCAGTTATTTTGCTTGATTTTGCAAGATATTAGAAATTCATTCTAGGCAGTTCTTCTATATTAGTTTAATTCTGATTTTTTATTCAGCAGTTTAGTGTGGTAAAAAGCCACAATATTTTATTGCTATTTCTTTTGCATGTCAGCATGATTTAGACCAAAAGATATAAAAAAAAGACAGCCACTTGCAGGCAAGCCTGCAATGACTGTCTCTCACGCGCTTTCACACGCTTATTTAATTACTCAAACGTAAATTATTCAACGATAGAAACTACTCTACCAGAACCAACGGTACGTCCACCCTCACGGATAGCGAAACGAAGACCCTGCTCCATAGCTACTGGGTGAATCAGCTCGATGGTCATCTCTACGTTATCACCTGGCATACACATCTCGGTACCAGCCGGAAGCTCACAAACACCAGTAACGTCAGTTGTTCTGAAGTAGAACTGCGGTCTGTAGTTGTTGAAGAATGGAGTATGACGACCACCCTCATCCTTGGTCAGAACGTATACCTGAGCGGTAAACTTCTTGTGGCACTTTACAGAACCTGGCTTACACAGACACTGACCTCTTTCGATATCAGTTCTCTGAACACCACGAAGCAGAGCACCGATGTTATCACCAGCCTGAGCCTCAT
>ERZ1673737.1534-NODE-1534-length-21899-cov-4.536944_pt1 | contig 21899 bp, 17 predicted proteins | sample MGYA00580211_ERZ1673737 | MGnify/ENA primary metagenome ERZ1673737 (study PRJEB41218, sample SAMN15661789) | gut metagenome | host: Homo sapiens | place: Canada: London | collected 2015-08-20/2019-03-30 | study: EMG produced TPA metagenomics assembly of... | reverse complement strand
ATATGGGCTGTTTGGTGGCGAGACAAAGGCGACAGATAACATATCAGAAGGTGGTGAGGAAGAGGAAGACGATGCGGAGTCATCAGACTCCGCTGAATCGGCTGGCTCCCATTGCAATGAAGATGATGAGGACGAGGATCATCTCGATATTTTTGGCCATCGGTGATAAGCTCATGCGATTCAATTTGCGCAGGTCAGGCCGGCAGCGACCGCACACACACAATTATTGCTCAAGAAAGTTGTTCTCTGGTCGGCTGTTTGGCGTTTGGGTCAACACTTCGGAATTACGTCAACCGGGTAGTTTCTTGATGCCTTTGGTCACGCAGTTACAGGTGAGTTGTGTGGCGGGCACAACACCGTCCTAGACGACAACTCAAGTCTGAACCCGTACCTGGCTAGAAGTTGCCCCCTGGATACACTCTACACTGGCATCAAAGCAATGATTCTGCCTAAGATTTGGGAAAGTGTCAAAATCGCCACCCACACACATGCTCCAGCCTCACCCTCTGCGAGGCCTTGTCCATGATTTTGGATCAACACAATTCACGGATTGACACGACCCGTGCATTTGGACCATGTTGATTTTACATACATAAGCAGCTGGATTTGCTGCAGCATAGCGCTCACTTTTTTCGGATTCCAAATACATGGACATCATGATGCTAAGATAGACCTTCTGGTATTAGTGCCATGTAACATCGTCTATGAAGACCTGTAGTTCCATGATTCCACACAAACTTTATCATCTTGAATCAAACAGTGGATCTCTCCGGTCCCTGAAACGAACGGGATCGAGAAGCATCCTCAACATGAGCGGTTGGAGCCTTGTCTCCTTCGTTTATGACGGCCATGGCTTCACGCTTCTCGGAAGTCCCTTCGCATTCTCCGGCCTCGACATTATCAAGCCCTCCGAAGATCTTGTCCATTCTCTCGAGGTACACGCCCTTGGTCTCGGGAAGAATGAAGTAAACAGATATCTGTAAAGTACAAGAATTGGTCAGCTACTTGAGAATATAGATAGAAGATCATCAACTCACGCCAGCAGCTAAATTCAAACCAAACAGTAGCCAATAACTGTGTCCACCGACCTTATTATTGAAAGATGGCCAAGATTGCGTGAGTAGCATCAGCCAGCATGTCTGACCAAGCATTGAAAGACCGAATCCCTGGGGATGCCATTAGTTATATATGGTTCTGTGAACATTTCACCTTGGTTCGACCAACCTTGTCTCTTACATGCTGAGGAAATATCTCCGTAACCGCTGTTGGTGCAATAAGGCCATTGGACCAACAATAGGTCAAGCCAACGATGAAAAGCATTGCAACCTCTACAATAGCAGCAGCCTTGTTGCCGTTTGACGGGAAAGCAGTGGTTAAACAGGACATGGTCAAGAGAGCCAGGGACTGGATAGCGAATCCAGCAAGCAGGAACCCCGGCGTCCAAATCTTTCAACCGTGAATGTATTAACAAACATTATAAGCAGCTGGAGAACAGACTGGATTCCATTGATTGACAAAGCCTGTAAGCCAGAATCCCATCCAAGACTCTGATAAATCAATGTGGCATACATGGTCAGTGAAGCAATGCCTCCACACTAGATGAGAGCTGTTAGTTGTGTTGTCAATTGAAGTCGTATATGGATCTACATACCTGCTGGAGACCTGCGGCATAAATACCATACCATACCACAGCCCTTACTTATAGTCTTATCCTTGAGAAGACCAACATAGCCTGTCTCATAGCGACGGCGAAATTCATACGAAGCCACCAATTCATGGAACTCGGTACGAATACGTTCATCCGTTGGTGCTCCAGATCTAAGCCGACTGAGAACGTTTAGAGCCAGCCCGCTCAGGGGTCTCGGGGTATTTCTCCAGGACATATCGTGGGCATTCAGGATACCAGAATGAGACCACGACAAAGGCCAGACCAATAGGAATCTGGACGATGTTCGATACACGCCAGGCAATGTTATAGGGTGACTTGTGGAAGGACATGCCGTATCCAGCCCTAAGATAAGTCCCCTGTCACTCGCCTTGTCGTAAGCCCAAAGTAGCTGGAGAGCCCAATATTACCTGTCATCGCCCAAGGTATCGTTGCCACTAGACCGGATCTGTTATCGTCGATGTTATAGTATTCGATAAACTGCTTATCGGCCGGAATGACTGTCATGATCCCGGCGTCGTACCCGTTGAAGCAGGTCGAAAAGACCATACCATACAACAGAAGCGCCGCAAAGCTAAAGAAGCATTAACAGAGCGCCATTCAATGCCAATCCAATCATAAATATGAAAAAAAGTTCCTACCGGTCATCCTTAGGGAGGAACTTTTCCACTAGACCCATTTTGAGATATAAACAAGCCCGAATTCGCATACAGGGGCATTGTGACGAACGGCATACATATAAAGCAATTTAGCCCGGGAGCCCACATCCGGAAAGGCGAGACTCGGATTCCCCAGAAAAGACTAAGCCTAAGCCTGCGGGGAAGAGAATCAAGCGATCAAGCAACTCGACGGCTTCAGTTCGGATTTGCCCCCGCCGGAGTCTCCGCCGGAGCTGAGCCTCCCACCCAAGCCCTAAGTACCGGCGGAGGCCCGACTCGGGAAACATGACGATGTCAGGGTCTCGTTTTCTCTCCGACTTCAATCCCGGAGGGCTAGCCAAACCCCGGTAAATATAAGGAATGCCTAAAGACAACTTGTGTTCTTCGATTGCTCATCTATACCTGAATCATGGATTACCCACAAGAAAGCTTTGTCGCGACGACCTTTGCTCCAGGATCTTTCTGGGCACGTCGTCGCGAAGTGGTTCGGACTCAGACTCTGCGGCATCAACTTAACATGCTCAAAACCACTGGAAGATATGAGGCTTTCAAGTTGAAGTGGCACCCAAGCTATGGAGATCCTCCCACGGTGTATCCCATTCCAAACCACCAGTTCTGGGATTCCGATGTGGCCAAGTGGATTGAAGGGGCCTGTTATTTATTGATAGACCATTACGATGCCGAGATAGACGCAGCTGTGAAGGAGCTGGTGCAAATGATTCAGAGTGCGCAGGATCCTGATGGATACCTTAACATCCACTATACAGTTGTAGAACCCGGCAAGCGTTTCACAAATTTGCGAGATATGCACGAGCTGTAAGGCTATATGTTTAAAAGAAATGTGTCCCCTAGCAAGCCGCAGATGGCTAACACGGTCTCTAGATACAACGCTGGTCATCTCGTTGAAGGTGCACTTGCCCATCGTCTCTTTTACAAGAACGATGACATGCTATCTCCCATACTGAAGTATATGGACCTTCTTGCAGCAAAATTCGGAGACCAGGATGCCCAAATTCCCGGATATCCTGGACACCCTGAAATTGAGCTCGCTCTCCTGCGGCTGTACAAAGTCACAGGAGATGCAAAACATCTCAGGCTAGCCCAATTTTTCATTGAAGAACGAGGTAATCCTTCGGGTGGAAAAACAAAAAGGCACTACTACGACATCGAAGCTGAAGCAAGAGGCGAGAAGGAGCATGAACGACCTGCATACTTCCCCGCCTCCAGGAGCTATTCGTATGTCTCACTAAAAGTGTATGTGCTTTTCATGGGTGAGTGTTGCTAACAAATGCGATAAATTAGTTACCAACAAGCACATGTGCCGATTGTTGAGCAAGAAACAGTTGAAGGACACTCAGTTCGAGCCATGTACCTGCTCACAGCAGTTACAGACCTCGTCCGGATATTCGGACTCGACAGTAAAGTGGGAACCACTTTCATGCCTGCTGTCAACCGGCTCTGGTCGAACATGGTTGAGCGGAAGTCCTATGTAACTGGCGGGATTGGAGCTATAAAGCAATGGGAAGGCTTTGGTATTGACTACTTCTTACCTCATGGAACTGATGAGGGCGGTTGCTATGCAGAGACTTGTGCTGCGATTGGAGTCATGATGCTTTCTGAGAGGCTGCTACAGGTGGGTTTTCTTTACTCGTTTTATGTGTATTTAAGCATTTCGGGCACTTACATGAACAACCCATAGATTGATCTCGGCAGCCGTTACGCTGACATCATGGAGCTGTGTCTTTACAACGCAGTATTGACTGGTATGAGTCTGGATGGGAAGGCATTCACCTATGTGAACCAGCTGGCTTCCTCGGACAATGATCTTTCCGAGCGCCACGAATGGTTCGAATGTGCTTGTTGTCCACCAAATGTTACACGCACCTTAGGTTACATGGGCGGGTATATCTGGAGTCACAATGCGACAGAGGCTAGCGCCATCATCAATGTGCATCTATATACCTCGGCCACTCTACATGTTCCTGTTTCAGAATCGGTAGTTGAAATCACCCAGAAGACCGACTGGCCTTGGAATGGGGACGTGGATTTCAGCATCCAGACAAATGGACCCCCTGTTGATCTCCAAGTGAGACTGAGGATCCCTGGCTGGGCAGAATCATGGCAGGCAAGTTGATATATCACATCTGTAGACACCACCCATACTAACCAGATCATCAGATTAACCCGAGTCCCGAAAACCTAGATATCCAAAAAGGATATCTATATCTAAATGCTAAATGGCTACAACAACATTCTCAATTCCGACTTTCATGTCCAATGAAACCACGAGTAACCAGGCCCCATCCACTAGCCATGCAGCCAGTGGCATACGTCACACGAGGGCCGATCGTATACTGCGTGGAGGATTTCGATCACCAATGGGAAGAGCATCATTTCAAGGTATGGCACGAAACAAACTCAACCGAACCAGAAATCTAACAACACAATTTAGACGACCTTATTCGATCCCCATGCCAATTTACGGGAAGAGCCACGATCCGAGCCCGATCAGTACGTGGCCATTATTGCTGAGAATGGAGCCAAAGGCGAGCTTGACACGTCACCTTGGGATAAACGGATTGTGGCAGAGGCAGGGACTGCTGCTACTGGAGAGAAGAGGGACCTGTGCTATGTGCCGTATTACCTACGGGCAAACAGAGGTGGACGAGGACATATGAGGGTGGGACTACGCGTTGAATAACGTAGTAGAGCTGCCGTAAGATCTTGCCTTGGGACTTTGAGGGTTGGAAATAATATAAGGGCAATTTGAAGAACAGTTTCATAACGAATAGTTAGACACGAATCTCCATCTTGAAAATTGAGTAATGTGGAGCTTTGTTCAATACTTTATAGGCATCACTATGGTTGAACTTTGTCTGCTACATTGCCTTGGGTCACTCTATATAGTTCGGCACACGTCTGTGATTTATATGATCATCAAATTCAACTTCCCTACCCCCTTTTCTCTCCTTGTCAACTGTCTATATTGACAAAGCGTTGAAGCAAGAGATGGGAAGTATATAAAAATAGATCTTGATTACGAAATGCTTGGCTTATCTAACGCGTTGACGTTATTCTGCATGCGGCCATCGGATTCCATAGTTGGAGACTCACGATCTGTAAGCCAGCTTAACTGCCTGTAACTGTCTGTTTTCATGATGTTGACGTTGATCTCTCCTTTTGCATCATGATCTTTTCTTTCGTCATATCCTGAAACGAAGCACGGATCCTTCCGCACCAGTGCGCATACTCTCCTTCATTTCAGGACCCCCAGATTACCATTTTCTCCTCCCCCTGAGCTCCCCTGAGGTGCGGATTCACAGGATCAGTATCCTGTGGCATAGTTAGCACAAAGGAACCACGTGAATAGTCCCAACAGCCTCCTCCGATCTCTTATCAGTGGTTCTCCTGCCCCACCGCGTTCCTCTCCCTGGCTCCGCGCCCTCTCTCACGCCAATACCATGATCCGTCGCAACTCCGACATCGAAATTCAGCTCCCGGATGCCGGGCCGACTCCTCTTTCCCCCGAGTCTGTGACCGAATCCGATGTGGAGATGCTGTCGGAGGAACAGGCACCACCCTTGAGCCTCCCGCCACACATCGCTGCCCGATTTTACCGCAAAAGCAGCATCTTCCGTCGCTCCTCGGCCGCGTCGTCTCGCCGAAACTCGGTCTCGTCCCTGCACTCGCATCATTCCGCGGCGTCGAATGGATCGCCGACTCCGGATCACATCGCCCAACATCTCCGACGCACGTCTATCTTGGAGAACCGAAAGGCCAGGCTCGCTGATCGGGCATTGCATGGGGAGAAAGTAAGGTTGCGAGCCGCCTTGGCTAAAGCAGCCACAAGGAATCTTCAAATAGAAGAGAGAGCACTGGCTGCCCAGCAAGCTCGTGAGCGCCTGCTTGCGGACATCACGGCCAAGTGCGAAGATCAGGTCAAACGAGCCAAGAAGAAGGCTGAGGACCAGCGGGACAAGAAGGCTGCTGAAGAAGCCCGGCTGCGCGTGGAAATGGCGGAGAAGTTTGCTGAAGCGGAGAAGCGACGTACGTTGTACCAGCAAACGCACCGACGCCAACGCACGAGCAGCTTGCCAGTTGCCGCGGAGAGAAAGATGTCTCGAGAGATCACCAAGTCGTTCACACAGGATGCGGCTGCGCGCAAGATCCAGCGCGTATGGAAAACCCATAATGCTAAAATGGTCATGAAGCAGTTCCAGTCGTTGAACCTCTCTGTGAACCGAGTTCGCAACGAGACCTTTGAGCAAGTGGGTAGGTTGCTTTCCAACAAGGAACTGTTAGATACCATGACCAAAGTTCTCCGACTTTGTGGGTTGCAAGATATGGAAGGCGGGACGATGGGTGAGAGGGGTGCAGTGCGCACTTTTCTTAGCAGTTATCTGATCGTTACACATCCCACCGAAGTTTTGAGCAGCAGCAATGGAGAACAGGAACAAGACTTGATTGACAAAGCTGGGGAATTGCTGGCGGCTTTTGATCAGGTCACAGCGCTGCTATCGTCAGGCTGTTGCTCTCCTTCTGTGATCACCGCGGATCTCCAGACCTTGTGTGAAAGGCACAATGTCTTTTTCTCGGCTTTCCATGCCTGGAAATCTCATGACTCCAGCGTCTTGATTGAGATCATGATTGCCCAGTTTGTCGAACTGGAGCTAATTTGGCAAACGGTCAAGAATGACCAGGCTGGCGGTGCTGCAGAGGACTACAGACAGGGCATCAGACAGAACCAGATTCTGCTCCTCGCCCGCCTGAAGCGACTTGCCGGCCCAGACCGACACATGGAGCTGATTCGAGATTCACTAAAGAAGGCTAAGCGGGAAAAGAAGCGTGCAGCTTCTAAACAAGCTATTCCTCGATCTGCCGAGGCCGTCCCTCCATCTGCGGATGTTCTGACAGAGAGTGTCACCTCGCCAATCAGTGAGTCCTTCAACAACCTCGATTTTGCGGTGCTCCATGAACTGGACAAGCAGCGGACATCGCCTCATGAGCGATTTACCAAGATCCTCACTCCTCTCCCTGAAAACAGGGAGTTGGTACATGAACTTCTTATCAACAAAGAGTTCAAGATCGAAGAGGCGCCTTACACTGAGCCTCGCCGAGAGATCATGAAGCAAATGTGCGAAACGATGAGACAAGGGGTCGAGGCTGGACAGGCTACTAACTGGATTGTCGCCATGGCCACGGTGATCCAAGATCGCTTGTTACGCTCGCTTCAGCGTGGCAATTCGCTCTACGTGATAATCAGTGAAGTCTTGGATCCGAAGCTGGTTCAAGGACAGTGCGAAGCTGGCACCTTCTCTTATGACAATTTCTTCGAGTTTATGAACAACATCTTACCTCGCCTGTGTGCTCCCTATCGAGACCCTGTGGTCAAGGCGTTCATCGAAGATACCTCGGGGGATGAAATTGACCGGTTGGCCCGGTTAATGAGCATCATCGATCTGCTATCGCTCGATCAGACGAATTTCATGATCCAACTGGCCGCACCCCAGCTCATTGAAGAAGCTCCGGGATACGAGCAGCGGACATTCGATCGAGGCATCGCAGATGGGACAATCAGCGTCAGAAAGACCCGGCGGTTCTGGCGCACTCATCACAAAATCCTTGTTGACGAGATGAAGAAGCGAGACCCGGAGAACATCCATGGTGAACCGCGTCCACATTCGGCACGAGTTTACGCCCAGGGCCTTGCTGATACTGTTTTGAGTAATGCAATTGTGTCTGAGGACCTGATCCCAGAAACACTGAGCCTTGATCGTCAACGACTTGAGCGGTTACATGCCAGAGCATTCCAAATCGTGGCAACAGCCTCAATTTTGTTGACGGCGAAGAATTTACTCAAGCGGGATGTCCGGTCTCAATGGAAGCCGGAGGCAGACCGCATCCTTTCACTGGACTTTAACGAAATCAGTGCAGAACGCGTGCAGTCAATTCTGGAATCAACGCATCCAATGCCACCCGCCGCAAGTGCCCAACTTGCAGCAACCATCAAGCGAGTGCTTGGACCCGTCGCCACAGCATGTATCGCAGCTGCACCCCAGCTAGCCGTGGTATCTTCCGATGTCTCTGCATCCGAAATGCCCTCAACGGGCTCACAGGCAAATGCGCCCAGCTTCTCGGACCCAGTAGCGCGACTCATGCTCTCACGTCTCCGGAGTCATGTTCTGTCACGACTGAGCGCATCAAGTGCCTCCGAGCGAGTTCGAGCCACCACAACGGCCAGTCAGAACCTGGCTGCTGCCGGTATGCCGGAGTTTGTCAATGAAGTTGGACAGGTGGTGGAGGAGTTAGAGAAGGTCCGCGAGGTAGATTGGCTTTGCCACGGGGCGGTATATCAAGGTTTATACGAAGAAGGCGTTCTACCTCAGTGATGGCGTTTTAGAGGGCATATACATATAATGATTGTGGTTTGTTTGTGCACTTGGGCTTCACTTGGACTTGGAATTGGCAAATTGGCAGGGCATAATTATACTTGGATTTAGATAATGTCAAGATTTGTTTGAAATTCAATTCTATTCAATTAGTTAACATATAAGTTAATCCTAACTTGATCAACTACGTAGTACATGTAAGTCCCTCCGTAGTGGGGGGCACTTATCAACACCTGCTAAATGGACATGGTGAGCGTGTAAAAGAAGGCAGGACAACGCATATCAGTCCTTCCGCGACGAGATATGCCAATTTACACTGAAGATGTCCATAAGGAGGTAGTTGTAGTGGACAATTTCTCATAACCTTGGAAATTTTCCCCATTGCTATCTAATCTCCAACCCCACACCAAATTTCAATCACCTTCACTTTCACCTTCACCTTCACCTTCACCTACGCCAATTCAAAATGGCGCAAATAACCCACCTCTCAGACCTTACGCCCCCATCCCTAGAACGAACTTGGCTCACAGCCCCCCACCCAACCCTCCCAATAGTCGCAACCTGCAGCTCGGACAAGACCGTGCGAGTATACTCGCTAACAAACTTCACCCTCCTCTCAACGATAACAGGCGGACACAAGCGCAGCGTCCGCACAGCAGCCTGGAAACCACACATTACAGGCGAATCCGTCCTAGCAACTGGCAGTTTCGACGCAACAGTGGGAATCTGGCGACGATGGGATAGCTACGGACGGGAAGATGGCAGCGGACTGAAAGCAGCCGGCACAACCAACCCCGATGACGACAAATCAGATGGAAACGCGGAAGAAGACGAAGAAGAATGGCGCTTCGCCGTCCTCCTCGACGGCCACGACAGCGAAGTCAAATCCGTCTCGTGGTCGCCGTCAGGCATGTTACTAGCGACGTGCTCGCGCGACAAATCAATCTGGATCTGGGAGGATCTCGACGACGGCGATAACAACTTTGAAACCGTAGCTGTGATGCAGGAGCATGGCGGCGATGTGAAGTGTGTAGCGTGGCATCCGGTGGAAGAGTGTCTCGCGAGCGGGAGCTACGACGACACGATCCGATTGTGGCGGGAGGATTTGGATGATTGGGGCCAGGTCGCTTGTATCAAGGGCCATTCGGGGACGGTGTGGTTCTTGGATTGGGAGGGTGCTGAGAATGTGCCGTCCTCGTCCTCGCCCTCTGCTCATGTTGATACTGCGCTGGCATCACGATGGCGTGCCCAGACGGCCCTTTCAGGTCCGCGTCTTCTCTCTGGCTCGGATGACCGCAGTGTGCGGGTCTGGCGTCGCCAGCCGAAGGAAAGCCAGATGGCGTCTCAGTCGTCTTCTGCGGCGACCGGGATCCCGAGTATCATTCGACCCACTGGTACGGACGAGATATGGGAAGAGGATGCTGTTCTCCCGCATGCGCACGAGCTGGCTGTTTATGCTGTTGCGTGGAGTAAACGGAGTGGGCTTGTTGCATCTACTGGAGCTGATGGGCGGATTGCGCTTTATGAAGAGCGGTTCGTTGCTGAGAACCAGGATCCGGATGCTATGGATATTGGGTCTGGAGAGGGAGTGTTGAAGACCGAGTGGGTGCTTATTGCTGTCCATGATGGGGCGCATGGCATTTATGAAATCAATCATTGTGCCTGGGCGAAGAGGGCAGATCGTGGGTCTGAATCTGGCGAGGAGGTGCTTGTTACGACGGCCGATGATGGAAGTGTCAAGATTTGGACGGTGCAGAGGTAAATCCTTGGCCATCCTGACTACATTATAGATATCAAAAACCGATGTGACAATGTAACTAGGAAGCTAGAAGAATATGCAGAACGCATATCAATATCAAGATTCTAAAATTTCATTCATATATGTAAATACCAAATGAGATGCAGACCCAGTTGACACCGTCTACTTTGTACAAATGCAGCCAAAACCAACTAAACAGACACGATCAGATTCGTCATGAAGATGGGCGAGTTTCACCAGTTCCCGGTGCTGGATGAGAGGCATCATGGTGCTCATCGTCGTCACTCGGCTCGCCGACAGCATAATGTTCCCGGTCAATACCAGGGGAATGAAGCTGATCAAGCTCTGACTCGTCAAAGTCGCCAGCCTCAACGTCTCCATCAGAACGCCTGTTCTGGAACCTGTTGAGAATCGAAGAACTACCCATCATCTCATTATTGGAAACGCCCTTGTAGCCCTTGTGCGTGCGGCGACTGCGCCAGATGAAGAAGCCCCAGACCGTAACGCCAATAATAACAATGACGAGGATAGCCTCACCAGACTTGGTATAGGCGTGCATCTCGGTCTGCTTCAGCTTCTCCTTCTCGTTTTGCTCGGCAGCGGTGCTGTTGGGATGACCACCAACAGAAGTCTGAGGCAGCTTCTCGCCATCAATACGGGAGTCAGTCGGCTTACCGCCAATGCTACCGATGTCGACGTTCATGAAGCGGTCGAGCATATCACGGCTCTGGCGGGGCATGTCGAACGGCACCATGTGGCTGGCGTTGTAAAAGAGCACGTAGGTGAGGTTACGGGCGTGCTGGTAGATACCAGCAGGCTCGCCCTCAAAGGACCAGTCATGACGAGGAGCCCAAACACCAGGCGACGTCTCGAAACCGGTGCCGTCCTTCCATTTCATGTTATGGATCAGAGTCTCTGTTCCGAGGTGGTTGCAGATGAGGTCTTTATCACCGCTAAACAGCAAGATATTGAGACCGGATTCAATCAATCCGGGAAGCAGGGTGATTGCGGGGAGGGACTTTCTCGCGCTGAATGCACCACCGACCATACCAGAGCATTCTTGCCAGCCGGTCTTCTTGGCTGGGTTGATGTTCAAAGCCTTGACCACATCCGGGCGCTGGAGATAGGGCGTCATGAATTCCAGATCTGGGGGCCAGTTCATGCCACACGAGGGGTATTCGTCTTGGAGGCGGACATCGTACATGTTGTAGCATTTTCCGTCCTTGGACGTGAGCGAGAGGACTTCTCTCAAGACATTATCGCATGAGTCGACTTCCAACTTGTTCTTTGCGCCGGGGGTTTCAAGCTTGGAAAGGCAGACCGAGTTTAGAGCATCCAACTTCTTGTAGCTCTGGGATCCTTGCTTGACGAGGCCTTCCCTCTCCATGAAAGGAAGATATGAAGGGTACTGGTCTGCAGGAGAAATCCAACCGTTGCCGATCAGCATACCCTTCAAGGGCCACTTCCTCCCGCCGTTTGCCGGCGCGGCCTTGTTGCGCTCTTGGATAGCCTTTGCAATGTAGGGGATATGTTGTCCAGCGTATGATTCACCTGCGAGATACAACTGCGAGACAGTCAGCGTTAAATCCAAGACGAAAGAATAAGTCAAAACGTACGTCATCGTTCTCGTACTCGGGGAACATTTCAAAGAACTTGCTCAAAAAGACCATAAACTGAGAAGACATCTCATCGAGCTCATGGAGATAGCTATCGGTGTTGACATAGCTGAATCCGGTACCAACCGGCTGGTCAACGAAGAGCAAGTTGGCAAACTCATCCCAGCGGCCCGGGTTATACTCGAGCGTTTGGTCATCCTTGAGTCGATACGGCCCAACCTCCATTAACGCGCCATCCATAGAGCTGCATCCGGGTCCTCCATTTAGCCAAATAACGGTCCGCTGGCGGTTCGCGATGTGGCGGTTCTGGAAGTGCCAGAAGAACAGGTTACCGTTGGTCTCCGGGTTGACCTCAATGTGGCTGGATAGGGTGTTAGACAAGCTCCTTGATAGAATCCCGATATTCTTCCACTCCACAGCCTTCCGGGTCACTCACCCAGCATGCATCTTCAAGAAAGGACCCTCCGGGGCTCCTGGTAGCGAGTGTACATAGTAATCAGCAGAAGAGCTGGCTGACACCAGCGCCGGGCTCAGCAGTAGCGTTAACGCGGACAATAGCATCGCGACAGCACCACCCTTCTTGGCAGAAGGGAGGAATGGAATCGAGAACATCTAATGGCCGTGGGAATCATAAGAAGTAAAGTCGAGATCAAGGATTGGGACACTTGTTACGAGCGGTCCCGAAGGGATAATCGTTGGTCACCAGGTCATTGGATTTGGATGGGACAGCTCGAGAGAAGGAAGGTAGTCGCTTCGACGGCAACGATGAATGAGAGAGAATGAGAGAAGAGAATATTTAAGGTAAAGAAAGGAGATGACGAGGGATGGAGACAGGATGCGTGGCAGTACTGATACGGTAATTACCATCAGTCCACCGCCATTTGTATTGTGGATAAGGTTAATTACATGTAATGGAAATACAGAAATGCGCCATGGCCGAATTCGTCGCTCTATAAGCTTATTGATCTACGTATAAAGCTTCACTTGATGTTGGAGACTGGCGAATATGGTATTGAATGTGCACTTTTACATTTGAAGGTGAAACAGCTGAAACAGCTGAAACATCAAAACAAGTCATCCAGGGACTTGTCGGCGTCCTTGTTGATAAGAGCCACCATTCCCTGCAATTGTTAAGTCTCCTCTTTCAAAGGGCAAGCGTGGGACTTACATCGGGCATGATGGGCTTCTCCTCAGCATCTTTGACATAGCGGAAGGGCATCTCAGTGCGCTCATGCTCGTTGATCTGCAGTTCCGGATAGTCGACGTAGGGGATTTCCTCGAGGGGCACTGCCACAGTAAGTCTCTGGTCAATATGAAGCCAGTGCTTGACTTACCCTTCTCATGCACCACCATGCGAGTGACTCGCACTGCAGTGTCAGTTGTCATCTGCTTAGGCCCCAATCGGCGACCGACATAGCCCTTTTTCCTCAATTCCGAGGTGCGATCTGGGAAATTGTCAGTGGCAACCAGGTATATTAATATCGAGTCATACCTCTAGGCGGGTCATCGCCTAGTAAAAATGTCAGCTTTCAATTGCATAGAACATAGAATGTGTATCATAAAACATAGCGATTTATAACGTTAAAGTTAGCGAGAAAAAAAAGTCACATACCAAGAATACCACCGAAAAGAAAGACCTCAAAGTGGTCACCATCCTGAGGACTCAACTCAGTCTGTGCAGAAGGATCCAACAGACAGACCTTATCCTTGCGGTCTGCAAAGATTTCCTCTACGCTGCGCTGCTCGACCTCGAGACCCTTGGTGGCGGCCAGATCGGCGGGCATCTGCAGCTCGGCGGGCACAGAACTGAGCAGGAATCGAGCGCCGCGGGCGTGAGACTCGCGAGCGATACAGGCATATTCCAGTGTGGACCAAGGGCCCAGCTCAGGATCCAAGTGTTCGACCACGAATGTCTTTTCCATGATGAGGTGGGTGTAAGAGACGTCACAGAAGAAGACGTTAAGGTTCCACTTGAGGGAATGAAATATGCGAGGGTTACGAACTACAATAGTAAACCGACATAGAAGAGAGAGAGAAATCGACATAAACCAAGTATAAAACTAAGTAGAATAAGAGAAAATAACCTACATCAATTAATTGCCATTGGCGTCATCCATGTATGAATAATACTCTCTCTCTCTCTCTCTCTCCACTTAACCTTCTTGACTGTCACACTTTATAACTCTCTCTTCTCCCCTCCCGCTCTCAACTTCTTCAACTATCATCATGAATCCCCATCAACAAAACAAAGTGGACCTGAATGTCAGTGACTTCCCATCTATCTCAGAATCTCCCTAACAGCATTCCAGTCGCTGAGCCCAGAGGAGCAGCGCCTGCTGCGCCTCTACGGCAAGATGCCCACCAAGAAGGACGTTCTCCAGAACAAGCTCAAGGTAAGTCGACGCCCAACTCTACCTTACACTACCTACCTACTTACCCTACATACCCCTCCCCTCCCCTGTGCTCCCAACACCATTAGCTCACCACCACCCAACCCAACCCAATACTAACACCACCCTTACCAGGAACGCAAATACTTCGACTCAGGCGACTACGCTCTCAGCAAAGCGGGCAAAGCCTCCGACGTAGGCGTGACCAACATCGGGTCCCGCCACCCAGTGCCCGAGAACATCCCCCACCTGACAGCAACCTCGCCGGGCACCAGCAACCCCGCCCCACACAACGGCAGCGTCAGTGGCAGCGTTAGCGGTCAGGGCCAACAAGCCCCCGGCAGCTTCAGTGGCCACCCGGGCTCGGTCGGGTTCCAAAGCCGCAGTCCCGTCAAGGAGGGCGGCAGCTTCCTGCACCGTGGCTCTAGTCTCAGCGAGGGCGAGGCTGGCTCCGGTCTTGCTCATGCTCAGGCGGGTAAGGAGGATGATCTTAGTGTTAGTCCCCCGCGGGCTAGGGAGGGTGTTCCCATCCGCCGGTAGGAGCATGAATATTGAGATATGAGATACTGAGATATTGGGGATGGGTGATATCTGCATGCATATCTTTTGAAGAAGGGGTCTGTGATTTCTTTTCAAGAGCTCGGCGCTATGGGATCTTTCGATTTGTCTTATTTTCTTTGCGAGGGATGGAAGGAGGATGGGAAAGGAATGGGATGCACTGCGGGACGGAGCAAGTGAGAGCTTGAGCTAAGCTGAGCAGGGTTGAGATACCTTGATCACTCGGTGTTTAGATGGCTTGCACTTGGCATGGCATCGGGGCATATCATCAACCTCGGCTCAACTCGCACTCTACTTGCTCTCAGTGACTTGTCTTTTTTCTTCTTTCTATTTTATGCCTACCATCATTTATCATCAGCAATTTCTGGCATGGATTTACGTCTCGATTCATCTTCGATTCTGCTTGTCTATATCTAGTGCACGCGACAAGACTCTTGTGTTAGTTCTGCTATTCTGAGATTCTGAGATTCGGTTTCTGTTCTCGCGATTCAGATGCGATGGAGACTTTTGCTTTACATTTTGTCTACTGTATTCTTCTACTGCTATGCGAAAATACGTGTAGGTATGGAATGGATCCGTGGGTTCCGGTTCTTCAATGTCTTCTGTGTCTTCTATGCTGGTTATATGCCTTTGTACTTGATTTGATTCTGTGGTGCGATTGTATCAGCCATCCAATTTGTTCAAATCTACTAAAGATCATGGCATGAATATCCCTTGGCATATGGAGTCCGATAGATCTTGCATAGTAGCAGAGGTAGATCGGCAATGAATTGCTCCAATGTTGGATCGATACTCCACTAATACTTCTATATTGAGGGATTGGACCGAAGCAAGTATAATCAAGATATGTATAAACCACCCTAGCGCTAGGCAAAAAGTACAAGAGATAAGGAGACAAAAATTCCACGTATCCTATCCTATGTACAAAAATGGCTGGAAAAGCACGCCGTCAGATACACCTCGGAGGGCTACGAATGAAGCAAGACTCAATTAAAGGGGAGAAAGCAAAGCAAAAAACGGAGCCTGAGCGGGACAGAAGAGGGTATAATTGCCAAACGGAACGGGTTGAACAGTGATCAGGGCAGAGGGAGAAGACACAGACAGAAAAAAGAACGAGAGCAAAAGACGCAACATAGGTTTATCTGGTATCGTCGGGTCATGAAAAGGGGCGGGGTTGGAGGACTGGGTAATGTCGACTCCGAAACATAGGCGTAATGTGACAAGGGAATCAAGGCTTGAAACACAGCCTATTGCGAGGCCATGAGACAGGGGTTGACCTATCTCTTGCAGATGCGAGGGTTATACATAGGCCAAATGCGGAGTATGTTTGAAGAGAAAGCAAGGAGAGAGGGCGCGTGACTGGAAGATGCCAGTGGAGCAGGACGGAAATACACGGCATCAGCAGAACGGAAGCTATTTTGAAGAGGGACTCGTTCTGCGGCCGTAGCGACGTGATGTCGGTGAGCGAACCCCAAAAAGAATCACAGCTAATGTGGCGCTATCGTGTGAATGGTGGCCGCGAAGGGGTCGCTTGGTTGGCCGATTCTCGGCCAGGCTCATGCAGCAAGATACAGCGAATTGGGTTGTGATCCGTGAGACATGAACCGTGAGCCGTCTTCAAATCCTGCCCATGCGAGTTGTATTAAGGAGCAAAGCGCAGGCATGTTGATTCGGTCACTCAGTCGGTTTTCCAGTGTCCTGCAAGTCCATTGTCGATGTCGTTGTGCTCGCCGAGCCAGAGTTCGACTGCGTACAGACCTATCGTACAGGCCAGGTTGATCCATCGCCACGGGTTTCCTCCACCACCGCCCTGGCTGCTCCACCATTCGCCGCTGCCGCCCATTGCTTGTGATGTTGATGCGAAATGCTGCATGAGGAGACTGGTGTAGACGGAGATGAGGATGGTCGGGGCGAAATAGCTCAGGAAGCCTAGGACTTGGCCTGCTGCGTCGGAATCGTCGATAGAGGCTTCCTGATAGAGAGCGCGAGAGCCAGCCTCACGGACAGCTGGGATGATGCGAGTGGAAGCATACAGCACCAGAAGGCGATAGGCGAGCGAGATAAGGACAGATGGTGTGACCGCACTGAATACTGCGGTAATCACATTGAAAGCCGCGTGAATAATGGATGGTAGGAGAGACAGCGCATGCATGAGGGTTGTGTACGAGGCCATGAAGATGGGAGGGAGCGGAGGGAAGTCTCCCGCCTGCGAGGGCGAGGGAATTTGTTCCACGGGGTGCGATGGCTTATAGTCGGTGAATATCTGGTAGATGCACAAGACGATATAGGCGAAGAGTAGAGAGCTCTCGACCGGGTTGCCGCGTCCACTGCCAATGCCCCAAGCACACAGAATAACGGCGCAGGTGATCGACACACCGATTAAAGCCGCATCAACGTTGGAGATTTCGGGGAATTGCAGAACTCGCCAGAGGAAGTAGACGGAGCTGGAGATGATAGTCGCGGACAGGACCAGGAGGCCAATCTACAACAGGTGAGCTAGTGTAGTGACAGATCGGGATCAAAACATACCATCCAGCTATCGCTGCGCCCACCGCGATTCACGAGCCAGCGGGTAACTTGACCAGCGGCTTGAATAACCAGCAAACTGCAGAATCCTTCCGCCAGCTGGAAAACAGGTGTCGACCATCTCAACAGTCTATCCCAGTTGCCCAAGGACACGGTTTCCACTAAGCCGTCGCGGCCAAAGAGCCATTCTTGAATAGAGACATCCTGCGCCCTCTTCCCGCTGAAAGTGCGCTCCACCCATCCACTTGTATTTTCGGTTTCTACTGAGAATCGGTTCAGCGACCAAATGAGGAGCACACAGATAACAATCCATTGGGTGCCACGGAGGACTGCGATCACCGACGAACGGAACCACGAGCGGTCAGGGGTACTGAGTTTCAACAGCGAGATGAGAAAGTAGAACGTTGCCAGGGACAGCGAAAAGGCCAGACCGCATGTCTTGCCGCCCACATCGAAAGCTAGTGGGATGGACGAGACCGTGACGGCGAGGAACAAGGCCGACGAAAAGACTCGAACGAGCCACATCGGACCGCCGAAGGAACTTGGCACGCGAAGGTACGCGAAGAGAGAGAACGGGAAAGAGGTGAGAGTGTCAAAGGTTGAAGATGGAGATGTGGATAAGTCAAGGAGGGGACAGTGATTTCCTTTTTTCGAGCTTATCGTCTTCACGTGGAAGGGAGAGGTTTGCAGGGTTTCACCAGAAATTAAAACTTCCAGAGACACTAAAGAGGTAAAGAGTCTAGACCTTAGGCAAATTGCAAATAACACATTATTAGACTATAACCCTCTCCTACTCCATGTTGTGATAACGCATGATGCCTCAGGACTTCCTTTCCGAAGACAGGGAACTGCAGCAATTCCACGGTTGAAAGCTCCAGTCACATGCTAGCTGCTTGCCCTGATATTCTGCCCTAACTGCCCGATATGGCCAGCTCTGATAAGACGCAGCCAGAGCCCGCCAATTTATATATGTAATCCATCTCAGACTCTGAATACTTTATGTTCAGAACAAACACCTGGTTCAAAATGGCCGAAACTGCTACTAAGAAGCTCAAGACCTCGTCCCCCTTGATCGGGACTCACAGGTGAGCACAAGCTTGGAAATCTGCGCGCGATATACTGACCTATAATAGCGGCCACTTCCACGCCGATGAAGCCCTGGCCGTCTACCTTCTCCGCCTTCTACCCACCTACGACTCCTCCCCTCTCGTCCGCACCCGTGACCCTGCTGAGCTGGAGAAATGCCACACCGTCGTGGACGTCGGCGGCGTCTACGACCCTACCATCCACCGGTATGATCACCACCAGCGGACCTTCTCAACGACCTTCCCCCAGCGCAACACCAAGCTTTCCTCCGCCGGTCTGGTGTACATGCACTTTGGCAAGGCAATTATTGCACAGAAGCTGTCACTGCCCGTAGACCATGCCGACGTGGACCTTCTGTACGAGAAGCTCTACACTGATTTCATCGAGGCCATTGACGCCAACGACAACGGTATTTCCGCCTACGACCCCGCCGCCATTTCCACCGCCAACCTGGAGAAGCGCTTCAAGGAGGGTGGCGTCACTCTCATGTCCATGGTCGGCGACATGAACAACCCAGACCCCACCAGCGCTCCCGGCGAACCCCAGGACGAGGACAGCCTGTTCGGCCGCGCCAGCATCCTCATCGGCAATGCTTTCGCTCGCAAGCTGCACCATGCATGCACCTCTTGGATGCCCGCCCGCACAACCGTCGGTGCCGCGTATGCCTCGCGCAAGGAAGCCCACCCCTCCGGCCGCATCCTCGTCTTGCCCCAGGGCGGCGTGCCCTGGAAGGAGCACCTGTACAACTTCGAGGCTGAGGCCTCCGGCAGCAAGGAAATTGACCCGGCCAACCAGGTCTACTACGTCCTGTACCCAGAGAACGCCAACGCGGACGCAAAGTGGCGCGTGCAGTGTGTGTCTGTTTCCGAGGGTAGCTTTGAGTCGCGCAAGCCTCTGCCCGAGTCATGGCGAGGTGTGCGCGACCAGGACCTTGATGGTGTTATGGCTGCCGAGGCTGAGAAGAACGGCCAGAGCAAGCTGCCCGAGGGTGCCGTCTTCGTCCATGCCTCTGGTTTCATTGGGGGTCACAAGACTAAAGAAGGTGCTATGGGTATGGCCGAGCGTGGTCTTGGACTATAAATTAACAGGCTATTGCGAAAATGCAATGGGCAAAAGTGTTGAATTTTAATGAAATGTTCTTATGATGACTTAGAGGAAATTCATGATTTATTTGACATGAAAGATATTTTTAGACTATTGCCTTCACTCTCTTGTATTGGCATGGCCTTTAATATTATATTGTAGAAAACACTGGACAAGATTCTCTTTAAGCAAAGTTTGGAGCTTCCAATGGTTTTCGCGTGTACTTCAGCATCCAAGATATCGTAGGTGATTCTTGATGTCTGTCTCGCCAAGCACGGTTGACCGTGGAATTCAAATCTAACCTGCTACTCAGAAGCAACGGAGTCTGGAGAAGCGTCGATGATCGGCGAGCTTGTTAAAACTGAGCCAGCATGAGACGAGTGGATAGATCTTCTCATGGTCCAACGGCTCTTCACAAGCTTCATGTGTTGCTGGGATTGCGATCCCTGAACACATAAGCCAATTGGACTAGGTGCGCAATCATGGCAAAAGAGCCGACTGTTGGACACCAACAGCGAATGTCTCGATAGAGCTTGACCATCGAGTGAGCTGATGTGGAAATTTGTATTCAAGACAGCATGGTCATCCTCAATGACGGATGTTCAATGCGCTGATATCTTCAATGCTGCCGGAACCATCTCCGGAAGCTTGCATATCCTTAGGCTCAGCCTGTGCACCTGAGTCCTCGCGTTCACCCATGGCGCGCTGAATGAGTTTCGCCTTCGTAGCGGCACCCTTCAGGCGTTCATCCACATCGTTGACAGCTTCTTCGGTGTTGCTCATATCCAGCGTAGCCGGGTCGACGAGCTCAAGGAGTGTTTGAAGATTCCTGGCCAGCCGAGTACTGTGTGGTGGAAGACTGGGCATGTCTTTGCAGATTGATGGATCAAGAGAAAGACTGTCCGCATTGGCTGTTTGAGATGAAGGCTTTGCGCCTGATTGTTTCAAATCAAGTCGTTGCGCCCAGACCAGAGCCTTGCCATACAGGCGTCCCATCTCAACGAACTTCTCGAATCCTTTCTCCACTGCGAAAACACTACCTTCAGTATACCCCGATTCCGCTCCGTCCGCGGTGCCCAGCTCATAGCCTTCATTGTAGAACTCCTCCTCCAGATCCAGAAGACTATCCAAGATATTGGAATCCATTGTGAGTGATATGCACGGAATACAAAGAGGTCAAAAAATATCTCAAAGCCGACCACTTTTTTACCCGGCGATATGTCACGAGATAGCCCACTTTTCGATTTTCCCGCCTTTGCCCCTCCACCGTTTCTCTCCTTCAACCACAATTATGTCGAATCCGATCTTGCCCAAGAAGGGCGAGCGCAACATCCTTATAACTAGCGCTCTGCCCTATGTCAACAATGTGCCTCATCTGGGCAACGTCGTGGGCTCCGTGCTGAGTGCCGATGTCTTTGCTAGGTATGACTCAACCCCACCTTCAACTGGCATTGAGCCACGAAGCTGACAGACACGCGCAATCTAGATACCACAAGGCCTGCGGACGGCCCACACTGTACATCTGCGGTACCGATGAATACGGAACAGCAACGGAAACTAAGGCGCTGGAGGAGAAGCTGTCGCCAGAGGACCTGTGCGCCAAGTACAACAAGATCCACCAGGAAGTGTACGAATGGTTCAACATCGGCTTCGACCACTTCGGTCGCACACCCACAGAAAAGCACACCGAGATCTCGCAGTCGATCTTCAAGCGCCTACACGAGAATGGCTTCCTCGGCGAGCGCACCGCTGAGCAGCCCTTCTGCGAAAAGCATGGCTCGTTCCTGGCTGATCGTTACGTTGAGGGCGAGTGCCCCCGCTGCCACTACGACGATGCCCGTGGAGATCAGTGTGACAAGTGCGGTCACCTCCTCGATCCCTTTGACCTGATCAACCCGCGCTGCAAGCTCGACGGAGCTGCCCCTGTCCGCCGTGAGACGAAACACATTCACATCCTTCTCGACAAGCTCCAACCTGAGATTGAGAAGTGGGTCCACCCTGCCATTGAGAAGGGTAACTGGCCTAAGAACTCGCGCATCATTACCGAGTCTTGGTTGAAGGAGGGTCTGAAGGATCGTGGTATCACCCGTGATCTGAAGTGGGGTGTCCCCGTCCCTCTGGACGGTTACGAGAACAAGGTGCTCTACGTATGGTTCGAGGCTTGTAT
>ERZ1673737.1528-NODE-1528-length-21961-cov-3.800192_pt1 | contig 21961 bp, 18 predicted proteins | sample MGYA00580211_ERZ1673737 | MGnify/ENA primary metagenome ERZ1673737 (study PRJEB41218, sample SAMN15661789) | gut metagenome | host: Homo sapiens | place: Canada: London | collected 2015-08-20/2019-03-30 | study: EMG produced TPA metagenomics assembly of... | reverse complement strand
TGAAATCTTATACTATTCTCTAGGAGTTGTGTGATTCTGATTATCACCGTTTGTACGAACCCCTTCTTCAAAGCCCTTTGCATCATTCCGGCAGCTCTTCCCACGCATCCAGCCGTATATCAAATCATATTCCAAATGCGCCATTGGTTCGATCCTGCCCTTGCATCGATCGCCCGATTGCTCCAACATTTCCCCCAACCTTGCTAGATCTGTAGACACCCATACTCACTATACTTTTAGGCTTGGCTGAAATGGTCACATACCTACCCATCTCCTCACCTTTTATCCGATTCGCCGGCCGCTACGTCGACGAGGCATTGGGAGTCGCAGCCGGATACAACTTCTTCATTTTCGAAGCTGCATTGGTCCCATTCGAAATCGTCGCCGTCAGCCTAATCGTGCGATACTGGACAAACGTGATCCCAGTCGCAGCAATGAACGTCATAGTCCTAGTGCTCTATGGGTGCGTCTTTCTCCCACCCATCATCCACCATTCGCCATGAAACAATTCAACTAACTACCCCACCAGAGCCCTAAACCTCTTCGCAGTAAAATGGTACGGCGAAGCCGAATTCTGGCTCTCCCTCGGCAAAGTCCTCCTCAGCATCGGCCTGATCTTCTACACATTCATCGTCATGCTAGGCGGTAACCCTCTCGGCGACAGATTCGGCTTCCGATACTGGAACGAGCCAGGCGCTTTTGCCGAGTACTACAAAACAGGCGATACGGGTCGCTTCCTCGGTGTGCTGTCGGCACTCATCGCAGCGAGTTTCACTATCGCCGGTCCGGACTACGTCTCCATGGCTGCGGGTGAAACAATGAACCCTCGCAAAGTCCTGCCCAAGGCTTTCAACGGTGTTTTCTATCGTCTTACGGCTTTCTTCGTGCTGGGTGTTCTGTGCATTGGTATTCTCGTGCCATACAACGATAAGACTATGGCGGATGCATTTGACAATGATCAACCCGGTGCTGCGGCTTCGCCGTATGTCATTTCCATGGACCGGTTGAATATTCCTGTCTTGCCTGATATTGTTAATGCGGTCGTTCTTACGGCTTCGTTCAGTGCGGGGAATAGTTATATGTACTGTGCTAGTCGCAGTCTTTACGGCTTGGCGTTGGAAGGAAAGGCTCCTAAGTTTCTGACCAAGTGCACGAGCCGGGGTGTGCCTGTCTACTGTGTTGCAATTGTTCTTGTCATTGCTCTGCTCAGTTTTTTGCAGGTTTCTAACAGTGCCGCTGTTGTGCTGAACTGGTTCGTTAATCTGGTAAGCATCAATCCTATCTCTCTAGTCTGTCCAATCTAACGAAAAATCGCAGGTGACGGCTTCCCAGCTCATCAATTTCTCTGTCGTGACATTCACCTATATCCGCTTCAAAAAGGCTGTGGAAGCACAGGGCATCTCAAGAGACTCCCTGCCCTACCGCAGCTGGTGGCAACCCTACATCGCTTACATTGCCTGCACTTGCACAACAATCATGGCTTTTGTTGGTGGGTACACCGTCTTCTTGCCCGGGAATTGGTCCATCCCGACATTCCTTTTCTCTTATACCATGATCGGCGTCTTTCCCATTCTTTACTTTGGGTGGAAGTTCTTCCATAAGACTAAGTTCCTTAAGCCTGAAGAGGTTGATTTGATGACTGGTGTTGTGGAAATTGAGGAGTACACTAGGGATTTCGTTACAGAGCCGCCTAAGTGAGTATCCTAAATTGAGGATTGAATCGGATTTGCTGCTAACGGTGACAAGGACTATCCTTCACAAGTTTGTGTACAAGATCTTCGAATGAGATTCTGTCACGTTAGCATGGTGTTGATTCTCTTGGTGGTTCCCACCATAGAACAGATACAATTGACCAGAGATTGCATTAGCTACGAGTGCATGATTCATGGGGTGGTTTGCCATTTTTTCTCTAGAAAAATTCGAGACGCATCATAACGATACCCAATATGATTATTGAGAAGTTTTATTTGCACATTAGCATAAATAGACACTACTTTATACACATCTCACAGAATATAAATCACCCAATATAATACACCAAATCATTTCTTAATACCCTCAACCTTAGTCTTCAAAGCTTCTGACCGGGACTTATTCCGCTTCTCTATAAGTGGCAACGCATTCTTCTTCTCGATCACGCTCATATGCTGCCAATTCTCAATCTGCGACGATGTCCCATGGGTGTTAGCAACCATCGGTCCTAAATGATCCAATTTCATATCTATTCCACCGGTGCTCATACCTAGTTTGTTTCCGCCTTCGCTAGATCCCGAGGATGCACTTTCTGGGACGTTTCCCTCTCCCTTGGCCTTCAAAGCTGCGAGCCGGGACTTATTCCGCTTCGGAATAATCCGCAACGTATTCTTCTTCTCGATCTCGCTCATCTGCTGCCAATTTCCGATCTGCGATAATGTCCCATCGGTATTGACAACCATCGGTCCCAAATGGTCTAGTTTCATCTCTGTTCCGCCGGTGCTCATGTCGAGTTTTATTCCGCCGGAGTTTGATCCTTGGACGTTGTCTGAGGATGCGCTTGCTGGGAGGTACATTTGTTCTGAGACCTTGGTCTGTTCCGTTTGGGACTGGTCTGCGGAGTCTGTGGATGAGCCCTGCGTCGCGGTATTGGCCGTAGCGGTTGAGTCGGAGGATGTAAAGTCGCTCATTGTGCGGATTTGAGAGGCTGGGTTTGTGTATGTTGTTTTGTAGGTTGGTGGGCACTGCGGGAAGAGGATGCTGTAGAGACGGGTATTTTGTGTTTGGGATGCGACGATCAGAGATGTGGGGATTGATGCGCGTGCGAATAGGGGATTGACGGAGAGTTGGAGGAGAGCAGCGCGGTAGACTGTTGATACTTGCATGTCGTGTGTTAAGTTAAGGTGGTGAGAAAAGTAAAGATTGCGGAGACTCTGGAACCGAATCCACATGGAACTTTCCGAGCTCCATCCACTTTGGCTATAGTTACCACCTAGACATTTTTAGGGATAGGTTATAGGTTTTACACGATATTTATTGTAGATATTATTAGTAAAATTCGGTACTTTCTCTTTAGTGTTTCGAATGCTCGTTTTAACAATCACCTGACTTTACATACAGTATCCCCGGCATTCTCAGCCTCATTATCACACCCAATGCACGGCTGAGAGCATGTTGCCCTCTCTTCTAGGTCATTACGTCGAATTGGGCCATCATGGAAACCCCTCAGCTTTCCAAACCGAACTTCTACCGAATATCTCCAACTGACCTAATTGAGGAGGAAACACCCCCAGGCTATGTCCCCGCCTATTACTATCCAACATGGATAGGAGAAACCATTCAAAATCGATATCAAGCCGTGGGAAAGTTAAGGTTTGGAACTAGTTCATCTGTATGGCTTGCGCGAGATATGAGATAAACCGAATCCCCTGTGATATCGGTATCTATGAATAGATGTTTACTAGCTCACTTTAATTGATTAACTTGCAGTCTCCGGGAATATGTGACCCTCAAGATGTTTATCAAATCCACAGAGCTGAGCGAGCAATTGAACAATGTGGTCGATATATATAACCGCATTAAAGGGGCATCGAAGAAACACCATGGCCGGGAGTCTATCAGATCATTATATGATTCATTTGATATCGGACGGCCCGAAGACAAACATATATGTCTCGTACACCCTGCTTTATTTGAAAGCATTTCGGCCTTTCTACCTCGCAATCCGATCCAAAGACTTCCAGCCCAAGTCCTGGCGGTCGTGCTCCAGCGCGTCTTCTGGGCATTGGATATATATATCTGAGTATGTATCTACAGACGCAGGCCTAATGGCCATATGGTCAGCATGTATCGTAGCAATCATCCCCACTCTATGATATTATACACATTTTGTACATGAAGCTCCAATAAGAGCTACAGTGTGCCAGACTATCGGAACCACCAGTTGACCTAAAACCCATCAGCAATCAACGAACCTCAAGAAAGAAAAAGAGTACTCACCGAAGCCGTGACACCCTCCCCAACACCCTTAATACTATGCCACCACCCCTTGGGAATAAACAACCCATCCCCATCCCCAAGCCTAGCCTCAAGCCCAACCCCAACCCCATCCCCGCCGGCAGAAACAGGACTCCCCCAAACCATCTCATCAAGCAAAATCCTCTCCCTCCCGTGCATCATCTCCTCGCCCCGAATAGCAGCAGCCCCCCGATCCCCACTCTTCCCCAGCTGCCTCCTCACAGCTCCAAACACAGCCTGTCCATCCTCCGGCGCGAGCAGTCTCACCACCTTCTGTCCGGCCAACTGGACAAACAAATTTGGGTTTGGATCTCTGTGGAGTGGGGTATACGTGGGCGGGTGTCCGATCCACACATTCGTATCGTAGACATCGCCTTTACCGGCGCGTGACACGAGGTCCGGTGTGGGAAAGTCGGCTCTGAGGATGGGTGGGAGATCGAGGAGTTGGCATTGGGCTAGGTAGAGTCGTGTTGATTGCGGGGTTGTTTCTGCCATGCGCATCCAGTCTAGGAAGAGGGTGAGCGGAGCGTGAAATTGTCGGAAGCTAAGTGTTTCTGTCGCGTCGCTTTGGAGGTTTGAGTCGCGTGCCGATTCGGAGAGTTCGAGCGGGACGAACGCGTTGGCGCCGTGTTTTTGGAGATAATCCACATTTAGGCTGGCAGTGGGGTTTGTGCCTTTTGTAGTTGGTTTATGTTGGCTGGGTTTAAACCAGTGTTTTAATGCCGGAAGATTTTGGAATTCGGCACATGGGAGGATCGCGGGCTTTTCTGGGTGGAAGCATTCCTGCTGGAAAGTCTCGAGGGTGGCATTTTCGAGGGTTTCGAGGGTGCGATATTGTTGGGTCAATGATACAGAGAAATTGCGAGTCTGTGCTGCTCTAGGAAGGATATGTGAGAGTCTCCAGACTCGGGGATTTGGCCATGGCTGTTTCATCCCGGAGGTTGACAGGAGAAGTCTGGGGGTGGATCCCGAAGCTCTACATATTGGAATGTTACCATTAACTTAAATTCCAAACGTCTACATGTACCTAACAAACAACAGAATTCTGTCAAATAAGCACAACTCTGTCAGAAACAGAGCTAGGCTGATCGCCAATTTATGCCCGACATGAGCGTGAAGCCGACTGCGTTGCCGAGGTTGCCAAGGATCCCCTCACTGACGCGCCCAGGTGACGAGCTGAAGAGCTTATGAGAGATCCGCACTTTTCATCGACTTTCCCATTCTTAAGATCTAAATGTTCAGCATTTGGGCTTCGGACGTTGCATAGTGCATGCTGTGTTACCTGCTTAATACTACATAGTCTACTCTTACTGTCGATCACCCGAGCTGCAAATACGCTTATTGAACCCCAGCCAATTATCTCTGCTTGGTCTGCAATATGTCTTCTTCAATTTCTCGGATCCACAAGCGTCTTGCGTATGGCAAAGATGCCCATACCTACTATCCAGTCCTCATTATAGGCGCCGGCGAATCGGGGGTGGCCATGGGCTGTCGGCTCAAAGAGGTCTTGGGCACAGATCAGTTCCGGATCTTTGAGAGGCAGTCGGGGATTGGAGGTACCTGGTGGATTAATCGCTATCCAGGAGCTGCTTGCGATATGTGAGTGTTAAGTATGACATTTATTGACTGATCCGTTTTCTAATGTTTAATAGTCCAGCGGCTTTCTACTCATTCTCTTTTGCCCCGAAGATGAACTGGTCTACTTTGCATCCAGCAGGCCCGGAGCTCGCACAGTACATGGCTGATGTCTGCGAGAAATATCAGATCGTGGACAAGATCCAATTTAATACTGATGTTAAGGAGCTTCGGTGGATTGAAGCTGACGAGGAATGGGAGGTTACTGTCTCGCATCTTGTTCCTGGGACCGGTGACCTTGCACAACATGAGCGAGACCGCCTGGTAGCCCAGGACGGTGAGCACCGTGTCTACGTCAAGACAGAGATCGTCCGAGCAAAGGTTGTTGTCAGCGGTGTTGGTGGTCTGGTGGAGCCCAAGAATCTGCCGACAGATATCCCTGGGTTTGAGGATTTTGAGGGCGAAATTATGCACACAGCCCGGTGGAACAATCAAATCGATCTTGAAAACAAAGACGTCATCATGGTTGGCGCGGGCTGCAGCGCCGCCCAGGTGATCCCCGAGCTGGCCAAGCCAGAAGCCAACGTTCGATCCATCACCCAGCTCATGCGGACGCCGCCATGGGTCCAGCCTGATCTGCTACCAGCTGGGCAACTCGAGTTGTACGAGAGATGGACACCGACTCTGATGACCTATGTTCCCGGATTTGCAAAGTTCATGCGATACACTCTATTCGTGATGCTCGAGAAGAGCTTCTACGACATGTTCACCGACACAGCCTGGGGCCGATTTATGCGGCCACGCATGGAAAAGAAGTTCCTAAACCATATGCGCGAGCTCGCGCCAAAGGAATACCACGAGATCCTGACACCAAACTACAGCCTCGGCTGTAAGAGAAGAATCATCGATGGGACTTGGTATCGCAGTCTCAATGCTCCGAATGTGGAGCTGACCACCCAGCCTTTGACAAGAGTTAACGCAAAGAGTGTAACCCTGGGTCCAGGTCGCCATTACCCACCCAACAAATCCGAAGTCGCAGATGAAGTGAGAGAAATCCCCGCCGATGTGATCATTATGGCGAACGGCTTCGAGACAAATCAATGGCTTCATCCACTCAAGGTCATCGGCAAAGAGAACAAGAACCTAGAAGGTGTCTGGGCGGAGCGCGGAGGCGCCCAGGCTTACCAGGGTATCGCGATGGATCACTTCCCGAACTTCTTCATGCTGTTCGGCCCGAATACGGCTACTGGTCATACCAGCGTTATCTTCGCCACAGAGAACGCCGTTAACTACTCGCTGAAGTTTATCAAACCCATTCTAAATGGCCTGGTTAGCTCGTATGAGGTCAAGGAAGAGGCTGAGCGGGAGTGGACTCGCCAGGTGCAGGATGAGTTGCAGAAGACTGTATTCCGTCGTGGGGTATGCTCCAGTTGGTATATTACTGCCGATGGGTGGAACTCAACCACATATCCGTAAGTGTCTCGGCTATTGGGCTTATAAACTGGAACTAATATTGTGTACAGGTTTACTCAGATTCATTATTGGCTGCGTTGCACGTTCCCTGTGTGGTCGCATTGGTCTGCTAAGCTCACGCGACGAGGTCACGTGTTGCAGGGTGTTCGGAGGGCCGTCAAGGCTTCTGTGCTTATAGCTCTCTTAGCAGGCTTCAGATTCCTGCATAAGAACCCAGAGCAAAGACTTCAATTGGTGCAGTATTTGCTTTCTGGGAAGGCTTGGCTGCGTTCAACTGTGCAGGGATTGATCTCTCGTTGAAATGGAGAGTCGGTTATTGGCTTTGTATACGCTGAAGTTGAGTCTATAGGAAGAAACATAATAATACTCGCGTTATGATCTATTTAAACATAGAACTCCATCTGGCTGCTTTGGACTCTATACAATGGACCAATGAGCGGACAGGCAATCGGATGAGTAAGGCGAATCTGGGGAAAACGGGAGACCCCGCGACAGAGGAATTTCTCCGCACTTCATCGCCGGTGTTTCTTCCCGGTTGTTCATCCCAGTGTCTCCTAATTTCTGCAGGTCATGGCTTCAGAGTCTCCCCAGATGGAAAGGACGCCGCCGCAGACAGATGCCGGGGATCAGGCCATTGGAACATCTGATTCTAACAAGCGGAAGGCGGAACAAGGCAACGGAACGCAGACGCGCACAAAGCGGAATCGTTACATCTCCATTGCATGGTAAGATATGGCCTGATGCGAACCCCTTCCTTTCCGCTCTTTCGTTTCACTTTATTCTTTCCGGTTGATCGGAAATGCAGCTGCGTGCATAATCATACGATTTGCTTTTCCTTCGGGATATTTGTCGGCAGTCTAGCTAACCATGGGGTTTTAGTAACGAGTGCAAGCGGCGCAAGATCAAATGTAATGGCCAAGTTCCATGCCAAAGATGTGGTCATTTGAATTTAGAATGTATGTATCTCCTGCGTTATTGCCGGCTCAAACCCTTGGTATCTGGAGCGGCCGGAATGTTCCCAACTGACCCCTGTATCAGGTCGCTATGCGCCGAATTGTTGCAATAACAACTTCAAAGACTCGGAGTAAGTTGCGGGATTGTATTTCGTGCGGCCTACAGTGCTAATGTTCCGCAGTGAATACCGGTCGTTGACAGATCAGATCACCACTTTACAGGATCAGGTTAATAACCTATTCAGCAATATCAATGATATTCGCAACCAAAGGCCTGCGTTTGAGACTCCATCCTTTGACCCTCTCTCGAGGGATGCATCTCAGCCCGTCTTCACGCCCATGCCACCTGGATTAGCAAAGCCTCGAGCCCGTCATCCCCGTTTTCACGGCCCAACAAGTTCAGCATTCAACTTCGATGTGGCCAAATCCAGTTTGCAGAATATGGGCATCACCCCTGCAGAAGATGGGATTACCGATGACTTGACCACTGCACATGTCACGCCAGCAGGCTCGCCTCCTCACTTAGGGCAGCTTCTCTCAACTGTACACCCTACGAAAGATCCTCTTTGGTCGATTGGACGTGAGGAGGCAATGCGTCTTTGTAAAGTCTACGAGGAAGAGATCGGGATTATGTATCCAGTGGTGGATATCGCCTCTGTCACCAGCCAAGCCAATCTACTGTACACATTCATCGAGGCTGCTACCCGAACGGGGTTTGCACAAAGGGGTTTTCCAGGCTCCGATGGCCTCCAGGATGAGGGTACAGTTCTCTTGAAACTGATTCTTGCCACCACGCTGGTCGTGGAGGGAGGTGGTGAAAGTGAGCTTGGCCAGCGGCTTTACCTGGACGTGAAACCAGTCATAGAATCAAAAATGTGGGAGCCCCATAGCATCAAGACGATTCAATTGTTTGCTATTGTGGTGGGTGTCATGTCCCTCTTGTGTGCAATCATGTCCGCTAATATTGTTCGTCAGGCAACATATCATTTCCACACAGACGACGACGCCATGGCCTATCGCGTCATCGGATTGGCAGCGCGGATGTGCCTGGAAATGGGACTTCATCGCCGGGATGCTTTGGTCAAGTCATTCCCTAATGAGGATCACTGGAACGAGGTCACTCGGCTATTCTGGTCGGTCTACAGCTTGGATCGACGATGGAGCTTAGGGACGGGACTGCCTTTTGTGATCCAAGATGAGGACATCGATGCTAATCTACCAGAACCGGTAAGAATACACTTTTTGCGGAATGATAAATTTTAATTGACAATGGTAAACAACAGGATGCGTCACTGCCATATTTGCGTTGCATGATCCTCTATAACCGAATCAGCTCTAAGATCTGGTATTCCGGTCTAGGGTCAGAAGGCACAACTGACATTCGACGAGATGAAATCGGATACCTGGATTACCAGATCCTGCAATGGTACAAGCAGGTTCCAGAAGAACTAAAGTTCTACCCTGTGGAGTCTCCCAAGACTGGAGAAAGCGTAAGCAGAGGCATGAGACGACTCAGGGTCCTCTTGTATCTGCGAATGAACCAGCTCCGAATTCTGATCTACCGCCCCGTGCTCCATTCCTCTGCTAGCATTGCAGAAGACCGAGGTCACGCCCAAACAGTGGTGGATGTAGCCAAGGACACAGTCAGAGTGCTCACTCGCCTGAACCAGATGTCCGACATCTATCGCACACAGCAGATCACCTTCAACTACTTCCTAGTTGCTGCATTGGCGGTGCTTTTCCTCGCGGTGTCTCATGCACCGGCCGACTTTAATCGACAGGTCCGCGATGAATTCTACATGGCTCTCGACCTAATCAACGGATTCAGTACCAAATCCTTCGTCTCCAAGCGACTGTGGAAGACCATCAAGGGCCTCCGGAAAATCGGGGAAAAGCTCGGTGTTCTAGCCAGACCTTTCGGGACAGACTCAACCGATCCCCATTCCAGTGCAGCGGTGGCTATGGCCGGCCTTGCAGGGCATCCGATCGAAGATCTGTCCATGTATGGGCAAATGAACAACAGGAATGAGCTTGGTAATAGTCCCCTCAATGGACTCCAGATGAGCCATGAATTGACAAACTTGTTTGAGGCTGTTGGTGCTTTTGGAAACTTCATTCCTGGCACTACTGGTCCTGATACTACCGGTGGCTTTGTTGGGACAAATGGAGAGATTCAAAATACTGGTGAAGGTCTATCGGGTGTCTTGGGGGATGAGGGGGAGTTTGCCCGGGTCATTCGTGATCTGTTTTAATGTAGTCAATACCCAGAAAATGGTACGAATATTGTATGTCTTAGATACTAACTTCGTGATGTTGCCGTATTATAACCCTATAGTATGACGCCGAGAGTTGAACATGTGGGGTTGTCTGTATACTGCTGAGGCAATATGACATGCATATGTTGGGCTACACCTTGGATATGAAATGAAGAGTAAGTCATCGTCTTCTAAGCAAACTACAGTAGAATATTCACCAAGACACTGTTCCTGACTATAAGCCGATGCCTCTAGGGCTGGTTTCCGCATTCAGACTATCGCACCAGACTACCACACGTCAGCTTCACGTGACAAACTCCCCCAATTGATCTCCGCGACGACTTCACTTCTGCCTTCTTCAAGACCATCACATCCCATTCAGCGCTGATTTCAAGAGTTGCTTCTCTCACTCGCCCACCGCCCCACGAACCGAACGCACCTAACCCGATCCGACCGACACACCAACCTCCAGTCGAATCACTAATGACCCTCAATAAGTCCTAGAGATCTCCATGTACGTGGATCTGATAACTTGTGGCATCAAATTTACGCAAAACTGATAAGATTTTGGTGGGGTCTTTAGATCCAACGTTGATCGCACAATCTCCCCCTCCCGCACACTGCCATGAACGTCTAGCTTTTCTGCCCACATCACCACAGATCCCTCGCAATCCTTTGAGAATTGCTTCACCTTACTTTCTCCCGAATCTCTCCCGAATCGCCTCTCCGCAATCGCACGATCCTACCCCTCTCCTTTCGCGTGACGAAATCGCTTCGTCTTCGCCTACCTCCCCAAAGCTTATACCCCCCAGCTCGGCAACGTGTCGAGAGAGATAGGTTCGGCGTTGGCCGACGGCCTCGACAGGCTGGATTTGAGTCAACTGTCTGAATCAACCCTATCATCGTCCGTGTCCGCCTCGTTCGATATGTCGTCCTCGGAAGGTGCACCGGAGTCCTGGATCTCCTCGTTCTGCTCGTTGATGGGCCACGAGTTCTTCGCCGAGGTGTCGGAGGACTTTATCGAAGATGATTTCAACCTCACTGGTCTGCAGTCGCAGGTCCCCATGTACAAAGAGGCTCTGGAGATGATTCTCGATGTGGAGCCCGAGGATGAGGATGAGGAGGACGAGGATGATGCGCTGGGCGATGACAGACCCGCATACCGGAGAGCAGGCGATCGGCGACATGCCCGCGTCGCCAGCGATTTGAGCGTCATCGAGAGCTCCGCCGAACTGCTCTACGGACTGATCCACCAGCGATACATCACCTCCCGGCCGGGCATTCAGCAGATGCTGGAAAAATATGAGATGCAGCATTTCGGCGTCTGCCCGCGAGTCAACTGTAACGGTTGCAAGGTGCTCCCCGTTGGCCGATCCGACACTCCTGGCCAAGAAACCGTCAAGCTGTTCTGCCCCGGTTGCATGGATATTTATACACCCCCCAACAGTCGCTTTCACTCCGTCGATGGGGCATTCTTCGGCACAACCTTTGGATGTCTCTTCTTCATGACCTTCCCAGACTTGGACATTGGACCCCGTCTGGATGCATCACTGTCAATTATGTCGCCACGCAACGCCGCGCCCACGCAGTCTCGGACTGGCTCCGTGACCCGCCCTCAAGCTACCCGCCAGGTTCTCGAATCTCCCACCCCAGAGAACCAACCCCTAGAGATCAACGGTGTTCGCACATCAAACCTCTGCCCCGGACTCGGCAATGGCAAGATCTACGACCCGCGGATCTATGGATTCAAGGTCTCGGAAGTGTCGCGCGTCGGCCCCCGCATGAAATGGCTGCGCATGAAGCCCAAGAATGTTATTGAACTCGACGAGGCATGGAACAACGAGCAGGAGCTCATGCAGCTGCAAGCCAAAGATGATAAAGATGGCGACACCGTGATGAAACCGGAACAAGTGCAAGATGCAGCTATCGCAAACCGCAAGAAGGCCCCGATGCGGCGGCGACGACAAAACCTCGACCAGTCAGCACCCACAGATCCAATGGATGTGCAGGGCCGATGAAGTCGAGCCAAAGCCTGTAGAGATTTTCGCGAGGGTTGAGTTTACACTGTTTTTAGGTTAAGAAAGATGGCCCCGGCAGAGGATTGGTTAAGGGCTTGATGACGATGATGACAGATGCTGAGCTTGATTTACCCGCTGTTTCAATGCGATTCGTTCTAATCTACTGCACTTTTCGCATCTTCCCCGGCTTTCCTAGACCGAATACTATAACGCAATGCCCAGGTCCCGTGGTCTCCTTCGTAGACAACGTGCATGGAACGTGATAGAAATATGCATTGCTTCGTGTCAGAGATATGTTCGTGTCAGAGATATGTTTCACAGTACACCACGTAAGGCGTTCACACTCCAGAGCCCAGAGCCCAGAGCCATAAGCCAAGAAACAACAGAGCCTCCAACTCTCGACCCATATCCGCATAAAGTTATCTGCAGAAAACCAGAGCCTCAGAGTTCTCGTATACCGGCCTCCCCGATCAACCTAATAAACCCGCAACCCGCAAAACCGCATACATGCATGAAGTAACAAAAACGAGCTCATCGGCGACGCCGACAGGCCACATGCCCGTGCAACCTCCCACAGGTGTCTCGTATTGGCCCAAATCCAGATTTACTGATTTATCATCATTTCTAATTCTCCCTAACTCCGGAGTTGTCTGGCCCACAGTATAGTGTACATATCCCTTCCCTATCTATTGTACAGCACATCCCCATACCCTGGTCGAAATTCAGACAAAGAACGACGCCGGAGAGGCGGGCAAGCGGAACGGCGGATGTGCGGGCCCCCTCCTTGCCCTAGTTGGGCGCGTACATGTATGTATGTATGTATGTATACCCCTGTCAACCCGAGGCAGTGGGATAGATCGTGTAATATTGCGAATCACATGGTCGACCGGCTGATCCTTGTTCTTGCTTTCTTTATGTGCATTCTAGTTAGTGGATTTCGTGGTTAATTTGGGGGTTTGGAGGGGGTGGTTATTGCCACGCTCGTGGTTTCGTTGGTTTGGCGCTGGATATCCTGGGCGCCCCCCCACTAGATCCAACATTTGCTGCTCGTGGTCTCATATAGGATCGAGGGGATTGTTTGATTGCTTTTAGCGCTTGCTCCTTGCCTCGCTTTTTTTGGTTTCCAGCTAAGCCGCTTCTGTTGTCTTTCTTGTTACCAATAGGAGGGGAGTTTGATCGCTTGGCAATGTTGGGTTTTTTTTTTTTTGCTTTTGCCTTTTCTTTTGCCTTTGGTTTTGTTTTGGTGTTTTTGGTTGTCTTTGAATAGGGGCTGGCTTCACTTATTTGCTCATGTTTACGCTCTATGCCAGACGATCCATAGAGATCCGCGGTGAGATCTTAAACCTTAAAGCTTGGAATGCCCTGCATAGGCTTACATCTTGGCAGTGGATGCTATGGTATATGGAAAGCAATGATAGAGTATCTTTGTTTGCTTGTTTGGTGTGCAGTGGTTAAATCTCAAAGCAATCAGCACGTTATCTACGTGTAGACGCTTTGTGTAAGTTATCCACAATATATTGAAAGGGAATATGATACTATTTGCTACTGTACAACCTAGAGCCCTTAAAGCACTTTTAAATATTGATTGCAACATGCAGGAAGGGGGATTGCACCAGCGACATGGATCAGATAGGCAAGATCCTGTTTTTGACAATATACCCGAATTCAAACATTCATGCGGGTGGTCAAGGATATTGCTAACTTGACTCCCACCTACATGCCTATAGGCTTTGGTCCAACGTTATCGGGGAGACGTCTAGATAAAACCCAAAGCGGCAAAACCACCCTAGTCAGATCAAACGGCAACTAAAATAAAGTGCTGGTCAAGTAAGACGGTTAAAAGGGAGGATTTTCCATGACCAAGTTCCTAATACTTTCCCTTCCTCGGTAAAGTAACCCAGCCAAAGGGTCCTTATTGTCTCAAGAACCAGGTCCGATTTGGAGGACCACTGTAGTGGACATCATCGCGTAAATAAAATGCAGCTATCAACTCATTCCGGTAAGATGCAAATGCCAAGTCCAACGCTATGTACCAATATATTGTCCCTGTTACCGAGATTGCATAAGTTAGTGCCAACACTGTCCCGCTTGGCTGGAAAGGTGAAATGGTCAACCCTTTAAATAGTATTTGTAACTCCATATACGACGTAGTATCCCGTAGATTAGATTAGGGCCAGTGCCACGCATAAGATGTGAGACCCCCGTGGTAGTTACCCAATCTGATAAGTTAGAGTGAGCAGAATACTACTCCAGACTCAAGGCCATAATGCACGTTTATCCAAAAATAGACCGTAGATACTCCACGTCCACTGGTTCTCTCGCCTAGGCCCATGCGTCTCGTCTAACTACTTCTCCAGCCGCTCCCACCACTCCGGTCTCCCGTGCTGACTGCGTGTGCCCCCGCTGCAGAATGTGGAGTTTACATTGTGCGCTTAATCACCGTTATCCACAGTTAAGGCGCCCCGCCCCGTACGTCTGGATGGTGCTACGTCTACAGATTGACGGGGGTTGGTTATCACTCTACTTTCTTAGTCTGTGTTGGTCCTAGGAGTTTTGTAACGCTCTAAGGAGCTTGTTCCGCCTGATCTAATACATCATTGGTTTCGTTTAAGTTTGGGGCTCTACAGGATTTGTCAGGAACCTGGTTGTATTATTAATCAGTTTATGTTGGTTGTCCATGTGGTCTATGCCTCCGCTCATTACCGGAGTACATGTAAGTATATTCAAGCTCCCCAGGGTTCCTTCGGTGAGTTGGCGCAGCAGGGATAAAGTCAAGAATAAAAGACAAAAGCCAAGCCTAAGGCTGAGACCCTTTCCCCTTGTGTGCATCTTTTTCAGCGTCTGGTCGGCAATATTGACCGAAACAACGCCTCTGGCGTTGTGACTTTCGATAAGGTTAGCGAATGCGGGTGAATCGCCGCCGCCCGCATCACAGCGTAAACACAGAGCAAAAAAAGGAAAGGAAAAAAGCCGATCAAAATAGATCATCATGAATCATGACGAATCCACCCGTCAAAGAACTAAGTTAGAGCCTTCCTACGAAACCAACCCACCTAGGAAATGGGGGCAGAAACCAAAGGGCTGCAAGACTAAGAGCCGCCAACCCTGAATTCCGATAAGAACCCAAAAGTGCGAGTCTAACCAGGAAGGGAAAAAGAAGACTTGGACGTGCTGCCGCTAACAGACATGAGCTAACGCGTTTCGGTTGTAGAAGTAGAACAGAGCGGGTGGGTTGTGGATACATGCCCTTTTAGGCCTTTATCCTCTCTTGGGAACTTGGAATTCCCCCTGCCATGTGGGTTCCCCCCCCCCCAACGGATATGCGGACATGGAGAATGGAGACCACAACGTTGTCGAATCGCCTCTGTGGTTTTCAGCCCCAGTTCCCGGCCGACGGGGCGGGGAATTGGGAATTCCTACCATAGCAGGTTGTTAAAGAGCTTTGGAATCCAGTTGACATGCAGAGTGTTGAAATCGTGCCACTTTTTTGGCTATGCTTGAGGTACTTGAGTAATTAACATAACTTATAAATTACAGGTTAATGTACATGGGGGGCATCCAGGCATCCACGCGGCTCTTCGATTCCGCCGGAGTCGGGGTCGGATAGATAAATGTAAACTCTACTATTCGAGAGTGATCGCCACTACACACGTATATGTACATGTATGGATTTATCAGCAGTCTACAGAGTCTAGAGGAATCCATGTGGTGGTTGCCTATCTACAATCGCCCCTAGCCAACGTGCCAACGTGTAAGGCGACTATACATGCACCGATGGACCAGTCACAAACGGGCGAACCAGCGAAATCGAGAATTGACCAGGGGAAAGTCCGAGGAGGCGCAGCAACTCGGACCAGCTCCGTGGTCCTAGTAGTGAGAGTACCCAGTACAACGGATGTAGGGGATCGGGGAACTAGGGAGGGGGAACAGCTCCGGCGTTTAAGAGATTAAAGATAAAGGCCGGTGGATGGGAGTGTGGACTGTCTTCTGCAGGGATCGGATTCATCCCAGTGGAATGGAATCGATTCTGTCCGCGAGTCATGAATGGGCTTGTCCTTTTTGAGAAATTGGTCTCTAGCTCATGCACTGCGCCTCACTCTACGAGTCCAGACTGGGAAGGTAAATCAGTGTTCATCAACCGTTAGGGGTCCTGAAGTGGTTTCAGTGGATTTTCATTTCATTTCGTTTTCTCTTTTCTGGGGCCAAGCTGCACACTTGAAAATCCCGCACAAAGAGAGAGTTGGGGGCCGTGGAGTTATGCAGTAAATCAGCCAATGCCAGGAAAGGGATGCAACGTTATTGACTAGCATGTTTCTACTTGGATTTGCCTGTAGATCTGAATTTAACCCCAAAGAAAAAGCAAATAAGAAAGCAAAAGAACGTATCGAAAAAACGACTAACAAAAACCAAATAAAATCGTTAAATGTGGCCCAACTAATCCCCCCAAAACACCAGGCTAGAGGAAATTGAACACCAAGTATGCAGCTATCTCGTCACACATGTCCGGATTGGACTTCTCAAGGGCTAAGAAAACAAAGAATGACTCAAAGTGGAGAGACTCGTAAAAAAAAGAAATAAAAACGAGGACTGTAGGCTCCGGGCCCGCAATAGGGCCTAGAATGACCACGGAAAGACCCGCCAGAACTCGGGGCACTGAGTCTCCGATCCGCCCGATCCGCCTTATGACCGTAGATCATACTCGTACAAGATAGAACGAGGCGAACAAGGGGCAGATTCGGGGGTGAGGGGCGACGTGAAGATGGATGCCTCTGGTGACGTTGACGGTGCTCGCTGGTCCTCGTAGCTGTAGGCAAGCGACGGCATCTGTAGGAACAGACAGAGAATTAGTTGCTGGTCGTGTGGTGGAAAATGCAGATTTGAAATAGGAAATCAGCGAGGAATATGTACCGGAAGACTTGAGGGATATCCATGTGCCTGGGCTTGGGCTTGGGACTGTTGTTGCTGGACGAGATCGATGCCGGCCATTGTTGCATAGCTCATGCTGAATGGGCTTATCAGATCTTCATCGTAGGCTAGTTTGCGGGGTGCGCCCATTGATGGGAGTACTGGCATGATTGAAGGGAAAGTTTCGCCATATTCGCTTTGGTAGGCCAAGTCGCTATAGCTGCTTGGCGCAGTATGGTAGAGCGGGGACTGGGCGTAGGCCGACTGCCGGTAGGCGTCGTATGGAGAAACGGATGGGTGGGAGAAGGCTGGGGGTGGCGAGGCAGAAAGCTGGCGGGTACATTGTTGGGCAAACATGGTCTGGCGCTCATCCGGACCATAGTACTCGTAGGAACCAGACCGATCTGAGTGGGTGTGCGGCTTGACATCGGATTTGGCGGCTCGTTGCTTTGTTCGGGTCTTAGAGGGGGATGCCTTGGGTGACACCGGCTCTGCATGGGACTGTTCGGGGGATGCGGATGTCGCAGCTCGTCTCTCGAGATCCTCCAAGCGACGCTTCAGCTTCTTGCCTAATATTGGCGCCGTGATTAGACTCTACTCCAAGACCAAGCCATGAAAGCACTTACGGTAATTCCGCTGAGCGATACGGTTCTGAATGCGACGACGCTCTGCCAGATCAGAAATCTTGGTCCAGTCTTCATTAGGGTTGGCGTTGGGACTGAATGCGCTGCTGTTGGAGTGACTGCCACGGGAGCCTGAACGGCCATCATAAGAAGAGCGATGCATGATGGGAAAAAAGGATGTACAGAAATAGGTGTGAAAGTGAAGAAGGTGGAGGTGGAGTTGAAACTAATTATATAGAGTCTCGGAGTATGGCCCTTTAAGCCCGATCAGCTGGAATTGGATTTTCGGGCCTTGCAGCTTCGAAGTGATAGCCAGCCTAGTCCGTGCTCGAATTAGACTCGATGCCATGTGCAAAGTCCCGATTAAAACCAGTTAAATCTTTTCTTTTTTATTTATATTTCATTTGACAGGGATCCCCGTTCAGCCTCCCCATAATTTACTAATTTACTCCCGTTAATAAATGGTCACGTCGTACACTTAAAACCTTCAAAACCCTGGGAATCTCAGATCATATGTCGCACGGAATATTGTAGTTGGGCCGGACGCGATAACAAAGGTCTCAACTGGCCCGAGACAGGATATGCCCAAGGGTGAAACGGGCCAACATTTTAATACTAATAGTTAATAATGTACTTAACGGTTAATACTGGCATTTAATAGTAAATATTAATTATTTTAAATCCTTTCCTTATTTCCTCACGTGGGGGCTATGTGCACGGCCATGCCACGTTTTTTGGGTCTCGCTACGCTTGGCAGACTAAGGGGATAAAGATCTGACCTGCCATACACTTACATTTCCAAGGGTAGACCTACACAAATCTAACGTTTCACTTAGAGGGACTCGAGACTTAGACTTGGCGGGAAACCCGGTTGTATCGCCTACAAACACCCTTTCAGTGCCTGTCGCATCATTGGGTGGCTCGTATAGTGCTATTTTAGCCCTAACCACTCCCGGAATAGAGCCACTTTCATCTAAAAACTGTCCAATGTAACGCTTATCAGGGCATTTGATGTCTTTTGGTCTCTGGTCTTTTTGCTTTTTTACTTTTTTTTGTTTGTCTTTTATTTATTCTTTTATTGTCCGCGCGTGCTCTGGTTGCCTAATTGGCAGACATACTGGATACCGAAGGAGGTATACCTTGCGGGGGATCCACACCCGTTTCCTAAGATGATCATTTGTCGCGCTCGGGCTATCCGGAGGCTTGACGCCGACCCCCCAAAGCGCATTCTGTCGGCCCCGACAGGCCCGGTAGGAAATGAGGGGGCCAACGAACACGCCGAGGAGGCTCTTCCCAAGGTGAGACAGACTAGGCTATGAATAGGACGCCTTATATGGTATGGTGATCCACCAATCCGCGTGCGAGGCTCCTCTGTTTTGTTGGTTACCTCGTCTACCAGTGCGTCGCTATAGTCTCGTATTCTCCCCGCGGTAGGGCTGAGTAGCCTGACCGATGGACCTTCTTATTCCTGTTCGAGTTAATTCGGAGGCATCGCTGGACGGTGTTACTCTGGATGAGGCACAGCAGCTTTCAGGTACCCGGTACAATGATGTCTCTCTAGTCCTTTCACCGCTCATGCTGTCCACGTCTCCAGCTGGAATTTCAAGATTGCACAGCCATCCCTGTGCCCAGTCTGCCTGATGCAGGGATTCCCACCACTCACCGTCCACGCTGGACCCCGGATGCTTGGTTGGAGTTGCATTTTGAGCCTTCTAGTAACAATCTAGAAGAATGTTCCTGGCGGTGGACCTACCATGCAGCCCCAGCCCTTGCTATGCTCGGAGAACACACACACCTCCTTTCCCCCATGACACGCATCTGCAGTCGGAGCACAATGGTGTCATTGTTTGGGCTTGTCTGTTTTCGTTCTTTGCTTTTCTCGCTTCGATCCCGGTGTCACAGCAAATCGATGACGGCAATCTCCGAGCCTCTTGGGTTGTGCTAACACGTTGTCGCTCTTGCAGACAGCGCATCGAAGTTACACTAAACTTCAAATAAACCGAGTGGGAAGCGGATAAAACTCTACTGACGACGCCAACTCCATCCGATACCCCCCCCCATCATCGGTGCACCTAAATGACTCGCACAGCCTGGACAAGGCGCCGAGAGCTGGAAGGGGTACCAAACAAGACAATCTCCGAATCGAAGTCAAAGCAGGATCAAACCTTGAATGAGTCTGCAAAACGGGCAAGGTTAGTATGTGCTCTTCCTCTGGTATCACGAGAACAGAATCACTCGGCACTTAACTCCTGTTTAACTCCTGTAAACGTTAAAGGGAACCAACCTATCTATAGACGCAGGCACTCTCCCGAGTATCTAAGATAAGAAGCTGATATTCTATCCCGTGCCCTTCCCGCCGATTTTTGCGCGTGTCAAAGCATGGATAGGATTATAGGAGTATAGAATTAGAAACCCACTCTTCCGTGCATTGCAACCTCGAAAGCACTACATCAATCAACTTGACCTATGAGATTACCAAAAACACCCACCCCCGCCATTCTTCTACCCATGCGGAACATCATGAAACGCCTGCTGTACTCCGGCGATCATCATAAATTCTGCCATTGGATCTGCAGCCAAGAGCGTACAGAGCCAGCCTGAAACCTAGTGATTCGGGGAGACAAAAGCCGGTCGCGTCATTCCTCCATTGTCCTTTTGTTCCTTTGCAGTGTGGTTTCGGTTTCGCTTCTATTGTCGCATCTGGGTTTAGCCGTCTCCACGTGCTCCACCTGCTGCATGTCGCCTATCTTACCTTATTTTGGGCTTAGTTGCAGACAGGGATCTTCAGTTGCTATTTTGGTTGTTCTTAATATTCAGTTATCGGGGTAGTTCTGGGCTGGCCTATTGGGCCGTTACGCGAGTTGGCGCTTTGTATAGATTGTATTTATCCACCATGGCTCATTTCCAGGTTAGGATCCTTTTCTCTCTATAGATGGATTAGGGACCCAGTATTGATGCAGCTTTCCTGGGAGACTGGTGGGGCCGTACGGGTGGCTGGGGTTGTCAGCACTGTGTTTGTGCAAGGTCAAAACGTAGAATTTGACATACGATGCTTGGATTGCCAGCCCGAGGTCTGCTTTTGGGCTGTAGCAGGGGAGTTTGTTTCATGTTAAGACATTCGCTTTTACCCAGTTTGCCTTCGATCGTCACATAGTTTATTGAATTAAAGTTAATATTGTTTAATTGGAGCAAACTTCTTATTTCTATCTTAATCACGGATATGGTCCGTTGGTGTGCAATACAGAGAGGCAAATATGGTTGCCAGCTTGTTCGTACTTTGCATGCAGGGATGATATCTTGTTTCAATTCTGCAACGAGAATATCACAAGGCATCTCTTTCACTAGACTAGTTATGGTGGCAGCTGAATCGAGAATTCACTCTCGGATCATGAATTCATGATACATACTTGGCTATTCACAAACCAAACCCACCAGATAATGTGATGCGATTCTAGAGATAGATAGGCGGGCCTTCAGCTGGGCGGAATTTTGCCTAGTCAACTACTCTATAGTTACTCTAGTTCTATGGTCACAGCGGGTGGGCTAGTCCCAAATTCTTTGAGGCTCTCATTCCCTCGGGTGCTTACATTCGAGTCTTGCACCTCAGTCCTGCCAAGCAAAGTGGGCACGATCGAAGTCAAACTTGAAGAGCATGAAAGCTTGGCCGGTACTCTGGAAGATATCTTTTCCATATAACCCCGCTGAGAAGACATAATAATCATCACAAGATACTTTCTATGATTGATACATAATAAGATCTTGGAGCCCCCAATTATCAAACATCTACAGGATCCGAACTTTTTTTTACCAACGATAAGTGGTGCTACAGTGAGATGATTCGGCTTTTAATACCTTGAGAGAACCAATATTTCGTAAAGACAGTTTGTAAGCTGATAGGATATACCCGTTCCCCTTTAATATTAGAGACTGTTATGGGACCCAGTTCTTGGGGCACAGACATACCACGTTTACGATAAGAGAGTAAGATTGTTTGAGCATATTTTCATATCGGCTAGTTTCCAACACAGCTAAACATACCCTCAACGTTAAGTCTTATCTCGGTTATTCGGAATGAGTCAACTACCCTGGCCTCGGATGAAGTCCGTGGCTGTGGAGAGACAACAACAACAAGTGATACCGCAGAAAGTTGATCAGCGCAAATCATACAG
>ERZ1673737.1527-NODE-1527-length-21980-cov-4.476351_pt1 | contig 21980 bp, 16 predicted proteins | sample MGYA00580211_ERZ1673737 | MGnify/ENA primary metagenome ERZ1673737 (study PRJEB41218, sample SAMN15661789) | gut metagenome | host: Homo sapiens | place: Canada: London | collected 2015-08-20/2019-03-30 | study: EMG produced TPA metagenomics assembly of... | reverse complement strand
TCCAGTTGAAGCAAGAACTCGTGTCCCGTACGCCTGATCATGCTCCAGTACAAAAAGTGAGGCTGATCCTTAATGAGAGACGACCAGCCCTTACATGAAAGCCAAAACCCATAAAACCCATAAAACCCGCAGTACAAATGAGAATTTGCCAGCAAAGCATTGAATATAAGAATGAGCGCGTGGATGCACCTCCACCACACCTGCAGCGCATTTCGCGTTTCCGTCAGCTGCCTCATTCCCAGGCACGCCGACGTGGGCAGGCGATGGATTGTCTTGTCAATCTCGTTTTCATTGGCCTAACCACCCACTGCATTCCAAATCATGATTTGTTTTCCTTCTGTTCTTCTGTTTTGAACCTGGACCGAAGGCTTTTGTCGCGTTTCCATCGTTATCTGCTTTCCTTTCCTTGTGTTGGGATACCTGATTTGATGTGGCGTTTGTTTAGCTGTATGTGTACGTGTGTATAGGTTGTTCGATGGAACGATACTTTCGAGTCACCACCTATCTGTCATCAGCAATCAGCCAATATACGTTTGAAACCATCAATACCCGGATAAGACATAATTTCAAGGACGTCGATCGTGTCTTGATTTGTTACGTACAAAGTAGTCACATTATCAAGGATATGAGTGATAGCTTGCCTTTTCGAACACAGCGCCGATGATCAAATTGAACTATATCTACATGGGAGATGGGGAGAGAAATGAGACTAGGTAATGGAAAGGTACAGCATAGACCCCAACGCTATTCTAGGTGTAAATGCAAAGAAAATTGAGAAGGTAGAGAAACATCATGGCCGAGGATTAAGCACGCGGAAAAGGTCAAAAGGACTGGCATTTCCACTATGGAGTACCTTCCCGAACTTCCTCGGAAGCAGGTTGGCCCTCAGCGTCAGCGGTCTCATTTTCTTCTCCGGTTTCCTGTGGAGCGGCAATTTCTTCGCTCTTCTTCTCTGCCTCTGTGGGTTGTACTGGAGAGGCGATGACAGAGCCCGGGCGAGACTTTTCGGCTTCCTGGGAAGCTTCAGGAAAGACCTCATTGAAGAGATCAGGTAGGAAGCGACCTAGGCGCTTACGGGTCTCGACCCAGACTTCCTCCTTGCTTGGGTCTTGGGATGGCGGAACTAGGTAGCCTCCATCGGCCATAACAAGGAGGATATTCTTCAAGCTTTCGGGGACTGCCTCTTCCTGCGGGGTTGAAGGAAGTATGTTAGATTTGCTGGGGGGACATGCTCGGAATGCAGGGTAAGGGTAGACTTACCAGACTATCCCCTTGGCCACTGTTCATCATACGGTCGAGGATGTCCAGAATCTTGAGCCAGAGAGGAAGCATGCCCGTCCTGTTGGGAAGCTGGTCAAGGAAGCGTAGGAAGATCTTGCAGACCAAAGTTGCGGCCTGGAATCGAGTCTCGCTCATGCCGACTGGATCGGAGTGGTAGACCTCGGGCTTCAAGAGGAGCAGCACAAGCGGGAACAAGACTTCATCGAAGATACTAGCCCACTCGTTGTCATCACTTGAGATCAGCTCGGCGGACAGGAGAGACCTTTGCAGCGTGGAGATGGCATGGTGGCGGATATCGCGACATGGGTTGATGCATTGAGTGGTCAGTGACTGGAAAATGGGAGACCAGTAGGCAGCCCAGGCTATAATTTGGATATGTTAGTTCATTCCAAGCAGGATTCCAAGGGCATATTTTTACCTTCATTCTCCTCGAGGTGGGATTGCTTGATTAGGGCTGGTACTCGACCGGTCAAGTGGTAGATCAGGCCAATTGCCCTTACACCGCGAGTAACAACTTGGTTTTCACTTACGAAATAAGTATGGAGAACGTCGAATATTAAAGAATGACATACCTTGACTTCGATTTCGTGCCCTTGTTGCGGCGTGCCTGGGCATCTCTGTGTCGTTCCTCAATGGATCCCACACGTCCAGCGCTGACAAAGTCGTTTGCCAAGCTAACCACAAACTCGTAATTGTCAGCAGTGACGATGTCGGGCATCGACTCGATAATGCTTTGGAGAAGATCGAACACTAGAGCCGCAACCGCCTCGTGTTGGTGGAGGCGTTGCAAGATTGACCAGAAATCGGGGGAGATTGTGATCTCGTTTCGTAGGAGACCGGTGTGGCTAATGCATCTAGCAAGGCCCTTCACTGTTGGAGTCGCAACAGTTTCGAGGATATCCTGATCGAATCCAGAGATGGCATGAAGCACGACAGGTACCCGCATGAAGTGTTGGTCCTGGGAAAGGGTCAGTGAGAAAAGAAACCAAGGCAACAGCGTACTGGACAGAACATACATGGCTCAGTCGCAGAAGATTGAGAAGATAAGAAACGACGCGGGACAACGTTAGTGGATGAAGATTCTTTGCATCGCGCACTAGTGTTTGAAGAGTCGTTGCCAGATTTTCACCTAGAACCTCTAGTGTCTTGTCGTCACGAAGAGCGAGCACGGTGGCTAACTCCAAGACAAATATCATCGAGGGATCATATTTTGGCGAGTTTGGATCCACTCTATTGCTTGAAGTTCTTGATGTAGGTGATGGGCGTTCAGGTTTAACGACAATTACTGCCGGTGCGTTCTCCTCGGGGAGCTGAGACAGCAAAGCTTCCATGAGCATCTCCAGTGAAGATAGAGGGAGAGATTTGAGATTTGATAAAATTTCGGGTATCGAGCATGCCGTCACACAATCCACTGTGCAGAGCGTGTTATCAAGTTCCTCATCTGAAGGTTCAGGAGGATCATCTGCCGCATAGCTTGAAAGATAAGACGTGAATGCCGACAAAATTCCCGAATCGTTGTTGCGCCCATCGCGATCAACCACTTGTGATGGAGGCTGCAGGGGGATTGGAGAAATATCAAGCTCGGATGTGAGTTCGGCATCGAATGGCGGGGTGAGTGAGTTGATGAACAAGTTACTCAAGATGCGAACAATATGCTCCCAACCTTGTTTGACAGTGGCTTCGTTGCCCGATAGGACTCGGAAAAGTACCACTGTTGCCAATTGAGCTCTGAAATCCCTGCCGAACTTAACGGCAAGCTCGCTCACCATCACGCTCTTTTGGCCTGCCTGGACCTCCGTGTTGAGGGCTGTGCTTGGAGGTTTAGCAGTGGCCAGAGTACTGATCGACGCAAGTGAGAAGATGATGCGGTCGAATGCCTCAGTTAGGTCATATCGAGCGGCGATCTGGGCACACTGGTCGAAGCCATTGACAACGCGAGAATACACTGCATCGTCCGATGCAGACATGAAAACATATGAAAGAGTTGAAATCACTGGTTTCCACGTTGCTTGGAACATTTCGGCGTCATACACGTTGGTTTCGCCAGTTACAACCTCACCGGTGGATGAAGATTTCAGCAACAGCTCCTTCCAAGCATAATCAAACGCATGCTTGTTCTCGTGCTCGTCGGGAAGAATGATCTCGTTATTCTTTATGGAATCGTAAATCTCCTGTAGGAATTCCTCTGCGAAATCCCCACCACCATTCACACCCCGCAAGTTTCTGGCGAAACCGGTGCAGGTCATGCGGTTTTGTGACTTGACATTAGGATTGTAGAGTTCTGTGTTCAGCATGATAATGGCGTAAGTCAAGATATAAAGTGCATCTTTGTCGGCAATACCGGCAGGTTTCACTTTTTCCATGTAGTGCTCTGCAAAAGTCGTGACGATTCGCTCGATAAGTGGCGACTCGCCGGGAAGACGGAATGAACTTAGGAGCTCTCGAAGTGCCTCCACCGCATTGCGTCCCGAAAAGTCAAGGAGATCCACGAAGGCACCCAAGAGTTCCTCGTTGTCACGTTTAGAGATGTACTCCCCGAGAACCTTCTTCGACAACCGTGAGGTTCCCTTCAAGAAGCGGGCCACCAACACCGGGTTCTTGGGGTCCTCGATAACGCCATGGCTCGCAAGGAAGGCAATTCCCTTCTTGGGCTCCTCATTAAAGATTTGTGCGCCCTTGATGATGATCTTCTTTGTCTGGCGTTGATCTTTCAAGCGCTCTTGCGGAGGATAGTCTCCTTGGACTGGTTCGTCATCCAATCGGTCGTAAATGAACTGTACATAGCCTAAGAGAGCATCCAGGCACAGCGGGGGTACATTTGTCGTGCTCCAAGTTGCAGAGTCTGGGAAAGCATTGCGAGAAAGTAATCCAATCATGTCCTCACACAAATCGGCTCGGTCCACTTCGCAGTCGTAGTTGACGAAAAGCTCAACCATGAAGCTAGGTATCCGGGACAAAACACCAATGCTTTCTACCATGGCTTCTCGGGCTTCCGGCCTCCTTGAACCACCTTCAAGTCCTAGCTTTTGTCGGTCCTTGACGGGAACAGGCGTAGACCTGCCGCTGTTCGCCTGTGAGGCCGGTTGTTTGACGAGTTTTGGTGATTGCGGAATGCCTTCATATAGCGAGGGGTCAATCCCAGGTTCACGAGGGATTTCCACTCGAGGATGAAGGCAGGCCACAAGGTATGAAATATAAAGTTCTTGCTGCAGTTTCAATACGGGTCTGCAAGTAGACAGCAAGGTACCGGCAACTCGGAGGGAGCTCGTAAGAATGGCTATCTGTTCAGACCTGACCAATTGGAAGAGGTATCGACAGAGATCATCTTTGGCCAAAACGGCCAGACTAGGGTGCCGAGCAATTGAGGGCCCTGCTACCTCCAGAGCGACATCGATAATTCGGAGTGCCATCACTCTCATGGCATCAGTATGTTGCCGGTTGTGGGGATCCAACAGATCGATCAGAACACGGAACAATTCTCTTATCGATGGCAAGGAATATGGCTGGACATCGGCTTCGGGGTCATCATGCGGGCTGGGTGGTGCAGCCGCTGCACCGCTATGGTTTCCCTGCTCGGGCGATCCTTCACGGCTTGTGCTGTGCCTTTCGGCTGCCGCTGTGTCTGCACTGATAGCCGATAGGTGCTGGGATGTCACCGTGTCCCCATTGACGGATGGGTCCATTTTAAGGCGAGATAGTGGGTCCTTTTTTGTGTCTTCGCCCGCAAATGGGTCCGGTCCTGCGGGCATGCCTTGATCAAGATGCGACAGCCGCCCGAAAATCACTTGGCACATTTTCACCATTGCCATTTCCGCAGATCTCCGGAGCACCTCTGACAGACGACCTTGGCAGCACATGCTCAGTCCCGTCTCCATCATCTCGCAAACGCTCTCATCCCCCAACAGCTCGCCCTCGGGTCGGGAAAGCATGCCCTCCATCAACTTGAGAATCCGCAACAAGACAATCTCGTCCGCCGAAGAGTCGCTCGCTTCGAATCGACAGTGTGTAATCGCCGCTGACAGTAGTTGCATCGCCATGGAGAGTCGTGGGGAGTTTGGATTGATAATGTTGTATGAGAAGAACTTGGTGATAGCGACCAAGGCGAGGGAGGTAATTGCGGCGGAGGTCGATGAGGAGCGGACAACCTGTAAGAATGGATGAAGGAGGGCTGGGGTATCAAACGTTCGAATGTCTTTGCATCCTTTGAGATCGCTCCGCAATCGTGTAAAGGCCGATATTAACGGGTTATCCTGCATGCTCTTCCCTTTTTTGCCTCGAAGGCCCCACCGATTGGCCAGAGCATGATCGTCATCGCGAGGAGTCGATTGGGTGCTCTTGCGAGGGCTCGGAGGAGCAGACGTCTCCGGCTCGTAAACACGAGAGGCTCCATTGCCGCCCAAGATGGCGGAGACCGAGGAGTGAGCCCAGCGGGCATGTTTGCGCATGGACGAGGTGACGGTAATACATTCAGTGGTCACCAAAGCCACCGGGTCGATGGCAATGGGAAGGTTCGAATCCATGGTGGAATCGAGCATCACAAGAGATGCTGGTGGCACCATGTTGGAGGTCGGAACAAAACAGATGGTCTCTCATCATACTGCTGCTTGCCTGTTCGAGGTTAGCGTCTCCCCCGCCTGCTCACCGCCTACACCAGGGGCTGTAACGATTGAGTTACAGTACATACGATAATGGGTGTATTAAACATCTTTCATTGGTTTATAGTAGCCACACTGGAGTAACCTGGTATTCTCCGGTATTAGACTGCATCCATGGGTGGGATTCCACATTGTTGACACGGCACTACATCTACATACTCCATAGTACGCGTACGTATAACTTCAATATCAGGATGTGATAGCAAACATGAAAGTATGAGAGATATGCATGTTTCTAACTGTATAACATCAGGGATTCTGCTTATTGTTTTACGTCTGGGTCGGTATATTTTCCAAGTAAACAAAGATCAATTCCACATCGGATATTATGTTTCAAATGACTCATGACTCTAGCCATCCTGTCCAAGGTATAATCGCATTGTTATAATATGACCTAGAACATCCTCTCTCTATGAAACGTGCAAAAATTAAGCTCGTGTAGCCATCTGAAACGAAAGAAGCAAACAAGTGGCAAAACCCATGTGCTCCAGATGTGACTTGTCATACTCCTTGCAGCGGTTGGGGATAGCAACGTAGACTGTACAAGCGTTGGCCGGACAGTAACAGAAACAATAAAAACACCATGAAGCCCAAAGAGAATCCTGAGTTTCTCAGCTCCACCATTCTCTTAGCAGGGCGCTAATACCCGCAATCGGGCTATCGTGATATCAACCCACCGCTTCTCTCCCCGCCAAAACAAACTCCCCTCAATCTCACACACTCTCTCTGTTTGGCCTTTCTTTCCGCCTTTCTTTTTCTTAACCTGCCTGATCCCATGAATTGATTGGTGACTTCCTATCCCTCGGCTTCCATGGAGGGGAGCGCGATCGCGATCGCATCAACCATAGGATAATCCTATATCGCGAACTGTCATTCCCTCATCCCGAAACCAAATCCTCTCATTGAAAACACCTTGCGCCGCTGCGCTTCCTTTCTCTCTTTGCATCGCGCCTGCTACGCCCGTCGGCGCATTCCATTTGTTTATCGCGCATAGCGCCTGCCTGGCCAGCTTATTGCACTTGCACGTTTACACGGAATAATTTCACCATGGCGACTATTGCACCTCCCCCGAGTCCTACGCTATCGGACCTGCCTCTCGAACAACTTAGCCTTTACCATGTTATCGACTCGTGTTTATCATCCATCCTCGTGTTCTACGGCGCTGTCTCCACGGCCAATGCGACTGTCAGCAGCTCGCGCATTCAAGCCCATATCTTCACAACAGCCGGCTTTCAAAGTTATCCTCGAATAACGGTCTCTCCCGCTGCTCCCGTGTATGCGGCGGTCAACCACCTACCCCGCGACAAACAAGGTGACGAGGTCTGTCGCGGACTGGCAGTGAGCATGTTGAGATACTTTGCCGAGCTGTCTGAGCCGGTCAAGCACCGTCTGACGGGGGTGGCTCGTGCAGGTCGGCCCGGAAAGCCCCCAAAGATGTTTGATGAAATGCACGCGGCAGATTTGGCCAACCGGATGGTCAAAGTGGATGATCCAACGGACATCATTCGAGATATTCGGAGCGCATATCAAGAACGCAAAGTTCCATGGATTGATATCGATGTTGTACTCCCTGCGGACACTATACAACCATCCAAGCGACGCGAGAGCGCGGGATCTGACATGGAAGCTAGCCAAGACCCCCAGTACGGACCATACACACCACTCATCGAGGCGCTGGGGGATCCTATGTTCTTGCCAACATCTCGACTGAAGCGGGCGCCTTCTCAACCGACCAATGTCAGCAAATCGCGGACTTTTGCGAGAAGCCAGAAAGAGGCTCTCCGTTTAACAATGTGTGAGCTTGTTGATACCGAGGAGCGATACGTTGCGAAGCTGTATTCCCTTGTCCATGAGGTTGCGGACGAATTCCGCCAAAAGGCGCATGAGAGGCGGCCATCAAGCACCAGCCCCTCCGAGGAAGCTTTGGCAGCATTGTTCCCACCGTGTTTGAATGACATTCTGAGTATCAACCTTGGCTTTCTTGATGTCATTCGACAGGTCCTGGATGAAACAGAGAAAGATGCCATTACAGATATTGGCCATGACACGGAGCTTCCTTCTACGCGAGGACGCTCAAGGGACAACAAAGATGCGCTCGGAGCCGTAGCATTTGCCAAGGCCCTCCTCGAATGGCTTCCTCGATTTTCAGAGCCATACAAAGATTACATGCGCGCGCACACCGGGTTTACCCAGACTTTGAATTCGTTCATGAAGGATAGGGATTCTAGCTTTTCGAGAAGAGTATACGAAACCGGAGAGCAGAGATTGCGATCTTTGCTGATGGAGCCCGTTCAACGACTTCCTCGGTATAGTCTTCTAATCGACACCATGACAGGCAGTCTGCCCTTGGTTCATCCGGCTGTGAGAACTCTGTTGAAAGCGCGAGACATTGTGAAGGACATTTGTGCATTGGATAATGACTCCCCATCCAGCCATGCACAAGGCCTAGAACGATTGAGAGAGCTTGTTACTGGATGGCCTGCCAAGACTTTCCCCGAAGGTCGCTTGATCACCGCTGTCGATTTCAACGAGATTACCCCTCCATACAACCTGGATACCCAGTCATCTGGCCCTAATGCAGGGATCTTGCTTCTCTACAAAAATTGTCTAGTTCTTCTGGCAAAGCCTGCTGAAAGCAAAGCTACCGCCCGTGCGTTGTTGGCTGATATTGACAATGCAGCCTCGCCTACCGCTGATATGTCCATGTCTTTACCTCAATCGGAACTCCAAGTTGCAAAAGTATTGGAATTCCACAAGGTTCGATGTATGCAATCCACCTGTGGCCGAATGCTGTTTGTTTTGCCCATCGCAAGCAACACCATACCGGCCGACATAAACACACCATCGGACTTGCTTGCATTGGAGTTGACAGCCATGTACGAAGGAAGAGCCAATCGCTTGATTGAGGAAATTTCAAAGGCGAAGATTGAAGGCCGATTTCCAGAAAGCGAACGAGAAGGAGGAAAGTGGTCCTTACGGAGCCCTACTGGTTTGGCCAGTAATGTCGGTATTTTGGCCTGCGTGTGTGAGTATGGCCAAAGTCCCACGTTGAGCCAGGATTACTCGTCCCAAATCCGAGTTGTATTTGATACCTCCAAGGCTGTCTGTGGACAAATCTTGAATAGCACTAATCTGGAGGTTGTCATATCGATATCTCCACCAAATGGAGACCAATATAGATTGGACATCGAGACTGTGGTTGGCTCTGGATCTACCGATCTGATCACAGTGGACACCTTTGTCCCCACTCTCTCACGACGCCTTCAATATCTTTTGTCGCCTTTACACAGCCCTCGAAACCCGATATTGACGGAGCCACTGGTTCATTCTAATTTTGAAACCCTTCGGTATATCGCCAGTAGCCTGATCACACAAGTCAAGTCTTCGCGAGGATTCCGACCACCTTCGCCAACCAAACTGATTTCCAACCTTTTGGGGGGTAGTCGTGACAATGTCCCAACACTAAAAGGACCCAGTTCAGCAACTTTGACCGGCGAATTTCCGAAAATGCCTCCACCAAGAGGCACTTTGTCACGATCAAACACGTTGCCTTCGTCACTTCCCGGTAAAGAAAAAGAAAAAGAGAAGGACAAAGACAAGGAAAAAGAGGAAAGTACTAGTAAAATCTCGGTTGTTGGCGCTTCCGATTCTCGGGGGTTGGATGCCCAGTTCAGCTTGCTGGAACAAACCTTTGCAGCTTATATCCTCTCCCTGCAGTCTAGAAGTGGAAACATCCTGGGCCGAATGCTTCGTGCCAGAGATAATGCCGACCGGGCACCGGTCAATGAGCTGTACAACATTTTGCTCGAAGACCCAAGCAAGATTCAGGCTGCCGCCGAAGTGCCTGTTGATACGTTGTTTGTTGCATTTGAAACCTTCTTGGCGAACGCATGGAAAAGAAGCATGGGTCCCGTTCTGAGCTCTTCTTCTTTGAAATGGATCCAGAGCCAGTTTGACACCATGATCCCGCGCGACTTTGACGAGCAATTCCGCAGATTCCTTTCGGAAATGAGTCCGCAGAACAGACGAGCGCTGGCTGCAATCATTCGGCTGCTTGCTGAGCTGCTCGATGCATCAGGGAATGATGGGGATCGTGGTGCCCTGACCATGGCGTTTGCTGAGGTAATAACAGAAGACGGAGATCCTATCCATCACGTTTCTCTTTTGGATCGACTGGTCGATGACTTTGACAACCTCTTCGAAGATTTCATCCCCGGTGGCACTTCAGTGGAAGGAACCCTAACTGTCAATCAATCGAAGACCTCACATGGCAATACCGGATCTGTTGGCTCTAATTCTTCTTCTTTCCGCAAACGATTCGGCTTTTTGCACAAGGACACTTCAAAGAGCGAGAAGAGTGAAAAAGGTGAAGGAGAAAGCAAAGTTGCTTCAATTCTACGGACATTGAGCAAGAAACAAAGCCCAGCTGGCTCAGAGCCCAACACCCCGAAAGGCTCCCTGATACGATCCAAGTCGACCGATGTGGACGCCCGGTTGGGATTCCTTCGCCCTACATCCCGCGATCGCCCCTACGGCTTTGCATCTGAAGAAACTATCTCAAGACCAGGCACTGGCTACGAAAAGCCACCATCTTTGTCCTCTGTCCGAGGAATATCTGATGATGGCGTGCCCAGAGTTCGTAGGAAACGCAGGAGCTCACTGTCGGACCTGAGACCAAATACGGCATCCTCAGATTCATCCAACATCTCTCCCACTCAGCAACTTCGTCCGGTAACACCCTCTAGCCGCCCACGAGGAGAGGTTATTACACCCACTAGACAGCCCAGGCCTCAGAGCAGCTATATTCCAGCATCGCCTGCGCGTGGCAAGTCACCGGCGAAATCGGGTTCACCAGTACGATTAGGATCACCCATTCGCAGAATGTCTCCCAATCGACCTTCTACACCCAGCCGGAAGGAGAACATTGATCCTAAGACGCCCTACACGGAGAGGACATCCAAAACCCGAGGCAGTGTTTCAGAATCGCCTGCCGACGAAAATAGACGATCTCGTGCATCTGGTATTCCTCAACGGGCGCCAGGCCTTCGAGAGCGCCCGACGACCAACGGCTCCGATAGCAGACGGCCACAGCCATCGTCTTCTTCGCAGAAGCCGAAAATACGGATGCAGAGTCCACAAAAGGTTGGCCAAGGCTTTCGCTATCTGATGAGATCATTTAGCTAACATTGATATAGCTACGCGATCGTGTGCAGCAGGAAAAGAAGGACCAATCAGCTACTCATGCAGGCTTCAAAGATGAGCTCACGGCACTTGGTGACGAACTACGATCGTTCACGTTTGCACCAACGAAACCGCTCGGTTTGGACTTCAGTATGGACCGCACAAACAGCTGTCCATCTTCTGATAACAATGCAGCCCTTGAAGCTCGCATGCGCACCCTCGAGGCCCGGTTCGATATGCGTAGTGGAGAATACAATGGCCGCACATCTGCCCTTGAAAAAGATTTGGAGTCGTCTTTGATTCTCAGCGAGCGACGCGTGAAGAAACTTGACGAGCTTTATCGCGAAGCGAGCGCCGAAAACGAGGCGCTTTATGATCGATTCAATACCGAACTCAGCAAGATTGCCAAGGACGTTCGATCAGGAAACGGAGAGGACTCCTTGAAATCCCAGCTGGCAAGTGCTCTAGACGAGATCAACCGGGTTAAGAAGGAGAACTTCCGACTGAAACGAGAAGTTGGAGGCCTTCGCGCCCAGCATGCCGCTGCTGCCCTGGTCAAGGCGAGCGAACAATGACAGCATTCACGATATCGAGGGTTTCGCATTCCTTTCCCTCATTTCCTTTCTCAACACATCAACACACATCAACACACACCAACGCTTACCAACACTGACCAACACTTGTCATATTTATTCTTTCCTTTCACCTTGTATTTTGATACTCCACAAACCTTTGAACGCACCTTCATTTGCATATCATATCCATGATCATTTCTTACTTGTATTCATTCCGAATTCTTGTCATCCCCATACTGGCCTATCCGCACAGATGGCCATTGATAATACATGCATAGCTCAGGAGATCAAGTTATTGCAGGGCTTGTTTTTTGATCGTCTAAATGTCGTTGTCGTGTACACTAAGCGTCTTCAGTGTCTTCAAGGGGCCAGCCCATCAGGCGTAGCGCCTCTGTGTCAATCCTTTTGTACATCCACTGCCATTTCAATTTCCAGTGCTTTCCATAATGCACCAATTCCACCTCCTTGGGAGAATCATATTCTGCTCCATGACCCTGTAGACGGCAATCTAGAGTCGGGAATGCCAAGAGCTCAGAACTCGCCTGATCCACAGAATTCTCTCTAGATCCACTCTCTACTTTCTCCAAAAGAGGGAGAGTAAAGCGCAGTGAAGCTGGTGCTTCGGTTGCTAATAATGCTCGTGTCTGTTCCCAGAATTTCAATTTCGTCGCATCGATAACACGTTCCTTCTTCGGCCCTGTTCCCTCGGCGGCTGTACGCATCCTTTGCATATCTGTTTGTTGGAATGGGCGTAGACGGATGGAAAGACTTTGCAATTTGCTCAATGCACGCGGATCCAGTGTTGGATCACTTGGCGTAAGACTAAACCGTAGCCAGTATCGATTATCCCATAAGCTCCATGGGTTGTATTCGCCCCGTGGCTGGACATAAAGACGCTTAATAGGGTCCCGACCTTTCATAAAGGGTTGGCGGGATAGCAGCCAGATATTGTGACCGTCGTCGTTTGCAAGGGGCTGGAAGATAACCCCACCTAGGGTAAAGGCTTGTTTCTGGTGTGCACCGTGATTGGTAGTGGTGGTTTGAGGGACTTCTGAGTCGGGGAAGACGCGGGAAACCATTGGCTCATAGCTTCGCAACGCAAAATGGTTATCGGGGAATGGAGAAACCAGTTCTGTGATGCGGCGGAGGACGAGGGTTTGGATCTGTTTGATTTGGAACGTTGACAGGGAAGCGATTTGGGGGTCGATGGATTCGAGACTTGGGTTTAGGAATTGGATCACTGCTGATCCGGTTCCAGGATTGAAATCCAGTAACCGGCATTGAGATGATAGTAGGGAGTTGGAGAGTTCTTTTGAGACTTCGAGGAGGTTTTGGCTTGAGCGGATTAGGGAGAGGATGGATTCGGATCGAAGGGCTCGGGGTAGGGAATTAGATGATACGAGGCTGCGGATGGCGTTGCGGGGAGTAAGGGTTGGGTCGAAGTTTGTAGGATCCGAGACGTAGGGGACTTGGTTTTTGCGGCATGTTTCCACGAGACTGGATTTTGGGAAGGACAGGAGAGGACGGCAGAGGAATATACCGCCGCTTGCGAGGTATGAAGTTGTAGGGCTGAGATAGGATCCATGTTTGGCGTGCTCTGACTCAAGGCTCGGATCAGGGAACGTGATGACTCCTTGGCTTCGCCCGATGAAACGGATTTTAGTTTCAGGAATGGTCTCGGGTTTCAAAGGCATCGATAGAATTGACCCGCTCTCGGAAATTCCATAAAGGCCATGGCATTCTGGGATTCGAGCCACTTCGGGAATGCCGCCAAGACCAAGTCCCCTTGCACCGGAGGAAAGTCGCCAAATGGTGGTCTCAATGTTATCATCTTGATGATGACCCAAGAGTAGTGTTCCAATGCGGAATCTCTGACAGGCGGAGCCAAGGGCCTGGAAACGGAGTCGTCGGGCGTGAGTTTCAAAGGCTGACGGCATAGGAATAGATGCGTCTGATTTAGAGGATTTCTGGCTCTTGCCAGTAGTGTACTTGGACCAATCCAGGCTTAAGATATAGGTTTTAATATCTGTGAAAAATTGATTAGACGTTGCTGCGCAAAGAAAGGTATAGGACTCTACCCATATCACGAAGCCAACCAGCCACCTTTTGGGCTTCATCAGTGCTTTCTGGGCGAGCGCGATGATCGACCACAAATGCAGTTACAGAAATGGCCCCGGCTACCTCAGGCGAACGTTCCAGCTGCTTACACAGGTACGCCAAAGCCATTGAGTCGGCGCCGCCGCTGACAGCGATTCCTGCCAATTCGCATTAGAAATGATCGAATAAGTATAAAAAATTGGACCCCAAGGGCTCACCAATTCTTCGTGGAAGCGAAAGCACATCTTTGTCATCGACGGCTCCTTTCTTATAGTCGACATTGCCAGGCTTGATGCGAGCCCGTCGCGACCCGGACCATGCTTGTTGGAAGCACCGCTGGAACAGAAACGGCGAAATCGATATGTTACCTGGAGCCATATCTGCTCTCTCCCCTGGTAGAGCTTATTTTAACACCAATTTCAAGTCCATCATCGATTTGTAGATCGTGTCGCGCGCAGGAGAATGATATCGTCGGTCCGGCAAATTGGTTTTTCCGAGAGGACGTGACCGGCCTTCGCGCAAGAAAGTACCTGAGATGATCGCTGTATAATCACTATAATTATCGGTATATACGTGTATTAATAGATACAATATTACTCAATACCACAGATTATCAGCTGAAATAGGGGGGGAAAATATAATAATAGAGAAAATTATTGTAGGGCCGTGATATATATCTACAAGGCCCTTGTTCTCGGATTTTCTCAAGGCCTTGCGAAGTGTAATACATCCGCTGGAAACCACTTTTATATCCCAGGACAATCAGGAAAAGCAGCCAAATAAGCGCCCTCAATCTCACGACCCATACCCCCAACACCTTCAAAAATCACAGCAGACTTCATAGACCGAACAAGAACTTCCACACCATGCCGCAATTCCTCAGTCAATCTCTCAACATCAGAAATTTCCGACGCAGGGCTGGGCTTATTGAGAAGATGATAACAAGTCGCAAGCCGATCCGTCGCCATACAGGCGCGGAGCCGGTGCAGTAGCATGAGAAGGGCATAACAGCCTTGCATGGCCGAGCATGCAAAGACAGGGATTATTCTAGGATATATGACAGATCCAAATGATGAATCATGTCTGCCTGCCAGTGGAGGTCGTACTTCCCTGTTTTGACTGTCAAGGGAAGTTGGAGACGGGAGAGAGCGGAATATTGATGCTATCGCGAGTGACGACTTGAGACAAATATTTGAGGATTCTTGTTCGGTGAATGGGAACGGATTTTCGCTGTCAGTTGCCCATTTTGGTGTGCACATATTCGGCGAGAACCCGTGGCTGTTTATTGATGTGAGATCGCAGTATTTGTCTAGGAAGAGTGGGATATCCATAAAGGCTCTGAACCGATGGAGCCGTACGCGAGCACTAGAAATGTAAATTGATGTACAACCTGGGATAGGGAGCACTACTCACGTATGGATAAGTAAGCGGCTGATCATCCACATTGTTTGAGCCACAGGTGCTTCGGGTGTTTCGTTGAACGCCGCCAAAAGGTGGCGGTCTGCTTCAGACATCAGAGATACAATCTTTGAGTCCAATCGCTGTATTCGGCCGCTAAAGTCGGATAAATCGGTCATTTCGTCAACACGTTCGATATTCTGCACCATTTTGTTGGCTTCGAAAAGAACTTCTTGTGCTTTCATAATCATAGGCCATGGCTTGATAGAATCAGTGGGTGATCAATGAGTTACTCTGAGGGGAAAAAGGGCAAATACCTGCAAGTAGACATCAAATTTAGGATAAGGAGTCGTAATTCGTGGGTCGTGGAAAGAAATAATTGGGGGCTACTATCGCGGTCAGTTAAATCCAGTGATTTTGAGCGCCGAGCTGACTCCTTACCGCAAGATTGATATTTGACGATAGGTAAGTCGACCATGACTATAGAACCATTAAAAGCAGCCCACTCACTTCTAAACAAGATTTAACATACCGTCATCCACCAGGTTCGTCTCTGTGCCTCGGAAAATTCAGTTACTGTGTCGTCAAGACTGTGAAGAGATATGTCCATAGCCGTTGTAATGGCCTGGTTGACTCGAGCCCGAATCCTTGATATGTTTCCTCGCTGGATATACTCATAGACACCAAGGACAACAAGAGCCAGGATCGGTTCAAGCTGAGCAGGCAACCGAGGATGCAAAGAGCTTCGCACTTCACACGAATCCGTATCAGACACTGCACTCAATCCAGGTGACAGGTCGTCGATCTCTTTCTCTACGGCAGCCAACGCTGTCTGGGCAAAGAGCTGCGCATACGACCGCCTCAGTGTGAGACTCGTATCGGTCGTTGGTAGTTGATCTTCAGCAACAGGTATTAGAACCAACATGGCGGATAAGGCTAGGGCCAGTGATGACTCTGGCCAATGTGGTATTTGGGACTTCTCGGCCTGGGAGTTTTCTCCGAAAGGCCGGATCACCGTTGGTCGATCTTCATACTGAGGCGTCACTGGGGGTGGTAGTAATGGAAGATATGAATGAAGATAGAGGTAGTAGGAATTGACACTGTGCAATCAGTCAGTCTGCAGCTCTACCTTGAATGCCGTCTGTTCTTGCACGTACATGTCTCCTTCGGAATGATAAGCGCGCAACATTGGTGGTTCAGCCCCAGCTTGAGTGGCTAAGTCCAGAACGCTGTCCGCATGTGGAGTAAGTTGGCCCCAAATTTGCTGAGCTCCATCTCCAACAGAGAGAGCCTCTGGTGATAGATCCAGGTTGTGGATACCGGCAAATGGCGATACCAAGCCGATCATGTTGTCCAGGAATGGTTCTGACCACAAATTAGAAAGTGATCTCGAGCTTAGAAACAGTCAATTTACCAAATTCTTCAGCCACATCAGATATCGAAGTGCCCGATGTAGTCGATTTGCGCTGTGCCTCTTCATATCGGGCTCCTCTCCGAGGACCACCCCGGCGACTGGGCTGGTAATAGCAATCTCTTTTCTTGCCTGTGCACTAACCATGAAAGGACATCAGTGAATGGAAGATTAAACCCGTATTTTGCCTGGACATACAACACCACAGGGATGATGACCGTCGCAACGGGTCTTTGAAGATCGGCTGTGAGCAATGTCAGCTTGCGAGGCAACTAGTAATCAGTAATAAATGTGTTACTCACCATGGAAGGCAAGCAGCCTTCACAGGGGGCTTGACAACTCGAGGCATACTGATTATCTAGGACGATGTAGATGGCAAGTTAACGTCTGCGTTGTATGGGACGTCACCATGCACGTGACATGTATACACTGGTCGATTCCAGGGGCTATAAAGTCAGGCGGAAAGAATGACTCAGTTCTTGAATGATGGACTGATGTATAGATAAAGCCAATAAGCTGTCGCATGTATGGCATGAGTGGGCAATTCGAAAGTAGGAGTTTACTGTTCGGCGTTTGGTCAGCAGACCAAACGCCGAACTCAACATATCATTGGCAGATATCCGCCTTCGGGGATTGGTCCTATAGTCCATTTTGCCTCATGAGGTTCAAGGGTGTGGAATATGAGTTAGAGTGAGATGGAAATTGAAATACATGTGGGTTTTGTTGGCCACATCTTCAATATCACACCATACGCCAGAAGTATAGAATCGATAACTTAGTCAACCGACCGAAGGAGTATAGTTGAATAATCACTAATATAATTTGGGGATTAATGGAAGAGACATGCTTAACCGGAACAATTTCTTTACAGCCCGGGTTCATTGACAGCACCTTTTCCCAACATTAGGCGCCTCGAAAGTATCCAATCGACAGAAGCAAGACGAAGTCACAGGAACGTCAGCAACAGCAGCCGCAATAGCCAGCTGCGGCTGAATAACACTTGCCTCATCAGTCCGACCAAGGCGCACCAAACATTCATGATAGCCCTGCAAAGCCCATACATTATTCGGATGCCGTCGCGCACGAATGAGAGTACTATCAAGACCCAGATCCGCACGGTAGACAACCGCCGCATCCTCCACATGACCCTGCTCTAGTAAAAGCGCAGCATATGCATGGCGGGTTGGTTGCATCCAGCTCCAGGGCTCACTGTAGCCCAACCCATCATCCAACTCAATTGAACGGCGCAGAGCTTCGAATGCTTCCTTGTAGTTTCCGCGACGGTACTCGATCTCCCCATCTAACATTTCTGATGCCACCCCAAGGATATCGACGCATTTGTTGGGCCAGTCCAAGCGGGTGTCTGGAACTCGCTGCCGCGCTGCTCGGTATAGTTCACGTTGGTGCTCCGCCTCGGCAACCTTTCCGGTAGCCGCGTATGCTACACCCTTGGCGTAGTGTATGATGGCTATCGTCATGCAATATATTTCTGGGTCTGTGGGGATTTGCATCTGGATTATTTCATGCCACATGCCGAATCGAATCATGACATGAGCGCGCACAGACATGAAAACCTCGATGTAGTCTGACATGGCTGATAGCAATTTATAAGGTAGGCTCGCTTCCATGCGGTCCACAGCATCAAAGGCAGCCTGCTTCTGACCGGCGAACATGGCTGCGTATATAAGTGAGTGATAAGTATGTAGACGATAAACTGAGTAGAAGTTAAACGGGCCTTCGATTCCCAGCCATTTTTCGTCGGCAATTGCGGCGCGCTGATTACCACGCACAGCACTGCGGTAGTCTCCGACCAGGACGTCCAAATGAGAGGGCATATGATGGATGTGGCCAGCATCTGGAACAAGATCGCGGAGGTGGTCAGCGGGCCTCAAGCCAAGCTCTGGGAAAGGCGACATTTCAACAAGATGGATGTATATGTGTAGAATTCCAGGGTGCTTCAAGGCATCTTTCTGTTCGAGAGCCTTCTCAAGAACCCTTTTCGCCTCCATAGTACGGGTTCCAAGGTTTGGTTTTCCAGTAACCAAATCCCACAGCTTCCAGGGGGTGAGGCTGATCATTGCATCGGCATAAAGAGTGACCACGTCCAAATCATCAGGGAAGCTTTCATATGCTTCTTGCATTTCATCGGCATATGCGACATTCTGGGCAGCTAGCTGTTCCATATTGGCAGGCTGGTCACTCTGATAACGAGCAGCGATTGCCTTTGCGAGAGCCTGCTCCACAGGCGATGCATTGGCGGCGAGCTGTTTTGCCTTGCATGCAGCTCGGTATGTGTTCTCGACAACGGATTTCAACTCGTTGCCGAGGAAGTCCCAAGGCTGATTGTAGTTGGGACCAAGAGAGTAGGCCAATCCCCAGTAGGCCATCATACAAGACTCATCATGCACGATGGCCTGCTTAAAACATGCGGCTGACTCTTTGTGATTGAAGGAATATGCCCATGTCAGGCCGCGATTAAACCACGTCTGGGCTTCCGGGCTGGTCGTGGTGATGGTCCTCTTGAATGACCCCAGATTGTAGGGATAGTCGTCCATCATCGAAGCTTTTGTCATCCTGATCCTATAATGCGGCGAGGTGGCGAGAAGAGGATGAAGAGTGAAGTTGGCATTAAGCGGGGTTGCACACGAGGCTCTTCCGCCCGTAAATGCGCCCAACGGATTTGGGCGACCTTGAAGGGTTCCGTCCCATTTCCTCTTGTGAGAAGAACAGTACTTTTGTTGCATTGTATTGGATCCCAGGCTGACCTGCGAACGCTCCCCAGGATTGTCGGTGGATCCCATGGGCCCCTCTATACTGTCGTCACAGAGGTTGATCTGATTGTTTCTTGATCTCACAATCCTGGAAAGTCGCAGATTGTACAAACTATTCAGACACTACACTTGATTTATAATATATGGCCAGGACCCTGGGGTTCCTATTTTCCCCGCCGGTGTGGGATCATGCCACCCATCGACACCCACTTTTTTGTGCACTAAATGTTGTGAGCAAATAGGGGGGATCATTATCTATACAAGACATACGGGGTAAATATTATCATCTTCAATCTGATTGCCAACTATCCCAACGTTGGAGGGATTAAAGTCACCTTCACTCGTGAGCTCAAGATAGCGTCGGGGCGCGCCAACAATATATTGTAGAATATATTGCTGAACACCATTCATTTGCGGCGAGATTAACAAATTTACCAGAATGATCTTGTTCAGGGGTCAGAATAAACAGAGTAGCATGGCACCATACCGGCCGGAGGAAATGAAGTAGGCCTAGATCAATCGAGAAGCCCATGTCAAGGCACCACCCGAAGAGGGTGCTTCTCCAATGACACGACCTTGAGCTACTGGGCGCGTGAGGTACAAGAGGCGCGTGGGATATGAGTTTGTTGGATACATCCTTGAAGGATCCTACATTGAGCAAATTGGAGCTCTGTCTAAATCCTGGTGTGTCTGGCGTTCAATGCAAAAACCCCATTCTCTATAGATATAACTTGAGACGATCCGGCCCCGATAACATTGCGCTGTCTTTCCAGAGGCATTTTCACACTTTACAGGAGCCACAGGGAAGATCTTTATAATGTTAGGTGCGTAGGATAAACAGCCGCTAAATGAAGATGTTTCAGTTCATATAGTTGCCTAACAAGGCCATGGAGAAAGACATAGCGGGTCGTGAAAGGTACCGAGGGATTTCCGCGAATAAGTACTTACCAGAGGGGGGAAAGAAATGGATAAGTCTATAAAAAGCAAACATGCCCGCTGACCAGACTATCTACAGCACCATGTTGTCTTCCAGAGTATTTCACCCCAGAACCAATAACACGATGAAGTTAACCCAGAGGCTCGTTGCCCCAAATGCCGGGACCTGCAGCTATTGGGTAGATACAGTAGAAACTGCATCCAAATATGTGACGAGCCTGTATGCGGCGACGAAATTCCTATTCGAGTCCCATGCATTGCAGATCCCTAGGCTGTGTCCTTCTAGCTAAGCCTTTCAATTGAGTAGGCAAACGGCTCTCGGCCCGAAAAAAGCAGAATCGATCTGCTTATGGATATTGCTCTACTGTATATCACTTTTATCTCGGGTGATTCATCTTTTCTATCATCCATCACTTGGCCCCCACATCTCCCTTGACTCACTGCATCACACAGCGCCCTGAGACAAGTCACCACCCAATCACCGAAAATATGGCATCCTATTTCTAGACTTTCACGGGGGATGCAGTACCCTCATCGAGGATCGTCTCAGAGAAGCTCCTTTCCAAACGTTCGTGCTCCTAGCTTGTTCGTGGATGCTCTCTATCCCGGCTATAATATCCCTTGTGGTTCGTTACTGGCCACCATTCGAATCCGACACTGTCAGACCTCGTCTGGAATGCCGGACATGTGGAAGCACCGATGTTATCGAGGTTCCCGGTACGGAGACCTGAGTACCGAGAGTGGAAGGTCTGAGATTTGGGGGAAACGCCATATGGCACTAGGGCACGGCTGATCACCGGCTTGGCTAGGAATAGAAGTTCGTCTTCTGGTCAGCCTCATCGGGCATAATTTTCTTTACTTTTCCGCTTAATGGATGTTTCTCTTGGTCGCTATATGCATGTTTAGTGTAGCTTATTTTGCATTATTGAAGGCTAAGCTTATTCTAGAATTGATGTACCTGAATATGTCTGACTGCAGGGCTGCAGGCTAGGATATTCCTAATGCTTCATGTTTTTACGCCCCTGATTATTCAACTTTGAGGGAGGAATATTCCTGCTCGTTACCACTGAGTGTATAGCAGAAAGAGGAAATTGCTATAGAGCGGTGCTTTTGATTGGTCTCCTTCATTTCTTGGCTTTCATTCCTGAGCAGGCTATCTGTACTGTATACCTCAGTGCTATCCAATATTGAAACCTTGCCAAGCTGTAGCCTCATCAGGACCACAAGCCCCTTCCAGTAATCCCATTCTCCAAGCCATGCTCAGCTGATGATCGTCCGCGGAGGAGGGCTTAAACATCAACACACAATTTGACTAGTGAATATCCCACAGTCCAATACCACGAAGGAAGACCAACCACTGGAGCTGAGTTACGAACATACTAAGTCCTGAATAGCATAACGTCTATCTCGTCTGCATGAATGTAACCCCAAGCATATTCAATTTTGGACAAAGACACCGTGACCAAGTTACTCGTCCGCATAGGAGTTGCCTATTCGGTAAAGTCAGCATCCTCAGCAGAGACAATCCCACCAGCAAACGAGAACTATAAAGACCCAAGAAGCCCACCGCAAAAGAGACCATCCAACAACTCGTTCAATCATCCCAAGAAACCTCAAACCCAAAGCCAACCAAGCACCGCCAACCACCAAGATGTTCGCCTCGACCATCATCACC
>ERZ1673737.1525-NODE-1525-length-22002-cov-8.673486_pt1 | contig 22002 bp, 18 predicted proteins | sample MGYA00580211_ERZ1673737 | MGnify/ENA primary metagenome ERZ1673737 (study PRJEB41218, sample SAMN15661789) | gut metagenome | host: Homo sapiens | place: Canada: London | collected 2015-08-20/2019-03-30 | study: EMG produced TPA metagenomics assembly of... | reverse complement strand
ATTTTCTGTATTTACACAGTGAAATAATCAGCCATTCACACGACGCACTGCGTGCCACGCATGCATATAAGCTGAGAGCATAGTCTCTATTGTGTTGCATGCGCAGATTTACAATTAGGTATGTTATTCTTCACTCTATATAAATTTGCGCATGCGACATAACGAATATTATGTCATCAGCTTGTGGCATGCGTTGCATACGGTGCCGTCAAGTAAATGGAGCAAATCTGAAGCAGAAATCCGAGACAAGACGGTAGGTTGATTTTCGTTACCGCAGCGAGCATAGCCTGCTTCCGTGAGTGTGTCTGAGCACGCAGTCTTTGCGTGCGAGTTCGCGGGAGGAGGCAGAGATAAGCGGCGCAGCGGAGGTAGAAAATCATCCGTGTCTGTCTGGATTTCTGCTTCAGATTTGCCTTTTACACAGACAAACAATTTACATAAAAAGCTCCAGCACAAATACCACGACACAGGACAGCACCGCTACCTGGAAGAGGCTGCGTCCGAACCAGGCCAGTATGATACCGACCACCAGTGCTGCAAGTCCGGCCACGGGGCTGTTTGTTGCTTCCATGATAGCCGGAAATGTCATAACGGCCAGTGTGACATAAGGCACATAGTACAGAAATGACCGGATGGTTTTATTTTTGATCTCTCTGCGGATCAGTGTCAGCGGAAGGACACGGATCAGGTAGGTCACGGCAAACATGACCAGAATGTAGATGTAGATATTATGCTGCATGTTCGGTTTCCTCCTTTACCGGGAACAGGATTGCTGCGATGCCTGCGATTGCCACCGTGAGAATAATGGTGCGGATACCGGAGGAAATGTCGGAAATCACCGGAAGCCGTGAGAAGATATAGCTGGAAACCATGGAGATAGTGACCAGTGCTGCAATTACCTTATTCTTGCGTGCAGGCGGAATGATGATGGCAAGGAACATGCCGTACAGACCGACGCTCAATGCACTTACAATGTTGGCAGGCAGGATATTACCCATAATAACACCGAAAAATGTACCGAGACTCCAGCCCGGAATGGCAACCGTCATCATGCCATAATTGTAAAACGGATTCAGTTTTCCGGGTTCCGATACCGCGACACCGAAGATTTCATCGGTGACGTCAAAACCAACCAGCAGACGGTGCAGCAGACCGGTTTCGGAAGAAAACTTCTGACTCAGGGAGCATGACATCAGCAGATAACGTGCGTTTGCCACAAGCTCCATCAGGACCATTTCAAAATAAGTGCCGCCGGCTGCAATCACGGTAAAGCCCGCATACTGACCGGCGGAAGCGTTGCAGGCGAGACTGGTGAGCATGGCTTGCCAGGCCGTCATACCTGCATTTCGGGCAGTGATGCCCAGTGTAAAAGAAACCGCGAGATAGCCGAGACAGATCGGCATACCATTCTTGATTCCTTTCAGATAATAATATTTGTTTTTTTGTCTGTCCATTGTTGTATGTATCCCCTTGTAAATCGAATATACGATGCATCAGTTTCACCTGTTGTAGACTTTTGAGCAAAAGTGAGGTGCTGACGCTGTATATTAGTGTAACATTTCACTTGCATTTCGTCCAATAAATCTTTATACTTTCTAAGGTTAACGAGAAGAGGAATCGTTTTCCGGATACAGGGAAACACCGGTTTACGGTATGATCCGCGTATGTGGAAAACGGATTTGTCTGTATTTTACAATGGGAGAAAAGGTAAATGATGAAAACAAAAACACTGACAGAGGGAACGCCCTGGAAACAGATCTTGCTGTTTTCTATTCCGATTTTCTGGGGAAATGTGTTTCAGCTGTTGTACAGCCTGGTAGATACAAAAATTGTAGGAAGTACGCTGGGAACGGAAGCATTGGCAGCAGTGGGTTCCGTGTCCACGTTACATACGTTGATGACCGGATTTCTGAACGGTCTGACGCTTGGATTTTCACTGATCACAGCTATGTGTTTTGGGGCAAAAAACAGGAAGCGGCTGAAAAAAACTTTTGCAGCTGCGATTTCACTTGGTGTACTGACTACGTTGGCTTTGGTGCTGATGTTGATGATTTTCCTGCATCCTGTGCTGAATCTGCTGCATGTGCCGCAGGCGCAGTTTGAGATGGCATATGCCTATATCAGTGTGCTGATCGTAGGACTCTTTGCCACGCTGTTTTACAACCTGTGTGCCAATACACTGCGGGCTATCGGGGATGCACTGACACCGTTGATTTTTCTGATTGTAGCAACTGTGAGCAACATTGGGCTGGACTATTTGTTTATCCTTGGATTTCAGATGGGAGTGCAGGGAGCAGCCTATGCTACGGTGCTGGCACAGCTTTTGTCTGTGGTGCTGTGCCTGATTCGTATTTTCCGGAAATTCCCGATTCTGCATATACAGAAAGAGGATTTCCGATTTGACCGGGAGCTGATGGCAGAAATGTATAAAAGCGGACTGTCGATGGGGCTGATGTCCTGTCTGGTTGGCATTGGAACGATTTTGCTGCAGTCTGCCATTAATACTCTGGGAACAACAGTCATTGTGGCTCACACGGCAGCCCGAAAAGTATTTGAACTCGTGTCTCTGCCAAACAGTGTGCTTGGTTCTGCCATGGCGACCTATTGCGGACAGAATTATGGTGCAAGACGCTTTGACCGGATCCGGCAGGGAATCCGTGCATCTCTGATCATTGCGGCAGTCTGGGCAGTTGTAGTTTTCCTGATCTGTCACACGATAGAAGGAAAACTGATCCAGTTTGTTGCAAGTACTACCAATCCGGATGTGATTTACTGGGGAAGTACTTATTTAAAAGTGGATATGTCTTTCATCGTAATCTGTGGGGTGATCGTTATCTTGCGCAATTCCATGCAGGGTTTTGGAGACCGGGTCATTCCTGTGTTCTCCAGCTGTATCGAACTTGCGGGAAAAATCATATTTGCCTTTGTGTTTGCACCGATGTTTGCATACTGGGGCATTATCTGGGCAGAGCCGATGGTATGGATCGCCATGGTGATCCCGTTAATCGTGAAAGTGGTCCATGTATTGAAAAAAGAAGCATAGTAAAGAGACTTCAGATGCTTTTTGAAAAAATATACCTGCTATGAAATAAAATAGTTGTTGATTTATATAGAAAGAACAGATAGAATAGAATCATCTGCGAAGACTGAAAGGACAGTCTTCATCATTCATAACTGTTATCCGGTGCATGGATTTTTCCTATATGTATCTGGCTGATCGTTGTGAAAAAATAAAAGGAGGAAAAGGATATGCCGATTAAAATACCAGATTCACTGCCAGCAACAGCAGTTCTTGAAAGCGAGAATATTTTTGTTATGACGGAGTATCGGGCAATGCATCAGGATATCCGTCCCCTGAACGTGCTGATTTTGAATCTGATGCCTACCAAGGTAATTACAGAAAATCAGCTGCTTCGGAAACTTTCAAACACACCGCTTCAGATTAAGGTGGAATTTTTACAGACTGCCAGCTATACCCCTCAGCATGTGGATACAGAGCATATGGAATCATTCTACACGACATTTGAACAGGTGAAGGACCGCTGGTTCGACGGACTGATCATTACAGGCGCACCGCTGGCTTTTGTACCGTATGAGGAAGTACATTACTGGAAAGAACTTTGCAAGATTATGGAATGGGCAAAGACGCATGTACACTCTACAATGCACATCTGCTGGGGAGCACTGGCTGGACTCTATTATCATTTCGGTATTCCGACTGTGGAATATCCGGAAAAACTTTCCGGTGTGTATTCCAATACCGTATTGAAGAAGAGTTCCCCGTTGTTCCGTGGATTTGACGATGTGTTCAATGCACCGCATTCACGTGAAGTTGGCATTCTCAAAGAGGATGTAGACAAAGTTCCGGAATTGGAGCTGATCGCAGACAGTGAAGCGGGCGGACCGACAATTTTGAAAACGACGGATTCCAAAAACTTTTTTGTACTTTGTCATCTGGAATATGATGCCAATACACTGGAACTGGAGTACAAACGTGATTTTGAAAAAGGTCTGAATCCACATATTCCGTATCATTATTATCCGGATGATGATCCGACGAAGGAACCGGTAGTTACCTGGCGTTCCGCAGGACAGCTGCTGTTTTCCAACTGGTTGAATTACTATGTATATCAGACCACACCGTATGATATCGGAAATAAATAAGTCATGAGCAAGTAGCGAAAGCGGATTGCGAATGTCCGCTTTACAAGTTCGGAAAAATACAAAAAAATCATTTCAAATATAGAAATCCGGCATTGAGACAGCAGCCATAGATGTGCTATACTAAGGAAAATCATGAGCAAGTAGCGAAAGCGGATTGTGAATGTCCGCTTTACAAACAAAGAACATAGTAGAGAGGTATGGAAAATGAAGAAGTATGGATTTGGTGTTGACGTAGGTGGAACAACCTGTAAAATCGGATTTTTTGAGAACTCCGGCAATATGCTGGACAAATGGGAGATCAAAACTAATACAGAGAATCATGGTGCCTCCATTCTGGATGATATTGTGGCATCCTTAGAAAGCAAACTGGCAGATGCCGGTATCAGCAAAGACGAGGTAGAGGGTGTCGGAATCGGTGTTCCGGGTCCGGTTAAAAATGACAGCGTCGTATGTGAATGTGTCAATCTCGGATGGGGTACATTCGATGTGGCAGAGACACTTTCTGAGAAAATCGGTCTGCCGGTAAAAGTAGGAAATGATGCAAATGTAGCTGCCCTTGGTGAGATGTGGAAAGGCGGCGGCCAGGGATGTCAGAACGGTGTCATGGTCACACTGGGAACCGGTGTCGGCGGCGGAATTATTATTAACGGTTCTATCGTTGGCGGTGTACATGGTGCCGGTGGAGAGATCGGTCATATGAAAGTATCTGAGACAGAGACGGAGACTTGCGGATGTGGAAAACGCGGATGCCTGGAGCAGTATGCGTCAGCAACTGGTATTGTACGTCTGACAAAACAGCGCCTGGCAGCAGATGATGCCAAGACCAGCCTGCGAAGTCTTCCGGAAGTGACCGCAAAGGATGTTTTTGATGCGGCAAAAGCCGGAGATGCAGTAGCACAGGAACTGGTGGAAGAAGTAGGAAGAATTTTAGGCGGAGCGCTTGGTTCTATCGCTGTTGTAATAGATCCTGAGATGTTTGTTATCGGCGGTGGTGTGTCCAGAGCCGGACAGATCCTGCTGGATGCCGTGCAGAAACATTTCAAGGAGCGTGTGTTCAAATCCTGCCAGGAGACAAAATTTGTACTTGCTTCTCTTGGAAATGATGCCGGAATGTATGGCTGTGCAAAAATGATTTTTAATGCGTAAAAGCTTGTTGGTTGTGTAAAGGGCAAATCTGAAGCAAAAATCCAGAAAGACATGGATGATTTTGCTTTCAGATTTGCCTTTTTTACTTGATGGTATTGCGTGCCGCGCTATGAAAAAAATTAAATTCTAGCTAGGAATACCACAAATAAGACATCAAAAAAGCCTGTCCAATGGACAGGCTTTTCTGATTGTTTGTTGAGAGTTGTAAAAAAGTGATTTTGAAATTTCGTTCAATTTCTGATATTAGAATACTACATAGTTACCCATTTGTAAAATTGAAAAAAGTGATATGTGAAATCAAAAAAAGTGAACAATAAGAAACAATGATATTTACTTCCGGAAGATTTCCAGATACAATAATAAGGAAATAAACAGGTGGGGGAATTATGGAACTACGAAATGTAAAAACGTTTATCAAAATTGCAGAAATTGGGAATTTTTCCAAGGCTGCCACAGAGCTTGGCTATGCACAGTCTACGGTTACCATGCAGATCCAGACGCTGGAACGGGAACTTGGCGTGTCGCTGTTTGAACGAAATGGCAAGAGTGCGGTGCTTTCCGCCGCCGGTAAAGAGTTTCTGGATTATGCATACAACCTGCAGCGCTGTGAAGCCATGGCACTGGAGCATTTTGCGGAAGGGGCAGATCCCGGTGGAGAAGTAAGTGTAGGTATCATGGAAACGTTGTGTGCTTCTCGCTATGGAATTATTTTCCGGGAATTTAAGAAGCGGTATCCAAGGGCAAATATCAAAGTGGTTGTGGCAACGACACTGGAATGTATGGAGCTGCTTGGCAAAGGAAAACTGGATCTGATCCTGACTGTTGACAAGAAAATTAATCGTATCAACTGGGTGACGGCACATGAAGTGCCCACAGAAATCCGCTTTTTCTGTCCGGCGGATCACCCGTTTGCCGGAAAAAAGGACATTCCGCTGGATACGGTTCTGGCAGAAAATTTTATTATGATCGAAGAGGGCTGCAATTACCGTCAGGCATTTGAACAGTATGTGGTGGAGGAACGGGGACGCCGACCATCGATTACAGAGATTGGGTACACCCGGCTGATCATTGATGCCGTGATTGAAAATCTGGGAGTTTCCCTGTTGCCGAGATTCACGCTGGAGGAAGCATTGCGGGAGAAAAAGATTGCATTGTTTTCCGTCAAGGGATTTCGAAGTTCGATGCTGATGCAGGTCATTTACAGCAAAAATCGCTGGGTATCGCCGGCAATGAAAGCTTTTATCGAGATGACGAAAGAATTTATGCCGGAGTAATTCCTGAAAAAAGAGTAGAAAGAGAATGAGAATATGAATAAAAAAGAAGTAACAGAGATTAAAAAATTATTTACCAAGGAACGCTGCTGCTTAAATCGTCTCTGCGGCTGTTATGTGGACGCAGACAAAAATAAAGTCGTACAGTTTAAGGAGGCATTTCTCTCCCTTCCGGAAGAAGAAATTTACAAATATCTGGATATTTTCCGTAAAAGTCTGTCCGGAACCCTTGGAAAGAATCTGCTGAATATGGAGTTCCCGCTGGAACAGGAAATGGGGGATGGCACACAGAAAAGTCTGCTGGCGCTGCGGGACAGTGAATTGAAGGATGATGTCATGCTGGACGCCTTTTATGACCGCATTATTGAGACATACTATCATCCGGAAAACTATCTGATCCTGCTGGTGCACGGTTCCTATGATATTCCGATGAAAACTTCTGATGGCATGGAGATGGATGATGCATCGGATTACATATATAATTTTGTACTGTGCTGTCTGTGCCCGGTGACACTCTCCAAGGCAGGACTTTGTTACAATGCAGAGACAAACAGTATCGAGGACCGGATTCGTGACTGGATGGTGGATCTTCCGGAACAGGGATTTTTATTCCCGGCATTTCAGGACAGAAATACAGACATTCACCGTCTGCTTTATTATTCCAAAAACGCAAATGAACTCTGCCCGGATATCACGGAGCAGCTGTTAGGCTGCGTGCAGCCAATCCCGGCCGGACAGCAGAAAGAATCTTTCCAGGCAATCATTGAGGATACCCTGGGGGAAGAGTGCGTGTATGATGTGGTCCGCAACATTCATGAGAACCTGAATGAAATGATCGAAGAACAGAAGGAAAACGGCGAGCCGCTGGAACTTGATAAAATGCAGGTGCGCAAGCTGTTAGAGCGCAGCGGGGCACCGGAGGAGAATCTGGAACAGTTTGAAAAACAATACGATGAAGAAATCGGTGCACAGATGACGGTTATGGCAAACAACATCTCCGATACCAGAAAATTTGAGGTAAAAACACCGCAGATGACTGTCAAAGTCAGCCCGGAGCAGGCAGGACTGGTGGAAACACGCATGATTGACGGTGTACCATGTCTGGTCATTCCGTTGACGGATGAAGTGGAAGTAAACGGTATTCATGTACATCTGAGAGATGAAGAAGTGCTGAAAAATCTGGAGTAAAGAATATGGGGGAACGGTAAGGCGAAGTAGAAAAGAATCTGTCGTGAGACGAGTCTGAGAGGCATCGTTTTTTGCAGGGTTAATAAATGTCCTTTTTAAGACAATAGTGTTCTTTTTTCAATGAACTATTTGTTGTAATATACAGATGATGGAAGGATTATGGTTTTGCAGTTTGACCATTTATCAACATAAAAAGACAATTATAGGAGGGCATTTACATGAACAAATTACTGTACGGGGTAGCATATTATTACGAGTATCTGCCATACGACCGTCTTGATGAGGACATTAAAATGATGAAAGCCGCAGGTATCAACGTGGTGCGTATCGCGGAATCAACCTGGAGCACTTACGAAAAACAGGAAGGTCAGTTTGATTTTTCTACCGTGACAAAAGTGCTGGATGCCATGGAAGAAGCCGGCATTGATGTCATCATCGGTACACCGACCTATGCGGTACCGTCCTGGCTGGTAAAAATGGATCCGACGGTTCTGGCTGTGACCCATCAGGGAGAAGGCGTATACGGAGCCCGTCAGATCATGGACATCACGAATCCGAACTATCTGAAATACGGGGAGCGTGTGATCCGCAAGCTGCTGGAAGTATGCCGGGACCGCAAGTGCATCATTGGTTTCCAGCTGGATAATGAGACAAAATATTATGATACTGCAGGTCCGAACGTACAGGCAGCGTTTGTGGAATACCTGAAAGAAAAATTTGACGGAAGTACCGATGCCATGAACGCTGCATTTGGCCTGGATTACTGGAGCAACCGTGTGGATAACTGGGAAGATTTTCCGGATGTCCGGGGAACTATCAATGGAAGTCTCGGAGCTGAGTTTGATAAGTTCCGCCGTGGTCTGGTAACAGAATTTCTGACCTGGCAGTCAAATATTGTAAAAGAGTATGCCCGTCCGGATCAGTTTATCACCCACAATCTGGATTTTGAGTGGCGCGGATATTCCTATGGTGTACAGCCGGCCAATAATCATTTTGAAATTGCAAAAGAGGCGCTGACTGTGGCAGGATGCGACATTTACCATCCGACGCAGGACGAACTGACCGGTGCGGAAATCGCCTTTGGCGGTGATATGACCCGTTCCCTGAAACAGAATAATTATTTCGTTCTTGAGACAGAGGCACAGGGTTACCCATGTTGGACACCGTATCCGGGGCAGCTTCGGCAGCAGGCGTTCAGCCATGTGGCATCCGGTGCGGCTCTGGTAGAATACTGGCACTGGCATTCTATTCATAACTCTTTCGAGACATACTGGAGAGGTCTGCTCAGTCATGATTTCAAAGAAAATCATGTATATTGTGAGGCGAAAACGATCGGTCGGGATTTTGCGGCATTAAGTCCGGCACTCTGCAATCTGAAAAAAGAGAACAAAGTGGCGATGGTAGTCAGCAACGATGCACTGTCAGCCCTTGACTGGTTCCGCATTGATACTACAGCGGAAGGTCCGGGAAAGACTGGTTACAACGATGTGGTCCGCTGGATGTATGACGCCTTATACAAGATGAACGTGGAAGTGGACTTTATCGAGCCATCCTGCAAGGATATGGACCGGTATCAGATGGTCATTGTTCCGGCACTGTATGCAGCCTGCGAGGCAGATCTGCAGCGGATGAAACAGTATGTGGCAGATGGTGGTTACCTGATCACTACATTTAAAACGGCCTATACCGATGAAAATGTAAAAGTTTATCATGATGCGTTTCCGCATGTACTCAGCGAGTGCCTTGGCATTTCATACAGCAATTTCACATTCCCGAAAAATGTGAAACTGAATGGCACTGCGGATGAGCAGGCAGAACTTTTTATGGAACTTGTGAAACCGGAAGGCGCCGACGTGCTGGTTTCCTATGACCATTATGCATGGAAGGATTATGCGGCAGTGACCAGAAATCATTACGGAAAAGGTATTGCGCAGTATCTTGGCTGCAAGACTTCTGAAAAATATCTGCAGAAACTGCTGGCAGATGCCATGAAAGAAGCAGGTATTGCGGATACAGTACAGAATACAGAGTTTCCGGTTATTGTGCGCCGCATGAAAGACGAAAACGGAAAAACGGTATGGTTTTACTTTAACTATTCCCATACACCGGCAGAGGCTGTTTATGCCGGATCAGACGGAGTGTATCTGATGAAAGAGGATCAGACTTTTCCGGAAATTAATGTGGCAGCTGGTGAGAAACTTGCACTTGGCAGCTGGGATGTACAGATCATCCGTGAGAAATAAATGAATAATTTTTTGAAGAAATGAAGAAATGAGGGAATGCAGGATGAAGCAGGAGTTTTATGACAGATTGGCAGCGCCATTCGAAACATCGGAGCGAAAGAAGAACTGTCTGCTGCGGGTAAACCATATTCTGACTGATGTGGTTTATCTCGTTTATCCTGCATTGCTTTTTTATCTGATGGTTTACAGGGACAGCCGGTTCTGGCGGGTACTCCTGGTTCCGGCGGTGACCTTTGTGTTGGTGAGTCTGTTCCGCAGGAAGTTCAATGCACCACGGCCTTACGAAAAATGGCCGGTGAAGCCACTGATTCCGAAAGACACAAAAGGAAATTCGTTCCCGAGCAGACATGTGTTTTCCATCTATATCATTGCCATGGCAGCATGGTATGTGTGCCCTCCGCTTGGAGTAATTCTCTGTGTGGCGGGGGTGTTTCTGGCAGCGGCGAGAGTGATTGGCCGGGTACATTTTGTGAAAGATGTGGTGGCAGGAGCACTGATTGCAGTGGGATGTGGAATCCTGAGCTTTTGGGTGATATAAAAAGTGAGGAGAAGGTAAGGTATCATGAGGATTGGAAAAGAAAAAGGTGTTCCGATTTCACCGGAACTGATCGGGTTATTTTTTGAGGATATTAATTTTGCAGCAGACGGCGGTCTGTATGCAGAGATGATTGAAAACCGTTCCTTTGAGGCAAGGGAGGCCTATGGCAATCCGGGGAGGTTTTATGCGGTGGATGATCCGGGGTATGCCTGGAAGTCCGTACAGCAGTCCGGGGAAGAAGCTCCGTTTATGCAGTATGTGACAGGTACTCCGGTGTCAGAGGCGAATCCGCATTATCTGCGTTTTACTGCAAAAGCAGCAGGACAGGGTTTTGCAAACAAGGCATACGATGGGATCCGTCTGGAAAAAGATCATACCTATCGTGTGTCCTTTTATGCACGGTGTGTGGCGTATGAAGGCGATACTTTTCAGATAAAGGTCATAAAAGACGGACAGGTTTTTGCAGAGGTGGCAGTAAATGCAGTGAAGCCGGTACCTTATGTGCCGTTCTGTGATCTGAAAATCCCGATGGAGATTGGTTACGGTACGTTAAATCCGGAGATTCAGCACATTCGTGAGATGGATCAGAGCGGCAAGTGTCGTAGAAGTGAGTGGATAAAATATGAGGTGGTACTTACAGCGCAGGATGATGTCCGTGGGGCGCAGTTTGCAATTACGTTTGATGTGCCGGGTATCGTAGAGTTTGATCTGATCTCCATGATACCGGAAGATGCAGTGGCAGGGATTTTCCGGAAGGACCTGTTTGAGGCATTGCAGGCGATAAAACCGGGATTTGTGCGTTTTCCGGGCGGCTGTATCGTGGAGGGTATCAGCCTAGACAACCGTTATTACTGGAAAAATACCGTGGGTGATGTGAAAGATCGGCGCTATATCCCGAATCTTTGGGCATTTGACGATGACTGGAGCAAGAATGATCCAATGACAAAGCGGCCGGATGCACATTACGGTCAGTCCTTTGGACTTGGATTTTATGAATATTTTCTGCTGTGTGAACTGCTGGACGCAAAACCGCTTCCGGTGCTGAATATCGGTACGGCGTGTCAGTTCCGTTCCACGGAGATGGTAGATTCTGACAATCCAAAGTTTGAGGAATATGTACAGGATGCACTGGATCTCATTGAGTTTGCCAACGGACCGGTGGACAGTACATGGGGCGCATTGCGGGCCAGAATGGGACACCCGGAGTCTTTCCATATGGATTTTCTGTCTGTGGGAAATGAACAGTGGGAGACACAGTATCTGGATATGAAGCATCGCTATGAGCGGTTTGCGCAGGCAATTCATGCGAAATATCCGGAGATCCGGCTGCTTGGAACCGCAGGTCCTTTTATGGAATGCTCCATCACAGAGGATGCATGGAAGTTCTATCGGGAAAAGGCGAAAGAGAATCCGGACTTCAGCTATGCTGTGGATGAGCATTATTATGTCAGTCCACAGTGGTTATATGACCATGTGGCAATGTATGATGAGTATCCGCGGAATGTGGCAGTATTTGCCGGAGAGTACGCCGCACATACCGAAGACCGGGCAAACTCCATGGAGAGTGCGCTGGCGGAAGCAGCACTTCTGACCGGCATTGAGAAAAATGCGGATGTGGTGAAACTTGCTTCCTATGCACCGCTGTTTAACCGCATCGGACACAGTCAGTGGAAGCCGGATATGATCTGGTTCGATGACAGTGATGTGTATCTGACACCAAATTATTATGTGCAGAAATTGTTTGCAAATCACAGAGGTACCTACACTATTCCGTTGCAGAAACAGGATGTGAAATTGCGAAAGGAAGGCATCTATGTATCTGCCGCAGTGGATGCGCATGGTGAGATCATTCTGAAACTAGTCAATACAAATCATCGGGAATATGCACTGATGCTGGAGGATGCAGATGGTCTGGCGGTAAGGACAACGGGACAGATGTGGACGTTGCGGGGAACCGGGGAAATGCCGGAGGACAGACCGGAGGTGTCAGTGGTGACAGAGGAAACGGCGGAAATCGATGGATGTGTGTTCATACCGGCACAGAGTCTGGTTGTGATCCGCTATCAGTAATGATCACTGGATTAGATGATTGCGGTATGAAGTAAAAAATGTAATTTTGGAATAAAAAGATGTTGAGGTTAAAAGATGCCATACGAATTGTTCCGTACTTCGTACTCCCACAATTCTACCCAATATTCGCATATCGTGAAGCTGACGCTCCACTTTTATGCTCATATCGGGGCGGGTCATTAAGCCATAAAACCACTCCTGTGCAAGCACATCGTGATTTCAGGCTTTTGACCCTGGCATCATAAAAAAAGACTGCCGCGATGCGACAGTCTTTTTAATGTTCAATATAATATGTGCCAAAAAGACTTTATGATTAAGCCTCAGAGATAGCACCTGTAGGACATGTACCTGCACATGCGCCGCAATCGATGCAAGCATCAGCGTCGATCTGGTACTGAGCATCTCCTTCAGAAATAGCACCTACCGGACATCCGCCAGCACATGCACCACACATTACACAAGAATCGTTAATTACGTATGCCATAATTGTTTCCCTCCTTAAAAAATACTTGTTCGTCAAGCTTTCATAAGCTTTTCCACATAATAATATAAAAAATCAAAAATTGCAAGTGTTCAATGAGATAAAAAGATCAATAAGTACGCTTTTTTGCGATTGTATTGAAGTTAATACATCTTGACACTTGAGTTAGCGTATGCTATCGTAGATATTGAGTAAGTTTTCTTGTTTACAGAATATAGGACAACAGCAAAAATCCGCATATGCGGATTTTTTTGTTTGACAGGAAATTACGCTGAATTTCCTGTCAAACAAAAGCACTTCGTGCAAACGATGCACACTCGCACACTTTCTTGTAGTCAAAACACGTTGTGTTGAGGTTTTATATGGAAAACTTTGGAAATCTTCATGAATTATTCAGAAAAACCATCTTGCAAGGTTAAGATAGATGATATAATATATATATTTAGCAAGGAAAATATGACAGGCATCTTGCGCTCTTTTTTGAGAGGAATCTGGAAAATTATGCGGAAAAGAGAAGAAAAAGAGAATGTAGTCTGCCAAGAGGTTATATCACGGGAGAGATACATATGTTAAATTACAAAAAATATAAAAGAGTTCCGGTATTGCATTACCCGGAGCGTGAATGGCCGGACAAAGAGATTGAGCATGCACCGATGTGGTGCAGCGTGGATCTGCGCGATGGCAATCAGGCACTGATCGATCCAATGAATGTAGAAGAGAAGATGGAGATGTTCCGGCTGCTTCTGAAACTGGGATTCAAGCAGATTGAGATCGGATTTCCGGCAGCATCCCAGATTGAGTACGATTTTCTGCGCAAGCTGGTAGCTGAAAACATGATTCCGGATGATGTACAGGTTCAGGTTCTGACCCAGTGCAGAGAGCATCTGATCGACCGTACCTTTGAGGCAATCCAGGGAATCAAAAATGTTATTGTACATATTTACAACTCCACATCTGTGCTTCAGCGTGACGTTGTATTCCATAAAGACAAAGAAGCCATCAAACAGATTGCTATTGAAGGCACCAGAATGGTAAAAGAGCGTGCAAAGAATTTTGACGGAAATATCCAGTTGGAGTATTCACCGGAGAGTTTTACCGGAACAGAGGTAGAGTTTGCACTGGATATTTGTACTGCCGTACAGGATATCTGGGAGCCGACACCGGAGAATAAGATTATCTTTAATCTTCCGGCAACTGTAGAGATGAACACTCCAAATGTTTACGCGGATCAGATTGAGTGGATGCATAAACATTTCAAAAACAGGGAATCTATTATTTTAAGTGTACATCCGCACAATGACCGGGGAACCGGCATTGCAGCCACCGAGCTGAGCCTTCTGGCAGGTGCTGACCGTGTGGAGGGTACATTATTCGGAAACGGAGAGCGTACCGGTAATATCGATATTTTAAATATTGCTTACAATATGTTCTCACAGGGTATTGATCCGGAATTAAATATTGAAAATATCAAAGAAATCATTGAAGTATATGAGAGATGCTGCAAGATGGATATCGACATGCGTCATCCATATGCCGGAAAGCTGGTATTTACTGCATTTTCCGGTTCTCATCAGGATGCGATCAACAAAGGTGTTCATGCACTGAATGAGCGCAATACCGGTATCTGGGAAGTACCGTATCTTCCGATCGATCCGGCAGACATCGGCAGAGAGTACGAGCCGGTGGTTCGTATCAACAGCCAGTCCGGAAAAGGCGGCGTAGCGTTTGTTATGGAATCCATGTATGGTTACAAGCTTCCGAAAGAGATGCACAAGGAGTTCGCTGATGTTATCCAGAAGATGTCTGAGGAGCAGGGCGGCGAGATCGAGCCGGAGCAGATTTTTGACGCATTCAAGCATGAGTATATTGCACTGGATGATCCGTTCGAGTTCAAGAAGATCCGTGTGGAAGATGTGAATGACAAAGACTGTGTGGCAGCTATTGATTTTGAATACAAGAAGAAACCGTACCATATTGAAGCAAGTGGAAACGGTCCTCTGGATGCAGTCAAGACAGCCATCAACAAAGAATTTGATCTGGATGTGTGCGTCCTGAACTATTCCGAGCATGCGCTGGGATCCGGATCCCATGCGAGAGCAGCGGCTTACATTGAGATGCGTGACAACCGCACCGGTAAGGAACTGTTTGGTGCAGGCGACAGTTCCAACATTACAAAAGCTACAATCCGTGCATTCTTCAGCGGATTGAACCGTTTAGCTAATAAGTAATCAGTTAATAAGAGCACAAAGACGAGGGATGCTATGAATCGAAAGAAAAAACTGGGATGGTGGAAACATATCGATTTTATGCTGATTGACCTGTTATGCATTCAGATCGCATATCTGGCAGCATATTTTTTCCGTCATCAGACAATGCGGATTTATCGCGAAACAAGCTTATATGCGCATGTAAATATTCTCCTGATTATTATTGACATCTGTTATGTGTTGCTGCGTGGAACATATAAGAATATTTTAAAGAGAAGTTTTGTGCGTGAGATAGAATCTGTACTGGTACACAACATCGTGATGTGGGGCGTTGTTATGGCTTATCTGTATGTCACGAAGCAGGCATTCTGGTTTTCCAGACAGGTATTTCTGACTTCCTTTGGTTTTACGGTCATCTTTATGCTGGTAGGACGTTTTCTGTGGAAAATGAATGTTCGCCGCATTATATGGAAAGGAAAGAATCAACCGAATTTTCTGGTTATCAGTACGAAAGAATATGCAGCCGAAATGGTGAAGCAGTTTTCCAGCCGTATGTACAACGGATTTAATCTGTCCGGTCTGGCCATTATGGATGAAAAGCTGGATGATACCGTGATTGAGCGGATTCCGGTAGTATGCAGTAAGGATAACCTGTTGGAATATGTACAGAAAAATGTCATTGATGAAGTCATGATCAAGATGCCTGAGAACAGGAGAGAAGTGGATGAACTTACCTGGACACTGCTGCAGATGGGCGTGGTTGTGCATATCGCACTGGACTACACCGATCATGCACTGCCGAACCGTGTGGTAGAACGGATCGGTGGGTATACCTGTATGACCACAAGTATCAATACAGCAAGCAGTATTCCGATGGGACTGAAGCGTCTGACGGATATCATGGCAGGTCTTGTGGGATGTGCCATTACCGGAGTTGCATTTATTTTTGTGGCACCGTTGATCTATAAAGCATCACCGGGACCGATTTTCTATTGCCAGGAGCGTGTCGGCAAGAATGGCCGCCGTTTCAAAATGTATAAATTCCGTTCCATGTATATGGATGCAGAGGAACGAAAAAAAGAACTGATGGCTCAGAACAAGATGCAGGGTAATATGTTTAAAATGGATAATGATCCGCGTATTATCGGCAGCGAAAAAGGACCGGGCAAGGGCATCGGAAATATTATCCGAAGTCTGAGTATCGATGAATTGCCGCAGTTTTACAATATTCTGCGCGGTGATATGAGTCTGGTGGGTACCCGTCCGCCGACTGTGGATGAGGTAGCAGCATATGATCTGCACCACAAAGTACGCCTGAGTATGAAACCGGGTCTGACCGGTATGTGGCAGGTAAGCGGACGAAGCGAGATCACAGATTTCGAGGAAATTGTCCGTCTGGATGCATATTATATCGAAAACTGGAGTCTGAAACTGGATCTGAAGATTATTTTAAAAACATTTAAAGTTGTGTTTGCAAAAGAAGGAGCAGAATAAAAAAGGAAAAAAGAAGGAGGACTATGTCATGAAGAAGTATGACTATCTGATCGTAGGAGCCGGACTGTTTGGTGCTGTATTTGCACACGAAGCAAAAGAAGCCGGAAAAACATGTCTGGTGATTGACAAAAGAAATCATATTGCAGGAAATATCTATACCGATAAGGTAAAAGATATCGATGTTCATCAGTATGGTGCGCATATTTTCCACACATCCAATGAGACCGTATGGAATTATGTAAATCGTTTTGCAAAATTTAATCGTTATACAAATTCACCGGTAGCGAACTACAAAGGTGAGATTTACAATATGCCGTTTAACATGAACACATTCAACAAACTCTGGGGTGTGGTAACTCCGCAGGAAGCACAGGCAAAGATTGAAGAGCAGAAAGCTGCTTATCATGTAGAGAATCCGCAGAACCTGGAAGAGCAGGCAATCAGCCTGATCGGACCGGACGTATATACAAAGCTGGTAAAAGGTTATACAGAGAAACAGTGGGGCAAACGTGCCACAGAGCTTCCATCCTTTATCATCAAACGTCTTCCGGTACGTTTTACTTATGACAACAACTATTTTAACGATGATTACCAGGGTATCCCGGTAGAGGGATATACTAAGATGATCGAGCGCATGCTGGACGGAGTGGAAGTAAAACTGGAAGAGGATTTCCTCAAAAACAGAGAAGCTTTCATGGAGCAGGCAGACAAGATCGTATACACAGGTATGATCGACGAGTATTATAATTACTGCTATGGTGAACTTGAGTACCGTTCCCTGAACTTCGAGACAGAGGTACTGGAGGGAGTAGAGAACTACCAGGGTAATGCGGTTGTAAACTACACAGAGTATGAAGTTCCGTATACCAGAATTATTGAGCACAAGCATTTTACTTATGGTACACAGCCGGATACCGTTATCACAAGAGAGTATCCGAAGACATGGAGCAAAGGGGACGAACCATATTATCCGATGAATGATGAGAAGAACCTGAGTCTCTATGAGAAATACACAGAGTTGGCAGCAAAAGAAGGAAATGTAATTTTCGGCGGCCGTCTTGGTATGTATAAATACTACGATATGGATGATACCATTGAAGCTGCATTAAACTGTGCACATGCAGAGCTTAATGCTTAAGCAGAAACTGAGAAAGATGACAGCCTCCGGCAGATTTGCCGGAGGCGTTATTATTCAAGAGACAGGAGAGACACGTGACAGAATTATCATTGATCGTACCATGTTATAACGAAGCCCAGAACGTAGATGTCTTTTACGACAGATGCCTGCAGGTATTTGAGCCCGCAGAGTTTGAGGTGATTTTCGTAAACGATGGCAGCAAGGATGACACTTATAAAAAACTGCAGCACCTACATGAAGAGTACAGCAACGTTCTTGTCGTAAACTTTTCCAGAAATTTTGGAAAAGAAGCCGCTATTTATGCAGGACTTCATTATGCAACCGGAACATATCTGTCCATCATTGATGCGGATCTGCAGCAGGATCCGGAGATTGTAAAGCATATGACAGAGATTCTGGAGAAAAAATCGGATGTGGATGTGGTAGCAGCTTATCAGAAACAGCGGCATGAAGGAAAATTTATGGCTTGGTGCAAAGATCATTTTTACCGGTTTATCAACCGACTCAGCGAAGTGGATCTGAGGGAAAATGCCAGTGACTTCCGCACCTTCCGCAGAAACGTGCAGGAAGCACTGCTGGATATGCCGGAATATTTCCGTTTTTCCAAAGGTTTATTTTCCTGGGTGGGATTTGAAACGGAATACATTCCGTATGTAGCAGCGGAACGCTTTGCGGGGACCACAAAATGGAGTTTTGCAAAACTGATCAAATATGCGATGGAAGGAGTCATTTCTTTTTCTACCATGCCATTGCAGCTGGCTACTTTCTGTGGAGCACTGGTATCTGTTTTTGCTATTGTATATGGCATCATTATTATCGCACACACCCTGCTTACCGGGATTGATGTGCCGGGCTATGCGACAACCATTGTTGTGGTGTTATTTCTTGGCGGTATACAGCTGCTGGTTATGGGGATTTTGGGAGAATATCTCGCCAAAACCTATATCCAGGGAAAGCATCGTCCGGTGTATGTCGTGAAAAAGGTGCTGGAGAAAAAGGAGTGATCTTGTGGAACAGAAGAAAGAAGATATATTTGACCGTATGATGCATCTGCATCTGTTTCGGATCTTTGAACCGTTCTATCAGAAAAATAAAGAAATGTTGCTGTATCTGTTGTTTGGCGGGTTAACCACCATTGTCAGTATCGGGTCTTATGCCTGGGTCAATGTTGGACTTGGTATTAATGAACTGATCGCCAACATTATTTCCTGGATTTTTGCAGTGACTTTCGCATATGTCACAAACAAAATCTGGGTATTCCAGTCAAAAATCACCGGATTTTTCGATGTCTGCCGGGAAATGACAAAATTTTACGGTGGTCGCCTGTTTACACTTGGTGTAGAAGAATTGCTTCTGTTTCTTTTTATTACCTTGCTTCATGGAAACAGTGTACTTGTAAAATTTGCAGCACAGATCGTGATTCTGGTGCTGAATTATATTATTAGTAAGATTTTTGTATTTCGGAGGAAAAAAGAATGACAGTATATCAGGAATTGCAGCTGAATCAGGCAGGTTCCAAAGCTCTGATTCGCAGCTGTACCAATCGAAAAGACAAGATGCGCCATACGGCGATTTATTTATTTAAAATATGCTTGACCATGGCATTTTGCATGGCAGTGGTTATTGGATTCAGTAAGGTTTTTGGAAATGGTAACAGCATTGTGGGTGTTGTAGTTCTGCTGTGCGTGATGGCATTCCGGTTTGCGGATTTCGGAATCCGGACACCACATGCAATGGGAGCATTGACACTTATGTTTGCCATATTGACTTTTGGCCCGCGTCTGGCAAATGCAGGGGGGCTTGTACAGGAATTTCTTGTAAACACCGTATGTATCTTGCTCCTTATGGTGCTGGGCTGCCACAATGTGGTGATGTTCAATCATTCCACACTGCTGCTTTGTTACCTTTTGCTTTATGGTTATGATGTAACCGGAGATCTGTATATACAGCGTCTGATCGCTATGGGAATCGGAGCAGCGGCAACACTGATCGTTTATTACCGAAATCACCGGAAAAAAGTGTATAAACGCAGCCTGGGGGATATTTTTAAGGAGTTTGATATCCATTCCCTGCGGACGAAATGGCAGATCACTATGGTATTCGGTGTCACAACAGCCATGTTGATTGCGGGTCTGCTGCATGTCCCGCGTCGGATGTGGATCGGTATCGCAGCTATGTCTATTCTGGTGCCGTTCCATGAGGACGCAAAGAAACGTGCAAAATCCAGAGTGCCGGGCAACATTGTAGGATGTTTTATATTTTTGGCATTGTATTATCTACTGCCGCCGTCTATTTACAACTATGTGGGGGTTATCGGTGGTATCGGAGTGGGGCTGTCAGCGACTTATGGCTGTCAGGCTGTGTTCAACACGTTCGGAGCATTGTCGATTGCGGTAGGAATCCTCGGACTTCCGGGGGCGGTATTCTTCCGTATCTTCAATAACTTTTTTGGAGCTGTTTATGGGGTTCTTTTTGAGCGCGGTTTCGGAAGAGTTTTGGATCGGGTGTCGTGTAAAGGACAATAAAAAACATCCAAGACAGACACGGACAATTTTCTATCTTCGTTGCGCCGCTTATTTCCGCCTCCTCCCGCGAACTCGCACGCAGAAACTGCGTGCTCAGACACACTCACGGAGGCGGGCTATGCTCACTCCGATGACGAAAATTGACCTACCGTCTTGTCTTTGGATGTTTTTTTATTGCCCCATTTACATGATGGCACCGGGGTGCCGCGCGTGCAATACAGCTATGAAACATTTTGTGCACGCGCAGATATAAATGAGAATTATTGCGCATACTTGCGGAACATTTAGCTCAGTCTGAAAGGCCGAGCTGAATTCAAGTCGAACGCACGTGAGACTTGGTGCGTGATTCTGGTCAGCGAAAGCTGACATATTCTTCTCAGAATCACTGCACATCCTCGCGGAGCGTTTATCTCAGTCGGAGATTGAACTCCCACTGAGAAAGATTTGTTATTACTCACCACTTACAGAAGTGGGAGTCTCAACTCAGACTGAGATGAAGGTAGAGAACGTCGGGTGTCCTGACAAGATGCTTTGTTTTCGTATTAAGTATTAAATTTTCAACCAAACAAACAAGACTCACCTGGCCGTCCGGAAGGTCACAAAGCGGAAGTGCTTATCTAGTGTCTCACCGACGATACCAATGACTTTTCCCATGGTGAATGCTGCCAGTACCGTTCCGATGCCAAGTCCTTTGATGCGTCCGATGCCGATACCTGTGATCAGTGCGGTGGTTGCCAGACAGATCACATCAAAGGATATTTTTACTTTTGAATATTTAAAGTTTTTGATGGCGGATAACTCTCTCGGAAAGAGATCTGTCGGAATGATTGGAAGTCCACAGCGGTTGGAGAGTGCAATTCCAAGGCAGAGCAGCAGGTAGCTGATACAAAAATAGATAATTCGCATTGGAATATTATACGGTAGAATGGAAATCCATCCTTTGTGTACATCCAGCATCATACTGAAGGCAAAACCAACTACAAAACTCAGCAGGTATTCTATCACAAAATGTTTTCGCAGGATCATCAGTGATGCGATCAGAATAGCCTGAAAGATATAGGTCCATGTGCCAAGAGAAAGAAAAGGAAATACTTCTGAAAATGCGTAAGGAACACTGGAAATAGCGGAAATTCCGGAACCGGAATAGAGCATTAGTACGACACCGAAGCTGTTCATTATAATAACAAGAAGCAGAGCCAGTTCTCCGCGAAAAATATGTTTTTGATCTGCGCAATCTATTTCATTCATAATATAGAAAAGTCCTCCTGTACAGTGAGAAAGAATGCCGAGGGCATTCCTGGATTTTAGTTCGTGTATAATACTAGCAAAATGTAAAGTGAAATTCAAGAAGGAGATATCCGGACAACAGATATCTCCTTTTTCGATGAAAATAAAATGGGACGGTGATGAGTATTAGAAGGTTGATTCAGAGGGGGAACTGTCTTGGCAAATTGGAAAATATAATTGTATCTCATAGTAATTTGAACGCAGAATAAGCATTCCCCCGCTTCAAGTGCGTAGAGCACTAAGCGGTGGG